>JAEEGK010025544.1_pt1 | contig 12116 bp, 11 predicted proteins | sample 8958771 | NCBI WGS metagenome assembly JAEEGK01 (sample SAMN16246547, study PRJNA631951) | gut metagenome | biome: gut microbiome; feature: rumen; material: SC-attached | host: Bos | place: Iran: Karaj | collected 2018-10 | reverse complement strand
ACTCCTTGCCCCTACTTAAAGCACACTTTCGGCCCTCTGTGCCCATTTTTGTGCTTTACCTCCACTCCTTTCCCCTACTTAAAGCACACTTTCGGCCTTGTGCGGCCTCTTTTGTGCTTTACCCCCTCTCCTTGCCCCTACCTAAAGCACACTTTCGGCCCTCTGCGCCACAAACTGTGCTTTAGCCAAAACGTAACTGTACAAAACCGCATTTGTTAATTGTTGTAACTAACTGTCCCATAGCGTTTTAAAAAATTATCCGTTTCAATTTGATGAAACCGATAACGCTCTGTACCTTTGCACAAACGCATTTGTATGGATGAGTTTGTATCAAAACCGATTAATGATTGTTATCACGTCTATTCTGATGGGACTAGGGTTCTTGTGCTGTGTGACGAAGATGGATCTTTTGTCCTGATGATGAATCTTATTGCCGTAGTATCTTATTATTGTAACTTGAAGGTGCTGGGATTGGAGGTGATGACAACCCATTTCCATTGTGTTCTCAGGGGACCGCATGATGGTATTCAGAAGTTTCGGTCGGAGATGAAGCGGCTGATTGTTAAGCATTTTAACAGAGATGGCCATCCTGAGCGAGTGAAGAACTCAATCTGGATTGAGGCCGATCCAATCCGAGATGTGGAAGAACTGCGCCGCAAAATAATATATGTATTCAGAAACTGTACGGAGGCTGGTTTTGAATTTCTGCCGGAGGACTATCGCTGGGGCCCCGGCCACTCTTATTGCCATTCCGGTAAAGAACAGACGTACAAGAAAGTGTCCGATCTGGGTTATCGAGAACAGTGCAGAATGTTCAGGACAAGGGTGAAGTTACCGGGAGATTGGGAGTATAATTCAGAGGGGATGCTGGTCCCCAGAAGTTATATGGACCTGGAGTACCTTAGAAATAATGTATTTGTTTCTCCCAGGCAGTTCATTGCCTTTTTGAGTGTTAAGAAAAAAGATTTGGCCGAAATGGAAGCGGCCGATGCCAAACCCTTCCTGGATAGAATGGATGAGAGGAATCTTCGGAAGGAGATTACGGAAAGAAGTCTTTCGAAGTTTGGGAGGGAGGTTCTGAAACTGACCCATGGTGAACGAATAGAGTTGGCCAGTGAACTGTGGTCTGAAAGAAAAACCTTGTCAATCAAGCAACTGGCTAGACTGACAAGGTCAAATTTGGATGTTCTGAGGGCAGTTTTACACTTCCATCAGAAAAATGATTAATTCAGCAGATACTTCTCCCAGAAGGCGTAGTTAGCGGCCTGGAAGTGGGCACCCTGGTAGCCGCGGTAGCCGTGCATACCGTCGGGGTAAATCATAAAGTCAAAGGCGGCACCCTGCCTCTGCAGCACGTCAATGAGCTGCAGGGTGTTCTGGAAGTGGACGTTGTCGTCTCCGGTACCGTGGGTGATCTTGAGCATAACGGAGCCATCGGCCTTTCCTTCCTTGGCGGGATACTTATCCACGCGGCGGATTACAGCGGTATTGCGGTATCCGTCGGGGTTGTCCTGGGGCGTGCTCATAAAGCGCTCCGTGTAGTGCGTGTCGTACAGAGCCCAATCGTACACGCCGCCACCGGCAATGCCGTAGTGGAAGTACTCGGAGGCGGTGGCCACCAGCAGCGTGGTCATAGTTCCGCCAAAGCTGAAGCCCTCCACACCAATCTTGTCACCCTTCACATAGGGCAGGCTCTGCAGCCATTTGGCCCATTCCACAAAGTCATCTATCTCAATGGTGCTCAGCTGCTTATAAATGGCATCCAGACCCTTACGGCCGTTGTGACCGGCGGCGCGGCAGTCGGCAATGAGCTCAATAATGCCGTGCTGGGAATACCAGCCGTAACGGGCGGGATTCACCCAGCGGTCAAACACCTGCGGGGTGTCGGGACCGCCGTAAATATCTACGTGTACAGGGTACTTCTTGGCGGGGTCAAAGCCTTCCGGATAGTAGATGACACCCGGCAGTTCCAGCCCGTCCACGGTAATGGTAACAATCTCACCGGTGCGGCCCTTGTAGCTGCCCTGGCTGGCAATGAGTTCGGACTTGCCCTTGATGTCGTGCAGGCGGATTTCCCAAGGGGTCTTGAGGTTGGAGGCCTGGGTGATAAAGTGCTTACCGTCAGGAGCAAAAGAAGCGTCCAGCACATACATCGAAGGGTCGGTCAGGGCCGAAATCACCCCCTTCGGAGAAACCTTATACAGGCCCTGGCGAACGTGGGAATCCCTTTCGGCCAGGAAATAAACGGTGCCGTCCTTTTCTGCGCGAACCAGCTGGATGCGCCAGTTGGGACCGTCGGTGAGGCGCTTGAGCTGGCCGTCGTAGCTCAGGAAGTAAATCTGCTGCCAGCCGGTCTCAAAGCTGCGGACCATATAGAGGCCCTTTTCGGTGAACAGCATACCCTCAATCCAGTCCAGCCAGGTAGGTACTTCTTCGTGATAGATGGCCTTTTTGCTGCCATCGTCCGGGGAAACGGCGTACAGGTCCAGCGTATTCTGGATGCGGGGTTCGCGGCTCACAAAGAAGCTCTTGCTGTCGGCCCCCCAGAAAGGAATGCCAAAGTACTGATCCTCTTTTTCGTCAAAATCGGCCCAGACAATATCGCTGCCGGAGGCCTTTACAAAGCCTATTTTCACCTCGGGATTGCGCTCACCGGCCTTGGGGTAATGCGTGCGGCGGAGAACGCCGTCCTGGCCCTTGGGCGAGTAGATGGGGAACATAGGCACCTGCGTGTCGTCAAAATGGTAGAAAGCCAGCGTCTGGCTGTCCGGACTCCACCAGAAAGCGCAGTAACGCGACGGGCGGCCCAGGATTTCCTCATAATATACCCAGCTGGCGTAGCCGTTCATAACCGTCTCGGTGCCGTCAAAGGTGAGGCGCGTCTCCTTTTCCGTGGCAATATCCACCACCCAGAGGTCGTTGTTGCGGGTGAAGGCCAGCTTGGTGGAATCCGGGCTAAAGGTCAGATTCACAGCGCCTTGGGGCTTAATGGGGAAGTCGGTATACTTTTCCGGAGCCTGGAAACCATTGGCGCGGGTGATCTTTTTGCCCAGGGTGAGTTTGAAGCACTCAGGGTCCGTATAAGAGCCGTCGTAAGTAAACGCCAGCTCTTTGCTATTCAGCCACTTATGGTCTACGGGAATGGGCTGCAGCCTCTGCTGCGAACGGGCCGAAACCACTACCAGCAGTCCCAGCGCCAGGAAAAGGATCTTTGCTTTCATGGTATAAAGGTACAAAGTTTTTTAAAATATGTATCCGGACCAAAGGGGGGTAAAGCACAAAAATGGTCGCAGAGGGCCGAAAGTGTGCTTTAGGTAGGGTTGAGGAACGGGCGGGGTTTGGATATGAGAGGGAAAAAGGGTAAATTTGGCGTTGAAATGATTCAGGAAGAGTATATCTGGGACCCGCTGAGGAAGAAGAGCGTGAAGAATACGCCCGAGGAGGCGGTGCGGCAGTGGTTTATCTCCGTGCTGCATGAGGGAATGAAGGTTCCGGAGCACATGATGGGAAGCGAGGTGGCGTTCAAGCACGGAGCCAAGGAGTACAGGGCCGATATTGTGGTGTATGACCGCACGGCCAGGCCCCTGATGCTCATTGAGTGCAAGCGCCCCGAGGTGGAACTGGATCAGGAAGTGATTGACCAGGCCATCCGCTACTGCAACGAGCTGGAGGTGAAGTACATTGGCATAACAAACGGTGCCAAGACTTTCCTTTTCCAGAGGACGCAGGATGGCTGGGAGTTTATGCAGAAAGCCCCCCTGTGGGAAGAGATGACGGGTCAGATATGACTATAACAGAAGGTTACTTAGAGCATCCGGTATTCAAACTGGTTAGTGAGACGGCCAAGGAGTTGGGCGTACGGGCCTTTGTGATTGGAGGGTACGTGCGGGACTGCTTCCTGGGCCGGCCCAACAAGGACATTGATATAGTAGTAGAGGGGAGTGGCATTGCCCTGGCCGAAGCCCTGGCCAAGAAGACCAAGGCGCGGGTGTCGGTGTTCAAGAACTTTGGCACCGCTATGCTCAAGTACCACGGGATGGAGGTGGAATTTGTGGGCGCCCGCAAGGAGAGTTATCACAGAGATTCCCGCAAACCCATAGTGGAGGACGGCACGCTGGAGGAAGATCAGCTCAGAAGAGACTTCACCATCAACGCGATGGCCTTCAGCCTGCAGGCCGAAGACTACGGCGCTCTGGTGGACCCCTTCGGGGGCATCAAGGACCTGGCGGCGGGCATCATCCGCACCCCGCTGGAGCCGGAACAGACCTACTCCGACGACCCTCTGAGAATGCTCAGGGCCATCCGGTTTGCCGCCCGGCTGAGTACGCCGGAGCATAAGTTCACCATAGTGCCGGAGAGCATCGCCGCTATGAAAGCGATGGCCGACAGAATGCAGATTCTCTCCAAGGAGCGCATCGTGGAAGAGCTCAACAAGATGCTGATGACCGACCACCCTTCTATGGCCTTTGAGACCCTGGAAGAGACCGGTCTTCTGAAACAGTTCCTGCCGGAGCTGAGCCGCCTCAAGGGCGTGGAAACGGTAGACGGCAAGGGACATAAGGAAAACTTCACCCACACGCTCCAGGTACTGGAGAACGTGATCCTCTTTGAGAAGGAAGAGGGCCGCGAGCCCAATCTGTGGCTCCACTGGGCCGCCCTGCTGCACGACATTGGAAAGCCCATTTCCAAGCGTTATGTGGCCGGTCAGGGCTGGACCTTCCACGGTCACGAGGTGGTGGGCGCCCGTATGGTGCCGGAGATTTTCCAGAAACTCAAGATGCCGCTCAACGAGAAGATGAAGTACGTTCAGAAGCTCGTTAACCTGCATCTGAGGCCCATTGCCCTGGTAGACGACGAAGTTACGGACAGCGCCGTCCGCCGCCTGCTCTTTGACGCCGGCGAGGACATTGACGACCTGATGCTCCTGTGCAACGCGGACATCACGTCCAAGAACCCCACCAAGGTGGCCCGCCTCCGCCGCAACTTTGAGCTGGTGAAGGAAAAGATGGCCGAAGTAGAGGCCAAGGACGAGATTCGCAACTGGAAGAACCCCATTACCGGAGATTATATTATGCAGCTCTTCGGCCTGTCGCCCTGCAATACCATTGGACAGCTGAAGGAAATGGTGAAGAACGCCGTCCTGGACGGAGAGATTCCCTACACCTTTGAAGCGGCCGATGCCTATATGAGGGCCAAAGCCAAAGAAATGGGGTTGGAGGTCCCGGGTCAAGCCCGGGATGAGGGAAAATGATCCATGAGTACATAGCCTATCTGCGCGATGTCCGGAGGTACTCGCCCCGGACGCAGACGCTGTACCAGGAAGCCCTGACGGAGTTCTCTGAATGGGCAGGAGATACGCTCGACCCTTTGGGTCTCGGTATGACAAAAAACCTGATTCCATCTAGGATAAGAGAGTACGAGGCCCATCTCATTGAGAAGGGGCTTAAGCCGCGGACGGTGCATCTGCATATGAGTGCGCTCAGCGGGTACTGCAACTACCTTATTAAACAGGGTAAGCTCAAGTCCAATCCGGTCCGTGGGGTCAAGCGGCCCAAGATGGAAAAGCGTCTGCCGGAGTACTACACGGAGAAATCGATGGAGGACTATCTCAAGGAGACGGCCCACGCAGCAGGGGAGGAGGAGCTCCAGATTCTGCTGAGCCTCAAACCCGGCGACAAACTGGCTTCGGAGCTTTACAACCGGAGGCTTCGCCGCCTCATCATCAGCCTGTTGTATGCCACCGGCATAAGAAGGGCCGAACTCATAGGCCTTCAAAAGCAAAGCGTGGACCGCGGGAGGCAGACTCTCCGCGTAAAAGGAAAGGGAGATAAAATGCGAGAAATTCCCCTGATTCCTTCCATTCTTGAAGAAATTTCACTATATTTACAAGCAGCTAGCTTGATGACAGGCGTCAGTAAGCCGGAAAGTCCGCTCCTGACAACGGAAAAAGGCAAGCCCCTTTATCCGGAGTTCGTGGACCGGGCGGTGAAAGCGGAACTGGACGGTTACGGCATCAGCGGGAGGAAATCCCCCCACGTGCTCAGGCATTCGCTCGCAACGGCCCTGTTGGACGAAGGAGCGGACCTGAATGCCATCAAAGAGATGCTGGGCCACTCCAGCCTTGCGGCCACGGAGGTTTATACCCACAACTCCATCGAGCGGCTCAAGGCACAATATATGAACGCCCATCCCCGGGCAAAAAACGAAGAAAGTCATGATTAATGTCAAGTCCCTTAAGTTCAACGCAGACGAGAAGCTGCTGGACTTCATTGAGAAGAAAGTTGGAAAAGTAGAGAAATTCTTCGACAACATGGGTGATATCGATGTCACCCTCAGCCTCCTCCCGGATGCAGAAAACAAGAGCGTGAAACTCCAGACCCACATCCCCGGAGAAGACCTGATCATCGAGCGCAACGCCCACACCTTCGAGGAAGCCGTCACGGATGCCGCAGACGCCCTGAAGGAGAAGATTGTCCGTGCCAAGGAAAAGAAATTCGCTAAGTAATTGGCTGCACAAAAAGGATATATCGAAACGGACCGCCAGGTCCGAGCCATACTTGAAGATGTCCGTAGTGGCATCTTCAAGTGTGTATATCTGTTAATGGGTGAAGAACCCTATTACCCCGAACTGGTGTGCAATGCCATCATTGACAACTGCCTCCAGGACTGGGAAAAAGACTTCAACGAAACCATCTGCTACGGGGCCGATGTCAATGCCGAAACCGTTATCACCGCCGCCCGCCGCTTCCCAATGATGGCAGACAGGCAGCTGGTGGTGGTAAAGGAAGCCCAGCAGATGAAGAGCCTGGAAGAGCTGGCCATCTACTGCCAGCAGCCGCTGGAGAGTACCGTGCTGGTAATCCTGATGCACGGCGCCAGCGCAGACAAGCGCCGCGGCCTGTATAAGAGCGTCCTTAAGACGGGCGTGATTGTGGAATCCCCGGTGCTGAGGGACTACGAGATGCCCCAGTGGATTACCTCGTACTACGAGGGCAGGGGACTCAAGATTCACCCCGAGGCTGCGCAGCTGTTGGCCGAAAGCGCCGGAACCGAGCTGGGCAAGATAGCCGTAGAAACGGACAAGCTCCTCAAGAACCTCCCCGAGGGCGTAAAGGAGATTGGCGTGGCCGATATTGAGAAGAACGTGGGCATCAGCCGCCAGTACAGCGTGTTTGAGCTCACCAAATGCCTGAGTTACCGCCAGGCTGCGCAGGCGCTCAAGATTGCCGCCTACATTGGCCAGACGCCCCGTTTTGTGCTGCCTATGGTGATAGCCCCTCTCTTTACGCACTTCCAGCGCATAGAGAAGTATCACGCCATCCTTCCCACCAGGCCCTCTCCCGGAGATGCCGCCCGCATCCTGGGGGTCAATCCCTACTTCCTGAAAGAGTACGACGCTGCCGTAAGGAACTACAGCCTGCCGCAGTGTATGGCTGCCATAAGCCTGCTTACAGACTTTGATTACAAGGGAAAGGGCGGAGATGCCGGAGAAGCGTCGCAGCCGGACCTGTTTACCGAGTTGGTGGTACGGCTGTTAAATATTTGATAAAAATTTATTGCAAAACAATAAATATTTACTATATTTGCGTCAAATAACAGATTCTTCACCCCTGCGGGGTTCAGAATGACAAGTTTCTGAGCAAAGCGAAGAATCTTTATACTTAAAGCAATGGCTATTATTGAAGTAAAGAACGTAACAAAGACCTTCGGTCCCAAAGTGGCGCTGGACAAGCTCTCGCTGGACATTCCGGAGGGCAAGATCTTCGGCCTCCTGGGGCCCAACGGCGCGGGTAAGTCCACTCTTATCCGTATCATCAACCGCATCACCCTGGCTTCTGAGGGTGAGGTGTACTTCCAGGGTCACCCCATCACGGAGGAGGACGTCTCCCGCATCGGTTATCTGCCGGAGGAGCGCGGCCTCTACCGCAAAATGAAAGTGGGGGACCAGTGCATGTACCTGGCCCAGCTCAAGGGAATGAGCTCCCGCGAGGCGGCCGTGGAACTCAAGAAGTGGTTTGTCCGCTTTGAGATCCAGGACTGGTGGAACAAGAAGGTGGAGGAACTCTCCAAGGGTATGGCCCAGAAGGTGCAGTTCATCACTACCATCGTGCATCGGCCCTCTCTGATGATTCTGGACGAACCTTTCAGCGGCTTTGACCCCGTGAATGCAGAGCTCATCCGCAAGGAGATTCTGCGCCTGAAGGAAGACGGTGCCACCATTATCCTCTCTACCCACAACATGGAGAGCGTGGAGGCCCTGTGCGAGAACATCGCCCTCATCAACAAGGGCAAGCTGGTGGTTACCGGCGGTACGGAAGAAATCCGTCGCCAGCACGGCGAGGACAACGTGGAAATCGAGTACACGGATGCCTTCAAGGAGCGCAAGCAACTGGTTGTGGCCCGCCCCGAGGTCAACGCCAAACTGAGCGAGCTCATTGCCCAGGATGTGACCATCAACTCCTTCAAGGAGGTGATTCCCCGTATGAACGATATCTTTATTAAACTGGTAACGGAGGAGGAATAAGCTATGAATTTCAAGAAATTAGGCATTGTTATTCAGCGTGAATACCTGAATAAGGTCAAGAAGAAGAGTTTCCTTCTCATTACTTTCCTGGCACCTGTGCTGTTTGCCGGTCTTTGCATCGTTCCTTCGCTCATTATGGTGGGCGCCAAGGAAGAGACCAAGCAGGTGGGCGTGATTGACCGCAGCGGCATTGTGCTGCCTTACCTCACGGACAATGACGTCACCAAGTTTGTGGATCTGGGCACGGAGGCTTCTCCGGAGGCCATCAAGGCCGATTTCTCTTCGGCCGGTGTGGATATCCTCCTCACCATCTCCGAACTGGACACCGAGGCCCGCACCGTTACCGCAGACTGCTACTCCGAGAAACCGCTGGGCATGGATACGGGCTCCATGATTGAAAACCGCATCAACGACGCCGTGGAGGCTTATCGCATAGAGAGCTACGGTATCGAGAACCTGGAAGAAATTATGGCCGGGGTCAAGTCCAACGTGAAACTGCATACTTACACCGTGGATGAATCCGGTAAGGAAAGCATCTCGGAAAGCGGCATCTATATGGTCCTGTCCATGATTCTGGGTATGGCCATCTATATGTTCATCGCCCTGTTCTCCGGTATGGTGATGAGTTCCGTGATTGAAGAGAAGAGCTCCCGCGTGGTGGAGGTTCTGATGTCTTCCGTCCGGGCTACCGAACTGATGTTTGGCAAGATCATCGGCGTGGCCCTGGTGGCCCTCACGCAGTTCCTGCTGTGGATTTTGCTCACAGGTATGCTGCTGGGCGTTGCCATGGGCTTTATGGGCAAGGACAAGATTATGGGTATGCTTGGGGACGATCCTTCCACAGAAATGGTCCAGCAGATGGCTTCCACCAGTGGCGTTGACCCTGCAGACCTGGATCTGGGCGGAGCCCTGGCTGCCGTTACGGATACTACGGCTGTGGCTAACGGCGAACCTACCGGTGTGGATGCCATCGTGAGCACCATCGGCAATATCAATCTGGGTCAGATTGGCCTCGCCTTCCTCTTCTTCTTCGTCTTTGGCTACCTGCTGTATGCGTCGCTCTTTGCGGCCATCGGCTCGGCCGTGGAGAACGAAGGAGACAGCTCCCAGCTGCAACTGCCGGTTACCATTCCGCTGATGCTGGGCTTCTTTATCGCCATCTATGCTTTCAAGGCTCCCGACAGTGCCCTCGTGTTCTGGGGATCCATGATTCCTTTCACCTCTCCCATCGTGATGCTGGCCCGCATTCCTTTCGGTGTGGCTACCTGGGAACTGGTCCTTTCCATTGCCCTGCTGGTGGTTACCTTCGTGGTCTGCGCCTGGGCATCGGCCAAGATCTATAAGGTGGGTATCCTGATGTTTGGCAAGAAATCCACTTTCAAAGACCTGTGGAAGTGGCTAACGCTCAAATAGCCAACGCACAAACCTTTCTTAGGGGGCTCTGCCCCCTATTATCCCCCGCCGCCTTCGGCGGAACAAATTAGTCTTTCAAATCAACGTATGGAGAATAAAAATACGTGGTATATCGCCTGGGCTTTAATCCTGGTTGGGGCAGTCTTTGCCGCCAGCCAGGCTTTGGCCCCTAAAGGCCCTTCCTTCGAATGGCGGGTGGTGCGTATGGACGGCCACCGTATGCAGGCCAAGCCGGTTACCTCCGACAATGTGCCGGAGGCACTGGGCGTGTTCAAGGACAGCGTGTATGTGGCTCCTTCCGGGGCAACGTTCCCTCTGGACAGCCCCGAGGCTCAATCGGCCCGTATTATGGAGGGGGTCCAGGGAAAACTGGCAGACCTCAAGGTGGTCATTGGCTATAGCGATGCCCTGCTGGAGAACCTCAGGACCGAACCGGACCTGCCGCTGGGCAATCTCTTTGCCGATGCCCTGCGCGCCTTCGGCACCAAGTTCTTCAAGGTGCCTATGGACTTTGCCATTACCAACTTCGGCGGCATCCGCTTTCCTATGCCGGAAGGCGCTATTACCCTGGACGACATCACGTCTATGTTCCCCTTCCGGAATTATGTGGTGTATGCCCGTATGAAGGGAAGCTCCCTCACGAGGCTCTTTGAGCAGCTGTCCAATACCAAGGCTTTCCAGGCCACCAGCGGTGCCACCATCCGTGTGAAGGCCCACAAACTGGAGAGCGCCCTCATCGGCGGCCAGCCCATCGACCCTGACAAGGTGTACAATGTGACCACCATCGATTTCCTGCTGGACGGTGGTGACCAGATCAATATCGGCTCCCTGGCAGAGAGCGTGCAGCTCTCCCGCATCCTGCTCAAGGATGTGATGCTGGACTATATCCGTGGCTGCAACGCCCGTGGAGAAATCATTCACGGCCAGAGCGACGGCCGCGTCATTATGGAGGACTAGGCTATGAAAGATAAGATTATTCGCATTGTTTTGGTCCTGGGCGCCTTGGCCGTTTTGGGCTATTGCATCTATGTGGGCAAGCAGGTGGGCCAGCGCCAGACCCGCACGCTCACCATTGTCCACGTGAACGACACGCACAGCCATCTGGAGGTAGAGAAGGCCGATTCCGCCGGAATGGGCGGAGTCCTGGAGCGGGCAGCCTATATAGATTCTGTAAGAAAGGCCGATGGAAAAGAGAATGTGCTCCTGCTTCACGCCGGAGACTTCTGCCAGGGTAGTTCCTACTTTACGGAATTCAAGGGCACCGTTGAGGTTCAGTTGATCAATGCGCTGGGCTACGACGTGGTAACCCTGGGCAACCACGAGTTTGACAACGGCATCGAGGCCCTGGGCCAGCTGCTGTCCGGCCTGAATGCTCCTGTAGTGGTCTGTAACTACGATTTCTCGCCCTTCGAGGCCGGCAAGTACATCAAGCCCTATGTGATTGTGGAGCGCGCCGGCAAGAAGATTGGCATAGTGGGCGTCCTCTGCGGCCTCAAGGATATGGTAGCCGGAGACATTGCCAACCGTATTCCTGAATACGATATGATTCCCACGGTGCAGAAGTATGTGGACGAGGTCCGTCCCCAGGTGGATTACGTGATAGCCCTTACCCATATCGGCTATACGGAGCACCATCCCGGAGACCTCACGGATCCTATACTATGCGCTGCCACGAGGGGCATTGACCTCTTTGTGGGCGGTCATTCCCACACCTTCCTGGAGGAGCCCGGTTATGTGGCCAACCTGGATGGAAAGAAAATCCCCATCGTCCAGGTAGGATGGATGGGAGTCCAAATGGGTGAAGCCCATATAACGTTCTAAAAAGAAACCTCAGGCCAATGACCTGAGGTTTTCTTTTAAAGGATGTTCATGGATTGTTCGCGGATCTTTTCGAGTTCGTCTTTCATCCGCACAACCAGTTGCTGAATGCCGGCATGGTTGGCTTTGGAACCGGTGGTGTTGATCTCCCGGCCCATTTCCTGAAGGATGAAGCCCAGTTTCTTGCCGGGGTAGGGTTCGGAGTCTATTACCTCCATAAAGTACTTGCAGTGCTGGCGGAGGCGCACCTTTTCTTCGTTGATGTCGTATTTCTCCAGGTAGAAGATCATTTCCTGCTCCAGGCGCTCGGGGTTGGGCTTGGCGGCCAGTTCGGCCAGGGCCTTGTCAAACTTCTCGCGCA
>JAEEGK010025543.1_pt1 | contig 12116 bp, 5 predicted proteins | sample 8958771 | NCBI WGS metagenome assembly JAEEGK01 (sample SAMN16246547, study PRJNA631951) | gut metagenome | biome: gut microbiome; feature: rumen; material: SC-attached | host: Bos | place: Iran: Karaj | collected 2018-10 | reverse complement strand
ACGGAAGTTCTGTGCCATGCCCGATGTGGTGTTAAGCACATCCAGATGCTTGTTCTCTACCAGGCTTACCGGCCCGGGCGATGCGTCGTGGGCAGAGTAGCCTACAGCACCGGGGATGGTGTTCAGGAAGTTGCCGGCAATAGCACGACCGTCATCATTGCCGCCAGCAGAGCGATAGTAGAGTTTGGCCGTTGTCAGGTCGCGATAGTGGTTGTTGGGACGATCCTCGTTGGCGAAGAAGCCCTCTTGCCCGTGTACGTACGGATTCAGGTCGCCATGATGCTGCGCATCGCCATGACCCAGTCCAATGGTAGAAAGTCCCTTGCCATTATCGTCAATGACCAATCCGCCAAACACTATCTCGTCGCGACCATCCCAGTCAACATCGACAATGGCATAGTTGTGATAGCCCTGCCCGTACCACGGTGAACCTTTTTGGTTGTTCATCCAACGCCAGCGCTCGGTGAGTTTGTGCGTAGCAGGATCGACATCGAGTGCCACGAACTTATGACGGGTGTAGATGCCGCGTCCAAGGAAGATGCTGGGCTTGCGTCCATCCAGATAGGGCGCCCCGAAGAAGAACTTGCTGGAACGGTGGCCGTAGCCGTCGCCCCAAGCCTTGTTGAGGTCGCTCTCGCCACTCTCATAGCGGGCACAAGGGAAGTCAATGACTTGATAGGGGCTGCCCGTTACGCCATTGCAATAGACGAGGAACTCCTTGCCGTAATGGGTAAACCATTCTGTGGAGCCTTCGCCCTTGGGCTCGCGATAGTTAGTCCATGAAGTACCATTCTTACCGTCAGCACCAATCGTATAAGTAGTGCCGTCAGCCATGTGGATGACAGAGCCTTCTTCCAGACGCATCAGCACCTCTGCCTTGCCGTCCATGTCCCAGTCGTAGCCTACAATGTTCTGCTCGTTATTCTGGAAGTCACCCATGTTCGGTCCGCAGTTGACCCACCACAGCACGGTGCCGTCAAGCTTCAGCACCTCTAAAATGGTATATTCGCCATTGTTGCCGTTTTTCGGAAAGCGGTTGTTCATCTCGTCGCGGTTGTCATACTTCAGCAGGATTTCCACTACGCCGTCACCGTCGACATCAGCACAGCAGGCATCGTTGGGCACCAGCGTAGAGGTAATGGACTTGTCGTGCTTTGGCGCAATCTCCAGATAATCATTGCTCCAAGGCTTGGCTGGGGCGCTGGTGGCCTGCTTGATACCTTGCTTTACAGCCTCGACAGTATAACTGCTTGTGGTCGTTCCTGCTGCATCAGTATAGTTGGAAGTCTTCAGATTTTCAGCCACCAGAGAACCGTTGCGATAGAGGTTGTAGGTCACGTCGTAATATTCGTCAGACTGAATGCGCCAACTGACGAACACACCACCAGTAGTTTTTACAGCCACCAGGCCACGGTCCAGCTTGTCAATGACGCGTTGGGCGTTGCTGCTGATGGAGGCCATGCCCATCATGAGGGCTAATAACAATAATTTCTTCATAGCTATGTTTGATGTAGTATTTTTTATGAATTGTTGCTTGACTTACTCGGTCCTTCTGCCGTCAACGGTATAGCGCTGGCCGGACTTTTCAATGATGATATGTCCGTTCTTGAGCAATTTCCGTGGGCTGGAAAGAGAGGTGGTAGGGATAGAGATGCCTGATGCAGCAGTGGCATGAAGTGTCAATGTCTTTTCTACTTTCTCGCCACCCAGGCCTGTCAGGCGGACCACAAATTTGTAATCACCCTCGACCGTCGGTACACCACTGATGGTGATCGTGTGGTTGACAGCATCATTTTGGCGTTCAAAACCGTCGGGTATGCCATACGCCTTTGTGGTGCCGTCAGGAAGAATACTCTTGACTAATGTCAGGGTTGTAATGCGACGACCTTTGATGAACACAGATACAGAGTCGCCGACTGAAGCGGTTATCTCATCGGGAACATCCAACTGTGGCGCCATGGCCTCGGCCAGGTTATAGCCCAAATGGGGCGGCTGGTTGTAGGCCACATTCTGCCAGCAGACAGCCATGCGGTAGGTGTGGTCGTGCATCAGCGTCGGCACAGCATAGCCAGTCTCGTAATTGGTTGTATAGATGCCTAAGTAGGTTTCAGCGTCTGTGACGGTATAGAGTATCAGCTCTTCACGCCAGTCGCCCAGAATGTCGGCCAGGAGGTTAGGTGTCTTCTTGGTGCTGTTACAAGTACTGCTGGGTCCAAGATTTGAGAATGTCACCAGTCGTCCGAAGGAGTTGCTGCTGGCCGTGTACTTGTCGAGGGTGTTGCCGTCGAGCAGACCGTCCTGTACGGTACCGTCCCAATACATGCGGAAATTCATGGAACTGCTTTTGGCTGAGGCTACCTCGCCAGTGACGGTGCTGCGTTGCTGGCGGTCGTTGGATGATGAGAACCACCACTCAGCAGACTCAGAGGTGAGTTGGGCGGCTATACCGCGGCCATTGTCACCCGATCCACCCTGCGTGTAGAGAATCTGGCCTGTGGCGGCATCATGCAGGTCCCAACCGTAGTAAGAACCTTCCTCATGAATCTGGAATACCTGCAGTCCTTTCTTGCCGGGAATCATTTGTCCCATGTGTATGGCATCGCCATGACCATAGCCCGTGGCGTAAAGAAGGGTTCCGTCTTGGTCGAGTGCTGCTGAACCCCAGATGATTTCATCACAGCCGTCGCCGTCAACATCAGCAATTGCCATGTTGTGGTTACCGTTGCTGAACATGGTACGACTGCCAGAAGTGTTGCCCGTCGGTGCTTTCGGTGTGTATGACTTGGTAGTGCCATTACCGTTTTCATCGTAATTCACAACGCTATACTTGTTGTTGGCATCCGAACGGTGCAGCCAACGCGGCTTCAGCTGCTGGCCGTCAAAATCGACCGCCCAGATGTAGGCATAGCTGTAATAGCCTCTGCAGAAGATGCCACTGGCATGACCTTCAGGCCCGTCCAGATACGCTACGCCAGCCAGATAGCGGTCGCCACGGTTGTAGCCATGCGTGTCGGTTTTGCCTACGGCCCAGTTGAAAGTGCCCTGTGCCTCGCTCAATTCTGACTTCGTGTTGCGGTTTGGATTATATGCGATGGTATTGATAGCCTTTCCTGTCAATCCGTCAAAGACTGTCAGATATTCGTGACCACCATCCATGCGGCCACTCGATGATAGCCAGACCTTTGTGTTGTCAGCCTTTTTTATGTTTGCGTTGTCAGTAGCCTGGTTGACGTAGTTGCCTGCGCCGTCCAGTGAACCCGGTGCCGTCTTGCACATCATCTCCGCACGTCCGTCACCGTCAAAGTCATAAACCATGAACTGTGTATAGTGCGCTCCGGCACGGATGTTACGTCCCAGGTCGATACGCCAGAGTTTAGTGCCGTTGAGTTTATAACAGTCAATGATGACATTGCCTGTATAGCCGTCCTGCGAGTTGTCCTTCGAGTTTGAGGGATCCCACTTGACAAATAATTCATACTCGCCGTCACCGTCAACATCGCCTACTGAACAGTCGTTGGGAGAGTAGGTGTAGGCACCACTGGCGGTGCTTCCACCTGCCGGACGTTCGAGTGGCAGTTTCAACCACTGCTGATCCCATGCCTTTACCGCCTTCGACGTGTCAACAGGTTCGCCGTCAACCAGTGTTACCACCTGATAGACTGGTGTTCCAGTGGCGTATGAGTCCTTGTAGTTAGTGACAGTCAGTCCTTTTTTAATCTGATTACCATTGCGGAGCAGGTTGAACGTGGTGCGCTCGGGGTCGTCGGTGCCAAGCAGGCGCCAACTGATGAACTTGCCGCCGGAAGTGTTGGGTATTACGACAACGCCACGGTCCAAACGCTCCATCTGGCTCACTGGCGTGGTCTGGGCATAGATATATGTTGCCATCATACCCATGAAGACTGTCCATAACAATAATTTCTTCATAGCTCTTCTTTGTTTTAGTAATTCTGGGTGCAAAGTTACGAATAAACAAATGAATAACCAAATTTATTTGGGTTTTTCTGAATGCTCAGCATTGTTTTGTCTTAGTTGTTTTTATTTCGTTTTGATTTCTGGTTGCAAAGGTATAAACTATTGTTTGATAATAGGGAAACGAAACGTTTATTTAATCGGGCAACATGTGCCGAATTACAGGACATTTCGTACAAAATGGGACTTTTCGTCCCCTATGGCTCTTTTTCTGCTGGATGTTTGCTTGTCATTCGGGTCCTTCGGGCTTATCACACATAAGGAATGAAAGTGAAAATAATATTAAAAAATAAGGCTTTATAGTGTTTATTACGATTATAATTATTATATTTGCAATAAAATTATTAGAAGCGATGAATGACATAGTAATTAACAACCCTTTTGTTGTCGGCAAATATTTGTCTGACAAGTATTTCTGTGACCGAACAGAAGAAACGGAGTTTCTCCGAAAACAACTTCAAAATGGAAGAGATGTTGCACTGATCTCTCCTCGTCGTATTGGAAAATCAGGTCTTATCCAGCATTTTTTCAATCAAGAGGATGTTAAAGAGGATTACTATTTATTTTTCATTGACATCTATGCCACTACGTCATTAGCCGAGTTCGTTTATACTTTAGGAAAAGAAATATATGCCCAACTTAAGCCACAGTCTGCTGTTTGGAAAGAGAAATTTTTCCAAATTATTGCATCATTCCGCGTCGGATTTAAACTGGACCCGATGACGGGTGCTCCTTCTTTCGATTTAGGACTGGGTGACATTCAGACTCCACAAACTACACTCGACGAAATATTCGCCTATATTGAAGAAGCTGATAAGCCTTGCATCATTGCTATCGATGAGTTCCAGCAGATTGGAGAGTATGCAGAAAATAATGTGGAAGCCCTGCTACGCACTAAGATACAAAAATGCCATAGAGCTCAATTCATATTCTCGGGCAGCAAACGCCACATCATGAGTAATATGTTTAACTCTCCTGCAAAACCGTTCTACCAAAGTGCTATTAGTATGGGGTTAGAGCCTATACCACTTCCGATATATTCAGAATTCGTTATCTCTCTATTCAAAGAACGAGACAAGAATATCGAAAGTGAAGTTATTGAATCTGTATGGAATCAATATGATGGCTACACATGGTTTGTTCAGATGATGATGAATGAACTTTTCTCATTAACTGCAACCAATGAAACATGTAAGACTGACATGATTCCAAAGGCAAAGCATAATGTCGTATTATCTCAAGAAAGCAGTTATAAAGATTTGTTGTCCAACCTTCCTCCCAAGCAGAAGATAGTGTTGCAAGCTATTGCCAAAGAAGGAATAGCTCGCAACATTACCTCTTCAAAATTCATCAAAAAATACAACCTCAATTCTGCCAGTTCCGTACAGGCTGCAGTCAAACTACTTTTAAAGAATGATTTACTTACCCAAATAGACAATGGTTATCGTGTTTACGACTTTTTCCTATCGGAATGGTTGGCGACGGTGTATTAAGTTATTAGATACAATATTTGCAGTTGTGGCCATTAGTGGTAGCGATTGTTAGTATTAATAGAAAATATAGCTAGAATATTGTTTTTTTACATTTTATCTACCATCTACCACAATTTTTGTTGTAAATCACTATAAATAAATAATATACTGATGTGGTAGATGGCATTGTAGATGGTAGATGAAGGCCCAAAATGGCCGTTTTTTATTATTATTTAGGCGAAAAACTTGGAAATTGCCTCGAAATTTAGTAACTTTGTGGTCAAAAACCACCAAACTCGGCGGCGCCTCGGCAATTAAAGCACGCTTTATTGCTCTCGGCTTGCACGAGCCTTGCAGTCAAAAATTAAAGGATTTAGTAACATGAAACTGACATTAGTACTTAGAGACAAGAAAAATGCACTGAAACTCTCGACGAAGAGCATCGAAACCTTCATCGAACGTATTACAACTGACACCAAGGACGGAGCCGTTGCACGCCGTCGCCGACAGCTGATCTACGGTGACCATATTGACGGCTATGACCGCCAGTTCCCATCGCATGTCATCTATCCTTCTGCCGTATTCGAGAAGGATGACAACGACAACCTCCGCATGAAGGTGTTCAATAGTGTGGTGGCACTGACGATAGAAGGATTGAACGAACAGGAGATTATTGACGTGAAACGTGCTGCACAGATTCTGCACTATACCCTTGCCGCCTTTATCGGTCCTTCAGGTCGCGAGGTCATCATCCTCGTTCGGATTGCAAAAGCCGATGGTGCCGATTCGTCAATAAGTGGCCCTTCTGCTGCAATAAGTGGCCCTTCTGTTGCAATAAGTAGCCCTTCTACTACAATAAGTAGCCCTTCTACTGCAATAACTGGCCTTGCTCTGACAGAGGGGGAAGCCGACGTGCTCTGCCAGGAAGGTCATCGTCTGGCTGCGGCTTTATATCAGGCCATTATACCGAAACCTATCAAGACGGAACCGGTTTCAATTAGGAGTAATTTCCACATGCCGTTGGACGAGGCTCCCTATTTCAATCCCAAGGCTGTGGCGTTGCCCGTTAGCGGCAAACCTGCGACGGTCTCGCAGGCATCGGTTGTCGTGAAGAATCCTAATGAAAGCGCCATTGACACGTCTTCAGACAAGGAGGCTCAGGAGGTAAGCCGCAGGACACAGCAGTTGATGGACTTCCTGAATGTGCACTACCAGTTCCGCTATAATAGCATCATGGGTTATACGGAATATAAGGACAACGACTACAAGTATATGGACTGGACGGCTGTGGACGACCGTGCGCTGAAGGGCATGACGATGAAGGTACGCCTCAGCGGTATCGATGCCCGCGACAATGACGTGCGTCGCTACGTACAGTCGAATATGATCCGACTATATGACCCCATCAGCGACTACCTCTGGGACAAGTACGACAAGTGGGATGGCAAGGATCATATCCGCAAGTTGGCCCGCACGGTGCCTACGAAGAATCCGCACTGGGAGGACTGGTTCTATACGTGGTTCCTGGGAATGGTACACCAGTGGCAGGTTGGTAGTCATGCAAAGTATGGTAATCAGGCCGTGCCGTTACTGATTTCGACACAGGGCTACAACAAGAGCACCTTCTGCGAACAGCTGCTGCCACCGGAACTTAGTTTCGGCTATACAGGCAACCTGCAGATAGACGACAAGAAGCAGGTGTTGCAGCAAATGGCGCAGATGCTACTCATCAACCTTGATGAGTTCAACCAGATATCGCCCAAGACGCAGCAGGGATTCCTGAAGAATATCATCACGCTGTCGTCGGTAAAGATCAAGCGACCCTATGGCCATCACGTAGAAGACTTCCCGCGTCGTGCCTCGTTCATCGCCACGACCAATCAGGCCGATGTGCTGGCTGACCCATCTGGTAGCCGACGATTCCTCAGTGTGGAGCTTACCGGGCCCATTGACATCAGTACGCCGCCGAACTACGAACAGCTTTATGCGCAGGCCATGCAGGCACTGCATCAGCATGAACTTTACTACTTCGGTCATGAAGAGTCGCAGCAGATTATCGAGTGGAACAAGAAGTTTAGCATGAGGACAGCTACCGAAGAGTTCTTCCTCGACTATTTCGAACCGGCAAAGAACGTCAGGGAAGGTACGTGGATGAGTGCTGCGGCCATTCTCGACTACTTGAAGGACAAGGTGGGTATCAGCCTATTGAAACCACTGAATGTCATTGCTTTCGGTCGTGCCCTGTCAGCTATTCCCGGGATTCAGAAACATGTAACCAGTACCACAACGACCTATCTTGTCGTAAAAAAGAAGAGAAAATAGGTTTTATCTACCATTGTCGACCATCATCTACCATGTTAATTTGAGATATAATTACTTGTATTACAGTTGTTTATTTTCTTTATGTGGTAGATTGGCAGATAAATTTGCAAAATCATATTTTCTAAACATATATACTTTGGGGTCGTTCCAAAGTCACTTTCGAGTCGTTCCGCAGTCATCTACGAGGTGTTCCGAAGTCACTTTACCCCCCTAAAGTAACGTCGGAACAACTGTAAAGTAACTCATCTTCGGGGTGTAGGGAAGTCAGGAACAACCGTAAAGTACCATGGTTTCATAAATTCGCTGTCCCAATGTCTGGGCACCCTCTGCATTGAAGTGCAGACGGTCGGGTAAAAGAGGAAGGTCGATGGCATCAACCACATGGAAGTTACGGTCTTCACGCGATAAGCGATAGAGGGCATCGACCACCTGTTGGCTGCGCTGACGGCTGTCCTTGGCGTATGTGCCGCAGATGACTGGCAGACGAAGGTACTTCTTCTTACCTGTTACCTTGTAAAGATGCTGGCGGATATGTTGGATGACAGCCTTGAGGTTGTCGTAATAGTGATCAGCAGCCTGTTGGTCGCTTTCGCCTTGGTGCCAAATCAAACATTTGATGTCGTATCTCTTTGGCAGGTTCGGCAGACAGTCGTCAATCTGACGCTCAAAGGCCTTCAACAGCGAACGACCTCCATGACTGGCCGACGTGGTACTGTCGAGAAAAGCAGGGTCGGCACTCCAGTAAAGGCCGTGGGTGCTGGACTTACACGACGGATCAATAGCCGTCCCGCCATCGGTATGTTTGATGACATAGAAGGGGCGTTGCCACAGTTGTTCCAAACGTTTATAGACAACGGCATCGAAGCCCCAGCTTTGTTCAATACCAGGTTTGGCCACACGGGGACTGTAGGGCGAGAACACACCCGTAGCCGTCTCGAAGTCGCCACTACCGTAACTCCATTGACAATACTTGTATTCCTTCAATTCTTCAGGGAGGTCCGCCAATGGTACACGTCCATCAGCATTCGACTGTCCTGCAGTCAGAATCACCACGCTTAGCTGCGCAAAGCAGGAAAGTGAAAAAGTGAGAAGGTGAGAGAGTGAAAGTGTGAGAAGCAGTCGTTTCATAACTCTTAATTCTTAACTGGAATAACGTAGAACTTACGGTCTTTCTTGAAGTCAATCATCCACTGGTCAGCGATGATGTGGTCATCGAGGGCCTTGATTTTGAGTGTATGTTGGCCTTTGGACAATTTGACGGGGATTGTTTTCAGCGCCTGACCACGTAGCACACTCACTTTCCAAAACTCAGAGCGGTATTTTTCCTTGAGTGAGATGACGACGGGCGGCTGATTATCGAGTGTTATCTGATAGCGCAGGTCGCCCTTATCGTTAGGCTGCGTAGGAATCATGGCCGTATAGAGAATAGCCTCCCCCTGCCCCTCCGAAGGGAGGGGGGCATCGAATTCGTAGATGAGTTCGCCACCTTTGGGAATAGCGACGGCATTCATGGAGTGGCCTAACATCTGGATGCTTTGACATCCTTTCGATGCTGCATTGTAGTTTACAGCGTTGCATGCGATACCATCGAAAGGCTCATCATCTGACAATCGTCCACAAACATCTTCGAAGACGGGCAGTTGGCGTGGGGCGGCATCCATCAAACCATTCCACTTGCCATTGGCCAGTGCATTATAGCGTTGGGTCAGTGCTGCAATTTCCTCATAGGCAAGATGACTTGTTGCTGAATCGGAGACAATCTTACGTGTCATGGCTGCAGCAGCATAGATGGGGTAGGCGATATGCGCCTCGTATGCATCAGCCAGCTCAGGGCGTATCAGTAAACGACATTTATCGACAATAGCCTTCAGACGTCCAAAAGCCTCTAACCGTTCTGCAGCTTCCTGGCGCGTCATGCCAATGTCGGCTACACGTGACTTGCCACCAGGGTATTTCTTCTTGTCAAGCTCCACCTGCGTCCATCCCATAAACTCCGGTTTGCGGATGGCACAAAGGCGGTAAAAGTCTTTCATTGCAGGGAATAGCTGTTTGCCAGCCTCGTTACCGAACTGCGTGCAAAGCCAGCGTTCCAAATGCTGTTCCAGTGTCATTTTACTCCCCTCGTCACTAGGAGAAGGGCTGGGGGTGAGACTCTCAATATCCCACGCCATGTCGAGGAAGAACTCTAAGTCGTAGGCAGCCACCTTGGGGTCGTGGACGTTGGCTATCCATAGTTTGCGACAGTTATGGTCGTAGGCGGCCTTCATCTCCGAATAGATAAGACCAGGCTGCGTGGTGGTCAGCCAAAGGTGGTCGTGCGGACGACCCCAATAGCTCAAGTGATAATAGACGCCACCACCGCCAAGGCGCTTTTGCTGTTCCTCGTCGCTCAGGCGGGTCATATAGCCATAGTTGTCATCGCACCACATGAGGGTCACATCGTCGGGCACCTGCAAGCCACTTTCCAGAATTTCCAGAACTTCTTTATAGGGTATAAAGACCTGTGGCACCTTTTCTACATCTTTACGATAGTATTTGCGGATGAGTTTGCGCTGGTCGTCGATGACCTGCTGCAGACCGTTGAGCTTTTCTTCCTTGGTTTTAACACCTTCCATCGAACCATCATGGATGCCGCGCATGCCGATGGTAAAGAGCTCTTCGCTACCTTTTACCTCTTTGAGGCGTTCAATCCAGTACTGTTGCACCTGTTCTCGGTTGGTGATATAATTGTATGGGCCACGTTTCTTGTGGTCCCACTCAGCCACATTGTTACGCAACAAGGGTTCACAGTGCGAAGTGCCAATCAGGATACCACACGAGTCGGCCATCTCCTTATTACCTTTGACGGTAAAGAAACCTAAAGTTCCCTCATGCATGGCAGGCCAAACGGTATTGGCCCTCAAACGTAGCAACAACTGAAAAATAGCTCTATAGGTCTGTGGTCCCATCTGGTCCTTCGACCAACGGCGCAGTGACCAGTCCTCGTCATTGATAAAGATGCCACGATAAGCGACAGATGGCGTATGTTCATAAGAGAAAGTTTCCGGCAAACTGAGACGGGCGCGCTTTTCAGGTACCACGTCACCCCACCATATCCATGGCGAGACACCAGCCAGACGTGATAGTTCTAACAGACCGTATGCCGTGCCGCGACCATTGTGTCCTTCTATCAGAATCTGTCCATTCTGGGCTCTGATACGGAAACCGTCGTCAGAGCCTTTGCCCTGTTTGATGACAATGGTTGCAGCCCTTGCACTATCCGTTATTCGTTTTTCACTATTCATTAGGCGCGTCGCGCCGCTTACTGGTCGCATGCCAGTGACTTGTTCCATGTCATCGCTCCACATCTGCAATGCCATCTTGACCACAGGGTCCGTCTTACCCACCACCTGATAGCTGATGGGATTTGTGCCGTCGAACCACACTATGTTGGTAGCAGTGGCTATGCCACAGCACAAGGTGATGAGCAGAGCTGTCAGTTGCTTCCTCATTGTGTTACAGAAAAACGTTTACCGTCAACGGTATATAGCTGTCCACCACGCTCGATGACCAGCCGTCCCTGATGTAGGTATTTAACAGGCTGGTGGGCTGTCTTGGTGCCAATGGTGACATTATCAATACCTGTTACCACTTCGCCAGCCTCCAGTTTGATGCAGTCGTACATGATACCATCCTTGCTGCCACCACCGGAATAGGTAAAGGTCACGGTGTTTTCACCAACCTTCAGGCCCGTATTGATGAAATCAGTCGTAAAAACATAATGACGACCACTATTAATGGCGCTGCGATAGATGCAGGCATCATTGACGCCTGGCTTCCAGGTGGCACGTTGCGTGCCGTTGACCTTGACGGTAATCGTGGAACCTGTTCCTGAACAGCCAGCCAATGAAGCTGTCAAATAGACACGACCGGCAGGACGCTCATCGAGGTTGAACTTAACCGTCCATGTACCACCCTTCTGAGTCTGGGCATAGTACCAGTCGGTGGCCTCGTTGCTTTGGCCAATGGTATAGGTGAGGTTGGCGGGAACCTGTTCCCAGAGACCGTACTGACGAAGTGCATCACTGTATTTAAACTCACTGCTGCGACGGTCGTTCTGACCAATCATCCATAACATCTGGGTATATTTTTTCGGCGTCCAGTCGATAGTTCCTAAGTTGTTGTCACCAGCACTGACGGTGATGTCGTCCTGTTCCAGCATGTCGGTCACCTCGCCAGCCTTGGCGTATGCAAAAAGGTTGTACGTGTCAGGGCGGACGTTCTTGATTTCGAAGTCACCATTGGCATCGGTGAGTGTCCAGAACTGGTAGCCGTGCATCATCTCAATGGGTTCCTTACCCTTTTCCTGGG
>JAEEGK010025540.1_pt1 | contig 12118 bp, 10 predicted proteins | sample 8958771 | NCBI WGS metagenome assembly JAEEGK01 (sample SAMN16246547, study PRJNA631951) | gut metagenome | biome: gut microbiome; feature: rumen; material: SC-attached | host: Bos | place: Iran: Karaj | collected 2018-10 | reverse complement strand
TCGATGACAGAAGCTTGGTCGATAAGTTGATCAACAACATCTCATTACAAAACCAGGTGTACATCAGGCGCAGAATCCAGAACTACTATTCGGGACTCGGCCTTAATGTGGAAATCCCCGACTTCGAGTCCTATATCACGATGTTTCAAGCCGCGCACCAAGAAACGGTAAGCGAATTCGTCTATCCCGATGAAGCTACTCCGGCCCCAGAGTTAGGTCCCGGAGGCGAAGTGCCCAACATCCTCGTGAAAGATGTGACGCAATTCGATGGCACACAAGCCTTCGTTGTAGCAGCGATCACACCTCTGTGGAAGACCCTTAAAGTGAAAGTCACGGGTGATGTACGCCTTGACACAGGTCTCAACAATGGTTGGACCATTTCCAATTACAACAATAATAGCTTTACAATTGTGGCACAACGCCAAAACGCCCTCGTGTCGATGCTCGTCTATCTCATCGGCGACAGCAAAAATGGTTCCGCTACCATTGAGTATTACGAAGACTCCGACACGCCTACCTTCACCAAGCAAATCACTTGGACGGGCGGTTGGCCTTACTACAATAAGTAGATGAGCAATTTTTTGTTGACATAAAAGACTACGGGACTGCGAGACTGCGGAACTACGAGACAGACAAATCCTCGTAGTCGCGAAGTCCCGTGTACCGTAGTCAAAAGATACTGTAGTTTAATTATGAACAATTACCTATTGATGAAAAAACCATTATTTGGCATGCTTGCGCTCCTGTTGCTGACGGGATGCCACCAAGGCAGCAGCGAGGCATACAGCAAACCGCCCGTTAAGCAGCCAGAAGCCTTAGTGGACAGCATTGAGAAAGAAGACTCTATGAAAGCCTTTTTTGAACGGATGCGACGCTGGGAGGTGTTGCATGGGGGCATGAGTCGTACGGAGAGTGATAAATGATAGTTGTGAAAGTTTCCTGAAATTCAGAAAAGATTTTTAAGAAGTTTTCTGAATTTCAGGAAACTTTGTATTTTTGCACACAATTTAAAATTTAAAGATTTATAATTCAAATATTTAAAATTTAGTATTATGAAAAAACTATCTCTAATCCTTATGCTTCTGGCGTTCTCCTTCGGGCTGATGGCCCAAGTTGAAAAGACCTTTACCTTCAATGATTATGGCGAAGGTCAAATCCTTAACGGTCAAGATGGCTGGTATGTTCGTGTACACAGCGCAGGTAATGGTAGCATGGGCCCCATGTACACCGATTTCCTTGGCCATTTCTGGGGCACCACTCCGGAAACGCCCACGGCTGACGAAACCTTAGGTGTGTTTTCACACGCCTCTGGTACCAGCTTTGGCGACATCGCCACCCACGACATCACCCAATACGGTTTCGACTTCTCCAGTGGTGGAGTTGTCGAGATTGAATGCGACCAGTTGCGCGAGTGGTGGGGTACCCTTTTCGGCATCGGCTATGACGGCGATGGCGACGGCTCCGTCCTTCCTCCTATCATGGCAGCGCCCAATCATGCCCTCTACGAGCCTATCACACCCAATCCCAACAGCACCCTTCCCGACGGCGGCGTTTATTTTCTCCTCACGGGTAGCGACACCGATCCCCTTTTCATAAAAGGTGTGGTATTGCCCAACAACACTCCAGCCTGTAATTTTACACCTAACGTAACGGAGAAGAATTGGGCTCGCTATAAGATCTCCATCGACCTTGATGCCAATGACGGCGCTGGCGCTGTCACTTTGTATGCAATGTATGACGTGCCGGGTGGCGAATGGGAGGCAGTGCCGGAATGCCAAGGTGTCAACGTTGGCCTGACCCCAGGCAGCGGCGACAAGTTCGACCCCGCCACATGGCATCACATCTTTATGCTCAACAGCGGCTGGTGCGGCTTCGACAACTTCACCGTGCGCCATTTCCCTGGCGGCTTGACGGCACAGTTTATTGAGTTTACGGAAATCCCAGACCAGTTGGTTTACAACGAACCTATTACCCTTGAGGCCTCCGCAACGTCAGGGCTTCCTGTGACATTTGAAGTCATCCAAGGCCCTGCCACCATCGATGGTAACATCCTCACCCTCACTGGTGAAGAAGGTGTTGTGAAAGTGCGCGCCTCGCAGCCTGGCGACGGCACACAATGGCAACCCGCCCCTGCGGTGAACCGTTCTTTCTATGTGGTAGACCCGGAGAATTATGAGCCTGAAATCACTATCCGTCGTCCTTACGAAGGCACCAAGGTGTATATGCCAGACTTCGAGAACCCCGTCATGGTGGTGTTGAGCGCTTATATTGACCATGGCAACATCCTCAAGTTCGAAGAGGTGAAATGCAATGTTGACGGTCAAGAACTGTATTTGAAGACCGACTATCCCAACAACCCCAACAACGGCTATTGGTACACTACTTGGACTCCCTCGGGCGAAGGCACTTACAACATGACCGTGTCCATCACCCAAACGGGCGGCAAGGTCACCACGGCTTCCAACACTTTCGATGTGACCACTGACTATGACGACATGAACGTCTCTGCCCTCAATGGCGAGGTGGTGGTGAACACAACCTATTTTACCGCTTACGGCGAATATCCTTTCCCGACCCATGTCAACGCTTTCAATGCCATCAACTTGCATTATCTGCACAACTGCGTGAACGGCGACTGCAACACCTACGACCACCAGAGCTATCTCCGCGTGAAGAACTATCGCGGCGAATGGGTGGAACTCTGCCGTTACATCACTCCGTTTGGTAAGGAATGTGTCGACGACCTCGATGTGACTGATTTCACTTCCGTGCTGCAAGGACTTGTCGAATTTGAGTATTATAGCGAACAGTATTCAACCGGTCAAGGTTACAACCCCACCGCTATCTTTGAATACACCAAAGGCATGCCGGAGTATCCTTACGTGGATATGCAGGAGCTGTGGTATGGAAGCTTCTCGTTCGGCGATTACGAGAACTTGTGCCCCATCCCGATGCGTACGGTTGAATTTGATCCTTGTGTCGAAAAAGCCAAACTGAAGCTTACGACCTCTGGACACAACTGGAGTGATACGCAAAATGGTGCCTACAACACGGGTAATGCCGCCGAGTTCTATCACGCCACACACAACATCAACATCAACGGCGCCACGACTTATACACAAGATTTGTGGGAAGCTTGTTCACCCAACCCCGCCGGTTGTCAGCCGCAGAACGGCACTTGGACCTATGCCCGTGCTGGATGGTGCCCTGGCAGCATGACGATGGTGTGGGACTATAGCCTCGACGAGTATATCCCCGATGGCAAAGCAGACGTGCTCTATGAGTTCGACCCGACCTACGTCGACCAATGCCATCCCAACTATCCCGACTGCGTGAGCGGCCAAAACAGCTGCCCGGATTGTACCAATTCCAGCAACCCGATCTTAAAGGTGTCTGGTAAGCTGGTGACCTACAGCCACAACACCGACATCCTGACAGAGGTTCCGGAGTTGCCCGATGTGGATGCGGAGCCCTTCCAGGTGACCATCTCCCCCAATCCCGCCAGAGACCACATGACCATCACCACGGATTATGACAAAGGCAGCGCCAGCGTCGTCATCATCAACCCTCAAGGTGTCAAGGTGCGTGGCTTCAGCGTGAAAGGCTCGACCACCATCGACGTGAGCGACCTGCCGTCGGGGATTTACTTTGTCCATGTAATCGGTGGACAGGTGGTGACGAAGAAGGTGGTTATACAATAAAACCATCGTTTTGGCGTATTCTCAAATAATGAGTATGAAATTACCCATCGTCAACACTTCTAATAACCCTTTGCCTGCTTACGAGACAAAAGCCTCTGCGGGTATGGACCTCCGCGCCTACCTGCCTGATGGACCAATGACCCTTGAACCCATGCAGCGTGGACTCGTGCCAACGGGCCTTTACATGGAAATCCCGGAAGGTTATGAAGGTCAGGTTCGTCCCCGCAGTGGCTTGGCACTCAAAAGCGGCATCACCGTATTGAACTCACCTGGCACCATCGATGCCGACTATCGCGGACAAATCTGCGTCATTCTCATCAACCTGTCCGATAAGCCATTCTTAATTAATAGTGGTGACCGCATCGCGCAGATGGTGATTGCCAGATGCGAGCAGGCTGAACCTGTGCAGGTGGTTACCCTTTCGGAAACGGAACGTGGCGCGGGTGGATTTGGGCATACGGGGAAAAGTTGAGAGTTGAGAGTTGAGAGTTGAGAGTTGAGAGTTTTCAGTTAGAAGCATTAGATATGAGATTTAGAATCGTATTCTTGTTTTTGTTCGTCGGATGTGTTTCGGCTTTTGGGCAGGTGGATGTCAAAAAGAACGCCACCTATTTTTCCAACGGTCTGCAGAGCAAGTACCGCGATGATACCGACGGTGCCATCCGCAATTTCGAGCAAGCCCTGCGTTACATGCCCGACGATGCCGCTTCGATGTTCGAGTTGAGTGTGCAATACGCCAACGCAGGCCGCATCGAGGAAGCCTATAGCATGATTCAGAATGCTGTCAACATTGATCCGGAGAATAAGTGGTACCAGCTGCGCCTTGGCCAGTTTTACCGCAACTTGGAGAAATACGACGACCTCATCAAGCTCTACGAAAGCCTCACAGCAAAACACCCCGACGACCTTGACATGTTGAGTGACCTCATTGATGCCTATTTGATTACGGGAGACTACGATAAGGCCTTGAAAAAGATGGACTTGTTGGAGCATCAGATAGGACAAAACGAGATCATTACGGAGCAGCGCCTCAACATTTATAAGCGTCAAGGCAACAACAAGAAACTGATTTCCGAACTTGAAAAACTCATCACGCAAAACCCTGAAAACCCACGCTATTATAATATGTTGGCGCAGCTTTACGCCGAGTTGGGCAAGGAAAAGGAAGCCCTGGAAGTGTATGAGAGAATCAAGAAAATCAGCCCCGACGACCCCTACATCAACGTTTCGCTGTTGGAGTTTTACGAGCAGAATGGCGACAAGGAGAAGGCTTTCAACGAGTTGATTGCAGCCATCCGCAACAAGAACTTGGATTTGGCTACCAAGGCTAACATCTACGACTATTGGATGCAGAAAAACAACAGCTCGAAACAAATCAACGAGCAGGTCAGGCAATGCGGAGAGGCTTTCATTGAGACGCATCCCGACAACAAACTTGGCTACCTTATCCTCGGTTCCTATTATATCGTCACTGAAAATGCGTTGAAATCCAAGGAGTTGTATAAAAAATCGTTGGTAATTGACAGCACCGACTTCCTTTCATGGCAGAACCTCATTATCAGCGAGTCGCGACTCAACGAGAATGAGGCCGTCCGCGACCATGCCGTGGCCGCCTTGAAGTACTATCCCATGCAATCCGTGTTTTATTGGTACGCAGGTGTGGCAAGCGCTGTATTGGAAAACGACGAAGATGCCATCACCTATCTTGAAAAAGGTCGAAGATATACTTCAGACAAACTCCAGATGGCCAACTTTGATGCTTTCCTCGGTGATCTTTACCATGGCCAAGGTGATGAAGAGAGAGCCTTCGATGCCTACGAACGCGCTCTGCGTAATGACCCGGACAATGTTTTGGTATGCAATAACTACGCCTATTACCTCGCCGTGAAAAACCAAGACCTGGACAAGGCGCTTGAGATGTCGACGAGAGCCATCACCGTCGAGCCTGACAACCCGACCTATTTGGACACTCACGCCTGGGTGCTTTACATGAAAGGCGACTACAAGGAAGCCGAAAAATACATGAAGAAAGCACTGAAACTACTGAAAGAACCTGACGAAACCTACACCAAGCATTATGAGGCCATCATCAATAAACTGAAAAATTGATTTGGTATAAAACATGAGAGGCAAAAGACTATATGGGATCGTTGTTCACTTTAATGTCACGCAAGACAAAAATAGCAATCCTGTCACTTGGCATCGCGCTGCTGGCCTCTTCCTGCTCGGCGCGTAAAAAGATGGTACAGCCTACTCCGCCGCAGTCGTTTGAATGGCTAACGGCTAAGCTTGACATACAAGCCGAAGTCAATGGACAGTCGTTCAACGACTTATCTGGTCAATTGCGAATGCGTAAGGACAGTATCGTGTGGTTGAGTGTGACCGCTACGATGGGCATGGAAGTGCTACGTGCCAAGATCAGCAATGATTCTGTTTGGATTCTCAACCGCATGGAAAAGACCTATTTGGCCGAGCCTGTGGACAGCCTCGCTCAACAACTCGGAGAATACCGTATTTGTAGACTGCCGTGGGTACAATTTGTGCTTTTGGACAATATCGAAGGCATCTCACCCGTTGAAAACAAAACGGTAGGTTCGAATCATTACGACCCCTATTGGGGTGAATGTAAAGTTAAGTTGAAATACTCCAACATCAAATTGGACGAACCGACCACCTTTCCGCTGAAGATTACTGACAAAATGGAACGCATGCAACTGCCAATGCAATGATAAAGAGACTTTCTATCATATTGATTTTATTGCTGTTAGTTTCTGCTTCAGGCTTTTGCCAAAAGACCAAAGGCAAGTCGAAACAGCAGTTGCAGAGCGAAATCGCCTCGCTGCAAAAGGAGATTTCGACCGCCAACCAGTTGCTGAAAAAGACCACCAAAGACAAGGAGATGACCCTCAACGAAGTCTCGATCTTGGACAAGAAAATCCGCCAGCGCGAAAAGCTCATCAAGGCTTATAACCAACAAATTGCCGTTCTCGATGAGGAAATCAACGCAGGGCAGAACGACATCAAAACGCTCAACTCCGACCTTGGCAAACTGCGTAAGGAATACGCCAAGATGATTCGTTTCGCCTACCGCAACCGCAGCCATTATACTGACTTGGCGTTTGTCTTCGCTTCAGATGATGTCAACCAAGCCTTCCGCCGAATGCGCTACATACGACAGTTTAGTGATGCCCGTAAGGTAAAGATTGAACAAATTGCAGGTACCGAAAAACGCATCTCGGAAGAGGTGGAAGCCAACCAGCAAGCACGCGACGAACAGGCGGCTATGCTCGCCGACGAACAGGTGCAACAGGCCGCATTGCAAAAGGAGAAAGAAGAACTGAACCGACAAGTGGCCAACCTTAAGAAAAAGGAAGGCAGCATCCAACAGGATATCAAGAACAAGCAACAGCAATCCAAGAAACTGCAAAAAGCCATTGACGACATCATCGCCGAGGAAATCCGTTTGGCCAACGAGCGCAGCCGAAAAGAAGCCGAGAAAAAGGCTGCCGAAAAAGGGAAGACGGCATCGAAAGAAAAAGGCATGGCCCTCACACCCGCTGAAAAAACGCTTTCAGCCAACTTCGTCGGCAACAAAGGCAAGTTGCCTTGGCCCGTCGAGCGCGGTGTGATTGCGTCGTCATTTGGTAAACACGCCTCCGTGGTGTCCGACAAGGTGACCGTCACCAACAACGGCATCGACATCGCCACGACGGAGAACGCACAGGCTCGAGCCGTGTTTGATGGTGAAGTGGCTAATGTCACCAAGCTGACAGGTGCCAACACGGTGGTTATCATCCGACACGGCGAGTATTTCACGGTTTACTCCAATTTAGAGAACGTATCCGTGAAACGCGGCGACAAAGTGAAGACCAAACAAGGCATCGGAACTGTCCATACCAACAAGGTTGAGGGCAAGACCGAACTGCATTTTGAGGTGTTGAAAGAACAAAACCGTCAAGACCCGGCAAATTGGTTGTCAAAATGAAGATGATATGAAAAAGAGATTGTTGATATTACTTTTGTTGGCGTTGACAATAGCCATGTCCTCGTGCAAAACTAAGGAGGTGCCAGGGCGCGTTCGTACGCCGCGCCACTGCAATACCTGCACAAAATGGAGTTATGTACCCGAAATAGAAAGCATAGATGCACACGCCCTTCCTTCCATGTCATACCGACCGACGGAGGAGGGAGCGTATCTATGGAAGGAGACGCTCGGCATGACATGCTTTCAAGATTGAATAATTGTAACGATGAAGGTTGAGGAGCTTGAACTGTTGCGACACCATTTTCCTGAAGCGGCGGTGGACATGGTGGGCGAGATTTTCACAAAACGCCGATTCAAACTGCACTTTATACGGCCTCGTAATTCAAAGTTGGGCGATTTTCGCACGCCGAGGACGAAAAACAGTATCTGCACCATCACACTCAACTTTGACCTAAACCCCTACGAAATGCTTATCACATATCTCCATGAGGTGGCGCATTACGATGTATATCAGCAATATGGCTCCCGTAGTGTGCAGCCCCACGGCAAAGAATGGCAAGCACAGTACGCAACCCTACTGCGACCGTTTATGAATGAGGCGGTCTTTCCACAGGATGTTTTGACCGAACTTCAATATCACTTGCAGCACATCAAGGCGAGCAGCACCGCCGACATCAGACTGCAAAGGGTGCTGCAACGGTATGACAAAAGGCCTGTGGATGTGACCACGGTCGAGGCTTTGCCCATCGGTGCAAGGTTTGTCTTGAAAGACGGATTGGTGTTCCAAAAAGGCCCGAAGCAACGCACCCGCTACAAATGTTTCTGCGAAACCAACGGAAAGACCTACATGGTGGCAGCATTGGCGGAGGCGAAGGAGGTTTAGGTTTACTTTCTGCAAGCAGTACAAGGATTGCACAAAATGTCTTGAAAAGGTGCAAAAAGCAAAGGAAAAACTCCTTGAAAAGGTGCAAAAAGTATGAAAAAAATTGCTTGATGTTTCACTTTAATTACATATCTTTGCGTTCTCAAATATTGGGTACATTATATTGCTTTAAATTTCTTCTTCATCACGCTACGCTTATACCACGGCAGCTTCATCAATTGCCAGAACACGAAAGGTTGTAAGGCGTATGATATCATAATTGTCGAGGCCATGCCAATGAGTGTGATGAGACCGATGGAACGGATGGCGGGATGCACGGCAAAGAGCAGCGAAGTTACCACCATGACAAGGATGACTGCCGAGAAAAAGATGGCCACCTTGTGCCAAGTGATTAAATCCTTGTTGCCTGTGCGCGCCTCCGAGAGTAGACCCTCCATGATGAAGATGCTGTAGTCGACGCCCACGCCGAAGATGAACGTGGAAATGATGATATTGATGAGATTGAACTCCAAGCCGAAGAGGTACATATAGCCTTGCACCATAAACCAGCTGAGTACCATCGGGAGGAACGACAGCAAGGCTGTGATGAGGTTGCGGAACGACACCAACAGGATGATAAGGACGAAGATTGACGAAATCCACACAGCGATGTTGAAATCGTCGTGGATGACCTCTACCATGCTCTTGCAGTAATAAAATGGCTCTAGGACGAAGGTCTTGGGGTTGAGCACCAAAGCATCGGTTACAAGGTCTTTTTCGTCAAACGTCATCGAAACGTCGGTAAACACCATGAATTGGTTGTCGGCATTGCACTCAATGAAGTTGCCCAAGAGGTTCTCTGGTACTACGCCACTTTCCAACAAAGAGGCGGCTTCGTAGTCGGCATCCAACAGGTCCTTGAACTCGTAGAACATCATCGGGTCAAGGCCAAACTCCAACGCACCCTTATCGACTTGGCGAATGGCATCATGCTTGCGCTCCTCGGTCCAGTAAGTGTTCCAAGCGGCAATGCGTTGCTCTTGATTGGCCTGCGTGATGAAAAGCTTGGGAATCATGTCGGTATAATTGTGAACAAGGCCTAGTTGTTTGAGCGAGTCCAATCTGACCATCAATTGTTTATCGGCTTCCAAGGCTTCGTCGATGTCGGTCGATACGGTAGCGAAATACAGATGGAAGAAGCCGTCGTTGTTTTTCGAGTTGAACAGGTTTTCGGCTTCCACTTCTGCTGGCGAGTTGTAGTCGAGGTTGCGCAAATCGCTGTCGAACTTTACTTTAGGTGAGAAGATGATACCGATGACCAATATGACCACAATGAGTGCGAGGAACCACGGTTTTTTGTCGAAAGGCAGGTTGTTGAGCTTCGAGATGCGGCGGAAGGTCTTGTTGTGGCTGTCGGCTTTGATAGCAGGCAGGAAATGCGGCAAGAAGATGAGCGAAAACAAGGTGCTTCCTATAAGGGCAAACGATGCAAATAGGCCAAAGTCGCGCAATAAGTCGCTCTCGGTGAAGAGGAGACTGCAAAAAGCGCCCACAGTGGTGATGCAACCCAAAAAGACGGGTGTCGACTCGTCCAACAGTAGCTTTTCGGGGTTACCGACGAAGAAATGGTGGATGAGCACGTGCAAACAATAGCTGATAGCCACGCCAAGCACAATGGCTCCTAAGCCCAGGGCCATGAGCGACATGCCGCCCTTAATCCAATAGATGCAGGCCAACGAGAACGCCGTGCCGTACAAAATAGGCAGCAATAGTTTGACTAGGAAGGGGAAACTGCGGAAACAAAAACCAATGAGTATTAGAATGAGTATCAGCGAGATGCCTACTGTCACAATGAGGTCGGCGCGGATGCGGCTTGCGTTCGATACGCTGCCAATGGGGTCGCCGTGTGCGTGTACCTTCACATCGGGATGCGAGGCCATGAACTCTTTTTGTGTCCTTTTCAGCAGGCGGCTAAACTGCGTGGACGACCACGAGTCCAACGAACGGAAAGCCGGCGCGAGATAGGCGATGGCCACGGTACTGTCAGGACAGAAGAGATGCCCGTCTATGATGTTATAGCCACTCATGGCGCTATTCAACACGTCGCCAAGCACCACACTGCGCAGGTTGAGCGGGTCGTAGGCGATGGCCTGCGTGAGGTCGCCTGTTTCGTCTTCCATCATTTGTTCGTAGTTGACCCACATTTGAGTGCGGATGACTTCAGGTTCCATCATTTGCTCAAAATCACGGTAAACAGAGGTGTCGATGAAAGAGGGAATATGCTCCAGAACAAAGTCCAAGGCATTGAGGGCAATGGTGGGATCCATCTTGTACAATACGTTGGAAATGAACTGTGTGGACGAGTCTCTCTCGAACAGCAAATCAACAAACTCATCGATACGATTACCTAACACTTCAGGTGGAAGCGGATCGCCTGCCGATTCCACCTGAAGGTAAATTTTGTCTTTCAGCTCAATGGAACTGAACGCCAGCTGGCTCTCGACGCTCGACGAGGGTAGTAGCTTGGTGATGTCTTCTTCGTAGTGGAGTTGCAGGCCGAAGACGACGAAAACCACCGAAGTGACCGCCAAGATAACCCACATCAGGGACTTGTGTTTGCTGAAATAGTGGTAAATAGGAAGAAATATCTTGTGCATGATGCTTATAAACTGAAAAATGAAGCCGCAAAATTACCAATTTTTTCCACGGCATTGGCAACTTTTCGCATTTTTGCCTCGATAAAGTCCTAAAATTCAAATCGAAACGATGACTGTCAATCTTCCTGCCAAATATTCAGTAGAAGATTTTTTATTGATAATCAATAATATATTCGACAGCAAACGACAACAAACGACTGCAGTCGACAACAAACGTTTGTTCAACGGCTTGGTGTTGACAAGACTTGCATCTTTGCAGCATCAAACCACAAATTATGGATTATACTATTTCCCAGTTTATCGACCAAAATGGCTCGCCATTCATTGAAGCTCCAGATGGAAGCATTGATTTTGGACACATTACGCATGAACAAAAATTAACCCCTGCGCCCATACGACTCTCTTTAGGTAACAAGGACAACGGATTGATTCATATCGAAATACGTCATGGAGAACAAATCCGAAAGGCTGGTTTTACCTCTGTAGTGGATTTTGTCTCTTACGTGGCAAAAAACTACAATCGCATTAAGAAAGGCAATTCTTATGAAACCAATTCAGGAGAATGTAACCAAACTTTCTTGGTACAACTTACTGACGAACATAACAATACTCTTTGGGTACAATTATCAAGGGACGAGACCTATTGGAATGTCAATAGCGCAGGAGTATTGTCGAAAAGATATGGGAGAAACAAGGAAAACATCTGGTCTGCTTCCGAATTGCAGAATGAGGAATCGGCTTCCAGTAATACTTCGCAACCTGCAACAAATGCCGATAAAGAGGCAGGTTCAAACGGTACTGTATCCGATGTTTCCAAACGCAAAAATACAACAATTTCTCAAACCTCACCACAAAATTGAAAAATAATTCGCTATGCTGAATCAAAAGATTTCCTACTTTAGCACTATGAATG
>JAEEGK010025539.1_pt1 | contig 12118 bp, 9 predicted proteins | sample 8958771 | NCBI WGS metagenome assembly JAEEGK01 (sample SAMN16246547, study PRJNA631951) | gut metagenome | biome: gut microbiome; feature: rumen; material: SC-attached | host: Bos | place: Iran: Karaj | collected 2018-10 | reverse complement strand
TACACCGCGTCATCATCCATGGCGTGTTGCACCTCATCGGCTTCGACGACCTGACGGATGAGGAAGAGAAAACCATGCGTGAAAAAGAGGAAGAATCGTTAAGGTTATTATTTAGTTAATTGGATATCAAATCATTAAGACGAATGTTTCCCGTGAAACACAACCAAGACAATGCATTTTGAATCATATGATATCATCGTTGTAGGCGCAGGTCACGCAGGCTGTGAGGCAGCAGCGGCAGCGGCCAATATGGGCAGCAAGGTCCTGCTCATCACCATGGATTTGCGACTGTTTGCCTCCATGTCGTGTAACCCCGCCATGGGCGGCATCGCCAAGGGACAAATCGTCCGAGAGATTGACGCCATGGGAGGCTATTCGGGCATCGTCAGCGACCGCACCATGATCCAGTTCAGGATGCTCAACAAGTCGAAAGGTCCTGCCATGTGGAGTCCAAGATGCCAAAGCGACAAGATGATGTTTTCGGCCGAATGGCGCAGCTTGTTGGAAAAGACACCCAATGTCGACTTCTGGCAAGACACCGTGACCGAGCTCCTCATCGAGGGCGACCAAGTGAAAGGTGTCAAGACCATGATGGGCGGCAAGATTGAGAGTAAGGCGGTCATCTTGACTAACGGCACCTTCTTAAACGGTTTGATTCATATTGGGGAACAACATTTCCCAGGCGGTAGAATGGGCGAGGTGGCCAGCCATGGCATCACCGAACAACTCAAGGAATTTGGTTTTGAAGCCAAACGTTTGAAGACCGGAACGCCTGTCCGTATCGATGGTCGAACCATTGACTTCAGCAAACTTGTGGAACAAAAGGGCGATGACGAAGTGGTCGGTTTCTCCTATACCGAGCCTTTTAAGATCAGCAAGCAAAGGAGTTGTTGGATTGCCCACACCTCATTAAAGGTACACGAGACGCTTCGAAAAGGGTTTAAATACTCACCCATGTTCAACGGACGGATCCAAGGGGTTGGTCCCAGGTATTGTCCAAGCATCGAGGATAAGATTGAACGCTTTTCGGGAAAGGATAGCCACCAACTCTTTGTGGAACCCGAGGGTTGGACTACGGAGGAATATTACCTCAACGGCTTCAGTTCGTCGTTACCGGATTACATCCAATATGAGGCTTTGCGACAGATAGAAGGCTTCGAAAACGCCAAAATCTATCGCCCCGGCTATGCCATTGAATACGACTATTTCCCACCAGAACAATTGCACCATTCACTGGAGACAAGGCTGATGCATGGGCTGTATTTCGCTGGACAGATCAACGGAACGACAGGCTATGAGGAAGCCGCCTGCCAAGGTATGATGGCGGGCATCAATGCAAGTTTGGCATTACGCGATGAAAAACCATTGGTATTGTCAAGAACTGAAGCCTATATTGGCGTGCTGATTGACGACCTCATCACTAAAGGTGTGGATGAACCGTACAGGATGTTCACCAGCAGGGCAGAATACCGCATCCTACTGCGACAGGACAATGCCGATGCCCGACTAACGGCTCTGTCATACAAACTTGGTTTGGCTAAAGAAGACCGTTACCAAAAGTACCTTGAAAAACAGCAAAAGGTAGAAGAAATCAAACGGTTCCTTAACGAAAACTATGTTTATCCAGACGAAATCAACGGGCTTTTGGAACAAAAGGAAAGCACCAAGATTGACCAAAAGATGAAGATGGATTACCTTTTGTTACGGCCACAAATCAATTTGGCAGACATGATCGAGGCTTTGCCATCGTTAGAACCCTACAAAACGCAAGACCGATTCATGAGAGAATGTCTTGAAGAGGCAGAGATCCAGATCAAATACGACAGCTATATCCAAAAAGAGAACGAACTGGCGGAGAAACTCAACCGTTTGGATAACGTCAAACTCCGTACAGATTTCGACTATCACACCATACAATCACTATCATATGAATGCCGCGAAAAACTGAATCGCTACAAACCCGAGACCTTGGGACAAGCCTCCCGGATAAGCGGCATCTCACCCGCCGACATTAACGTGTTGGCTATCTATTTGGGAAGATAACCTAATGTTTCACATGAAACACGAAGAAGAAATGAACAAACAATGCCCTTGGTGCGGATCGGAAAAATCACAGATACATCTTTGGTTGAAAGATGAATTCCTGACCAAAGAAGACTTCCAAATCTATGAATGCAAAAACTGCGGTCTGCTTTATACCGAACCAAGACCCGACAAGGAAAAAATTGGGCAATACTACAAGTCGGAGGCATACTACAGTCATCAGGAAAACAAAAAAGGGTTCATACCCAAGCTGTATGAAAGCGTTAAAAGCGTCAATCTGAAAAAGAAATACAAAATCGCCACAAGAGGCCTGAAAACAGGGAAGGTGCTGGATATTGGCTGCGGGGTAGGTGACTTTCTCCATACGATGGAACAAATGGGCTGGGAAGGTAGTGGAATCGAACCTTCGGAAGAAGCAAAAGAAATCGCAAGAAAAAGAGTCAGAGCTCAGATTTGGCAGCCTCAAGAGATTGAATCATTACCCGACAATAGCTTTGACCTGATCACCATGTGGCATGTATTAGAACATGTGGATGACGTGAAAGAAGAGATACGTCAACTGCAACGTTTAGTGAAAAAAGGCGGAAGACTTGTATTGGCATTGCCCAATTTCAAATCCTACGATGCACAATACTACAACGCACAATGGGCCGCTTACGACGTACCGCGACATCTGAATCACTTCTGCAAGGAATCCATTGTCAGGATCTTTAGAGACAGCTCCTTTGAACTCACAAGGACCGACAAATTGGTTTGGGATGCATATTATATCTCCTATATGAGCGAAACCTACCGCAACCATTCACTCCCATTGCTCAGAGGCATGTTTAGAGGTTTGGTGTCGAATTGCAAAGCAAGAAGCTCAGGTGAGTGGTCGAGTAAGGTGTACATTTTCGAGAAAAAAGCATAAATTGGATTTTTGGCCGTTTTTAGGCGTTTTAAGCAGTTTTTGAGTGAATTTGACCTGAAATACAAAAAGAGAATAAAAACCTGAAAAACAAAAGATTTTGTAATAAGCACGCTATCAACAAAATACACTCACTATTGAAAAAACAAGAAATGAAGAATAAGCGGACAAAAAGAATCGGCAAGTTTTTGTGTTGGGTCGGACTTATCTTGGGACTCTTGTTCGGCGCTTTCTTCTATTATACCTTGAACACAGATTTCCTCCAACGTAACATCCAGAAGTCGGTGCTAAAGATGGATAAGGAAATGCAGTCGCTAATAGAGAAAGGGCTGAACCACGACGAACTCGAGAAAACCAGGACAGGGCTGAACGTTTTCATGAGCGACACTTTGGTGTTCTGGAATAGTAATGAGGTCAACCCGAAACTGATGAAACGCAAAGTCGTGGTGGGCCACGACACCATCTGTCCGTTGCTCTCAGGCAACTACTACGTGAAGTCGTACCAAAGCGGCATCATGACTTATTATGTATATAAGCAGATCAACACCACTTACCCAATCGAAAACCAATACATCAAGAATACCACACAGACACTTCCCAAATTCATCGACGCCAAAATCAAACTACTAGGAAATGGCGACGGCATCCAAGTGACCAACAGCGCAGGGAAGGTGTTGACTCACTACCAAATCGCAGACAAACCCAAGCTGAAAAAACCCGTGGCATACTTATGGCCATTACCTTTTGTCCTTTTAATCATCATTGGTGTTGTTTTATCCACCAGAAAGCCAAAGAAGACATTATCTTCTGAAAGAAAGAGCTCCCGAATCATCGAAATCGGCATTGCCATCATCATACTCGTTTCGGCTTTAGGCACATACATCTACCACAGAATCAGTGAGAAGCAGGAAAACGAAGCGATGAGACAGCGGGCTCAAATCTTAATGGAGAAACGAGACCTTGCTTTTGAAAGTAGTTATGCGATATTTGCCGAACAGCTGAAAGCCGACACTTCGGTCAGGGAGATGCTGTTTGCAGAAAGCAACGTGTTGTCGGATGTCATCTTGGGCTACTCCAAAGAGCTACTCTTCGACAAAACCATGCAAAACTACATCACTTCGTTGACACTCTGTGCGCCTGGCGATGAAATCAGCATACAACCGGAAGGCTATGTCACCGATTGTGACAACTACTTTCTCGAAAAACTGGCCAACAACAAGCAGAAAAGGGTAGGGGATGGCTTGTATTTCATGGATTATTACACGTTGGATCCCAACTATTTAGGAAAGATCAGAATCGACTCAAAAGACTCACTGCAACAGAAAACCCTCTATTTTGAGTTCTATAAACCCATCGCTCCCGAAGGATTCGGTTTGCCACAGCTTTTAAAACAAAACAATAGCCAAAAATCCTCTGAGTACTCGGTGGCCAACTATCGCGACAACCTGCTCGTCTACAAATACGGCCGATACGTGTACCCGAATTTCATGAACAGCCTGAAAGTCAAAGACCAAGAATTCGTGTGCACCAAAAAATACAAGCACTACACCCTTATCGACAAAGAAAACAACGCGCTTGTCATCAGCACACCCACAAAAGGCTGGTCGGAAAAAACCGCACCTTTTGCTTTGTTTTTCCTTGGCTTGTCACTGCCGTTCCTGTTGATCGTCTGGTTGGTAAGTCCCAAGGGACATCGAAAATGGCGTGACCGGAGTTTCCGCAAAAGGCTTCAGACGGTGGTTTTCTCAACGCTCGCCATTGCATTTTTAGCCATCGGTCCGGTTTCTGTCATCTATATGCAGGCACTCTACAACCAAAAGACCACGGCATCACAATTCGAGACCACCCGAACACTTGCACTTGAGATGCGTAACGACTTGGATTTCAAAACCTTCTTGAGAACCAAATCGAGAGACACTTGGACCGAAATCCTGCAACATTATGCCACCATCTTCTTCACCGATTTGAACCTGTACCAACTCAACGGACAATTGCTGGCTACCACCCGTCCCGAAATCCAGGAACTGAACCTGCAGGCCCCTTTGATGAACGCCGAGGCCTTCCAACAAATGTACCGAAACAAGGAGCTTTTTTATACCCATGAAGAGCAGCTCGGACAAGGCAAATACGAATCCTCCTATATCCCCATCACCGATGACGATGGCAACACATTGGCCTATCTCAATACACCTTATTTTTCGAGCACGACTGACCTGCACAACGAAATCAAGAACTTCATCCTCACTTATATCAATATCATCCTCTTGCTCTTGGGCGTTGCCTTGTTTATCATCTTAAGGATGACCCGACGACTGACACAGCCTTTATCACTGATTCAGAATAAATTAGGCAACATCAAGATCGACAAGAAGAACGAGCCCATTGAATGGAAAAACAACGATGAAATCGGGGCGTTGGTCAAGCAATACAACCTGCTCATCGTGGAGTTGGAAAAGAGCGCAGCCGAGCTGAAACGTACCACCACGGAAACGGCATGGCGTGGCGTGGCCCGACAGGTGGCCCATGAAATCAAGAACTCGCTCACGCCGATGCGCCTTAGCGTGCAGCTACTGCAACACAACATCGACAACGGCAAAGCCACCCCTGAGCAAATCCAGCGGACGACCAACACGCTCATCGAGCAGATTGATGCCTTGTCGGACATCGCCTCCTCGTTCTCACGCTATGCCAAGCTGCCCGAAAACCATCCGCAGCCCTTGGACTTGGCCGAACTGGTCGGAAATGTCGTGAACCTCTATGACAATGCTGAAAATATTGCATTCTACTACGAATTCGACAAGACAAAAGACCACACCTTCAACGGTGACAAGACCAACTTGAACAGTGCTGTGAGCAACCTCATCAAGAATGCCGTGCAGGCCATAGGTTCGAAACCCGACGGTCGTATCAATGTCGGCCTGAAGGACGCAGAGACCTCGTTCGTCATCAGTGTGAAAGACAACGGCAAGGGCATCAAGGACGAGGACAAAGACCGCATCTTTTTGCCCAATTTCACCACCAAGTCAGGCGGCTCAGGGGTGGGGCTCTCGCTGACCTACAACATCGTTCATGCTGCCGGCGGAACCATCTCTTTCGAAAGCCAGGAAGGGGAAGGGGCGGAGTTTATAATCACGCTACCAAAGTAAAGAAAACATATAGAATCAATTAATTTGTATATTTTTGCAGGCAAAAGAAAACATAACAACATGAATCGGACATACAAAATAAACCTTAGGAAAGAAGAAGAGGGAGGATATACCGCTTTTGTGCCATCCTTACCTGGTTGTATCACATACGGCGAAACCATTGATGAAGCTATTGTTATGGCTAAGGAAGCTATCGAATTATACATTGAAGAATTAATTGAAAGAGGGGAACCTGTTCCTGATGATAACAATGTATTAGAGTATTCCCTGAACCTAATCGCCGTATGAATTTAAGCCCAACATATTTGATTCAATTGCTTGAGAAAAACGGCTATATTTTCAAAAGAGCAAATGGCTCACATAGATTATATTACAATCCCATAAACAATAAGACCATTATTGTTCCGTTCCATAACGGTAAAGACTTAAAGAAAGGGACTTTTCTGGCTATCCTAAAACAAGCTGGAATAGAATAATCAATTTTTCATTATGTCAGAAAACAGATTAGGCTCCCTGGCGAAGCAAACCGCCATTTACGGCTTGAGCAGCATCATCGGCAGGTTTTTGAACTACTTGCTGGTGCCGCTGTATACCTATAAAATCGCCGCTGAATCGGGTGGGTATGGCATTGTTACCAACCTGTATGCCTACACCGCCTTGCTCCTCGTCATCCTGACCTTCGGCATGGAGACTACCTTCTTCCGTTTTTCGAACAAAGAAGGTGTCGATCCCAACAAAGCCTTTTCCACTTCAGGACTCACCGTTGGGCTTGTAAGTCTAGTCTTTGTGATTCTGGTCAGCATTTTCCTCAAGCCTATCTCCAATGCCTTGCATTATGCCTCGCATCCCGAATATGTTGAAATCATGGCCATCATTGTGGCTTTGGACGCCTTCCAAGCCATCTTGTTTGCCCGTCTGCGTTACGAAAACAAGGCCATTAAGTTTGCCACATTAAAGCTGTTATTTATCTTCCTCAACATAGGACTGAACCTATTCATTTTCCTAGTCGCTCCTGGCTTGAAAGAGAGCCATCCTGCCTTGATGGGTTGGTACGAAAACAGCTATCAGGTCGGGTATATCTTCATTGTTAACCTCATCTGTACGGGTTTGATTACCCTCGGTTTCATCCCTGAAATCAAGAAGTTGCGCTTCGGCATCGACCGCGAGATGTTGAAACAGATGCTGCATTACACCTGGCCTTTGCTGCTCTTAGGTTTGGCAGGCATCCTCAACCAAGTGGCCGACAAGATCTGCTACCGGTTCATCGTTCCAGGCGAAGAAGGTGACGTGCAGCTGGGCATCTATGGCGCTTGTGTGAAAATTGCGATGATCATGGCGATGATTACCCAAGCCTTCCGTTATGCTTACGAGCCTTTTGTCTTTGGCAGCAAGCGCGACACGGCCGACAAAGAGACCCAAGCCAAGGTGATGAAATACTTCATCATCTTCACCTTATTGGCTTTCCTCGCCGTGGTGATGTACATGCCCATTTTGCGGCACATCATCAAGTCCGACTATTGGGAAGGCCTGCGCGTGGTGCCCATCGTGATGATGGCCGAGATTTTCATGGGCATTTATTTCAACCTCTCGTTTTGGTATAAACTCATCGATGAGACTTGGTGGGGCGCTATCTTTTCGGCCATTGGCTGTGTGGTATTGTTGGCCATCAATTTCATCTTTGTGCCGAAATATGGCTACATGGCTTGCGCCTGGGGCGGTTTTGCAGGTTATGGCACTTGTATGGTTTTGTCGTACTTAGTAGGGCAGAAAAAGGCGCCAATACCCTATAATCTGAAATCTGCGTTCATCTATTTTGCTGTCGCCTTGGCTTTGTTCTTCGTGCAGAAATACCTCCATTTTGAAAGCATCGCTTTGACTTTGGTCGTCAACACAGCGTTGTTGTTGGTCTTTTTCGCCTTCATCTGCTGGATGGAGAAAGACTTGGTGAAAGGCGTCGTCTCTTTTGTCAAAAGAAAAACCTCCAAATCCTGAATCTTTAAATTTTGAATTTTGAATCATTAAATCTTGAATATGAAATTACCCATCGTCAATACCTCAAATAACCCTTTGCCTGCCTACGAGACCAAAAACTCGGCCGGCATGGACCTCCGCGCCTATCTTCCCGAAGGCCCTATCACACTCGAACCCATGCAACGCGGCCTTGTGCCCACGGGCCTCTATATGGAAATCCCTGAAGGTTATGAAGGACAGGTGCGGCCTCGCAGTGGCTTAGCTTTGAAAAGCGGCATCACCGTATTGAACTCGCCTGGCACCATCGATGCCGACTATCGCGGACAGATCTGCGTCATCCTCATCAACCTCTCTGACAAGCCTTTCGTCATCAACAGCGGTGACCGCATCGCGCAGATGATTATCGCCCGTTGTGAGCAGATGGATCCCGTTCAGGTGGAGACACTTTCCGAGACGGAACGCGGAGCCGGAGGGTTTGGACATACGGGGAAGAGTTGAGAGTTGAGAGTTGAGAGTTGATAATTGATAATTGATAATTGACAATTGATAATTGAAAGTGATGAAGAATAGAGCTTTTGTATTGTTTTTGACAATGGTGTGCGCAACATGGGGATTTGCACAACAGGTAGATGTCAAAAAGAACGCCACCTACTTCTCGAACGGCTTACAATGCAAGTACCGTGAGGATACCGAAGGCGCCATCCGCAATTTTGAGCAGGCGTTGCGTTTCATGCCCGACGACGCTGCCAGCATGTACGAGCTAAGTGAGCAGTATTACGATGACAACCGCATGGAAGAGGCGTTTAATATGAGCAAGAAAGCTGCCGAACTTGACCCTGAAAACAAGTGGTATCAGTTGCGTTTGGGGATGTTTTACCGTAACCTGGAGCAATATGACGACTTCATTGACCTATATGAAAAACTGACCAAGCAATACCCCGACGACCCCGAGATGCTCAGCGAACTCATCGACGCCTATCTCTATACCGAGAGATACGACAAGGCCTTGGCCAAGATGAACCTGCTGGAAGAACAAATCGGGCAAAACGAAGTGATTACCGAGCAACGCCTCAACATCTATAAACGTCAAGGTAGCGACAAAAAGCTCATCGCCGAGCTGGAGCGGCTCATCAAGGAGAATCCCGAGAACCTGCGCTATTACAACATGTTGGCCCAAGTCTACACCGACAACGGCAAGGAAAAGGAAGCCCTGAAGACCTACGAGAGGATCAAGGAGCTCAATCCCAACGACCCATATATCAACATTTCGTTGCTGGAGTTTTACGAGAACAACGGTGACAACGAGAAGGCCTTCAACGAGCTGATTGCCGCTATCCGCAACAAGAACCTCGACCTCACCACGAAATCCAACATCTACGACTACTGGATGAACAAAAACCAGAACTCCAAACAAATCACGGAGCAGGCGAAGCTATGCGGTTTGGCCTTCAGCGAGACGCATCCTGACGACAAAATCGGCTATCTCATCCTTGGGTCATATTATATCGTCACCGAGAACGCGTCCTTGGCCAGAACCTATTACAAGAAATCCCTTGCCATCGACAGCACCGACTTCCTTTCGTGGCAGAACCTTATCATCAGCGAGAGCCGACTCGAAGAGAACGAGGCTGTGCGCGACCATGCCGTGGCCGCCTTGAAGTATTATCCCATGCAGCCTGTGTTCTATTGGTACGCGGGTGTGGCCAATGCCGTGCTGAAAAACAACGAGGATGCCATCACCTATTTGGATAAAGGCAGGAGATACACTACTGACAAGGTGCAGATGGCCAACTTCGACGCTTTTTTGGGCGACCTCTACCATGAGCAGGGCGATGAGGAAAAAGCCTTTGCAGCCTACGACCGTACCTTGCGCAACGACCCCGACAACATCTTGGTTCTCAACAACTACGCCTATTTCCTTGCGTTGAAAAACCAAGACTTGGACAAGGCCTTGGAGATGTCGACCAAAGCCATCACCTTAGAACCCAACAACCCCACCTATCTCGACACACACGCCTGGGTGCTCTACATGAAAGGCGACTACAAGGAAGCCGAGAAACAGATGAAGAAAGCCATGAAGCTGCTGAAACAACCCGATGCCACCTATCAGGAACACTATGATGCAATCCAACTCAAACTCAAAAAATGAGATCACGATTAGTCATAGCCTTCCTCTCTTTATTGCTCGTGGCCTCCTCCTGTGCCTCGCGCAAGAAAACCGTTGTGCCCACACAGCCCCAAGCCTTCGAATGGCTCACCGCCAACCTGAGCATCCAAGCCGAAGACAACGGTGTGTTGTTCGATGACCTCTCGGGGCAGCTGAGGATGCGCCAAGACAGTCTCGTGTGGCTCAGTGTCACCGCCACCATGGGCGTGGAAGTGATGCGCGCCAAAGTCAGCTCAGACTCCGTTTGGATTGTTAACCGCTTGGAAAAGACTTATCTGGCCGAGCCTTTGGATACGGTTTCCGCCCAATTGGGCATGCCTTTCAGCCTGCCTTGGATACAAACGCTCCTTTTAGACAATAACGAGGGCCTTCCGCCCGTTGAGAATCAGACGGTACAGCTGAAGACCTTCGTGATGGGCAACCTGTCTGCCAAAATCAGATACAACAACATCAAACTCAACGAGAAGACGACATTCCCGCTAAGGATTACGGATAAGATGGAGCGTATTAAACTCAAATTGAGACGATGAGTAATATAAAAGACACAAGATTGAGGACTATGACCGATGACTATGACTATGGCCTGCTTCACCAAAGGTACGAGTGTCACCCTTTGGAAATCGCGAGCCATAGTCATGGTCATAAGCCATGGTCAACTTCCTTATGGTCAAAGTTAATACCCATCTTTTGTCTCCTTATCTTGGTATTCTCTTTCACTCCATCATACGCCCAGAAGACGAAAGGCAAGACAAAGAAACAGCTGCAGAGCGAAATCACCTCGTTGCAGAAGGAGATCTCGACTGCTAACCAACTGCTGAAAAAGACCAAAAAAGACAAGGAGATGACCCTGAACGAAATCTCCATCCTCGACAAGAAAATCAAACAGCGTGAGAACCTCATCAAGGCCTACAACGAGCAAATCGCCGTCTTAGACGATGACATCCATACCGGGCAAGACAACATCAAGACACTCAATTCCGACTTGAAGAAACTCCGTAAGGAATACGCGAAAATGATCGTCTTCGCCAACAAAAACCGCAGCAACTACAATAAAATAGGCTTCATCTTCGCCTCCAAGGACTTCAACCAAGCTTTCAGCCGGCTGCGCTACATTCGCGAGTTCAACGAGGCCAGAAAGGTCAAAATCGACCAAATTGCCAACACCGAACGGCGCATCAGCGAGGAGGTGGAAGCCAACCAAAAAGCACGCGAGGAACAGGCCGCCCTGCTGAAAGACGAGAAGACCCAAAAGGAAGCCCTGCAAAAAGAGAAGAAAGACCTCAACGGACAGGTAGCCAAACTCAAGAAGAAGGAAGGCAGCATCCAACAGGACATCAAAAACAAGCAGCAGCAGGCCAAGAAACTGCAAAAGGCCATTGATGACATCATCGCTGAGGAAATCAGGAAGGCTAACGCGGAAGCCGAGCGGAAACGCAAGGAAGAAGAAAAAAAGAACGCCGGCAAAGGCAAGACCACCACGGCACCGGCACCCAAAGAGAAAGGCATGGCCTTGACTCCAGCCGAGAAAACGCTCTCGTCCAACTTCGTCAACAACAAAGGCAACCTGCCCTGGCCTGTGGAACGCGGCGTTATCTCTTCCTCCTACGGGAAACACACCTCCGTGGTCTCCGACAGGGTCACCGTGACCAACAACGGCATCGACATCGCCACCACCGAGGGTGCCCAAGCCCGTGCTGTCTTCGACGGCGAGGTGACCAGCGTCACCAAGCTGATGGGCTCCAACACCGTCGTCATCATCCGCCATGGTGAGTACTTCACTGTTTACTCTAACCTCGAAAACGTCACGGTGAAACGCGGCGACAAGGTGAAGACCAAACAAAACATCGGACAAGTTCACACCAGCAAGACCGAAAACAAGACGGA
>JAEEGK010025537.1_pt1 | contig 12118 bp, 10 predicted proteins | sample 8958771 | NCBI WGS metagenome assembly JAEEGK01 (sample SAMN16246547, study PRJNA631951) | gut metagenome | biome: gut microbiome; feature: rumen; material: SC-attached | host: Bos | place: Iran: Karaj | collected 2018-10 | reverse complement strand
GGGATTTGAAGAATGGAATGGTGATTGGGGGAAAAAAAGTCCTTTATGGACCAATGAAGAAATTAAACAAGTTGATTATAATAATAATAATGATGGTACTTTTTATATGAGTTTTGATGATTATTTTAAATTTTTACTGATATTTGCTTTATTCAACATAATAGTTATAGTAAATCTTTAAAGGAGAAGATATTTTCAAAACACAAGTTTTTAATATATATATTGAAGAAAAAGCTTTTTTTAGTATTTCAGTTATTAGAAAAATGTGGAGATATAATAGAGAATTGAATGGTACAATTATTCCTTCTGTTTTAATTTTAATGAAATATAATCCTAATGAAAGTTCAAATCAAATGATGTCTGATTTTCAAGGAGTGAATAATTCATATATAAAATACAAATGATAGTAAAGATAATAAATTAATAAAAATAATAATAATCAATTAAAGAAAAAAATAAGATTTTATAAAAAGAATTATTCAATATTATTAAACTTTCCAAAAAATTCAATTTCCAATATTCTACGACGACGGCTACGAGTAATAAAAAAAGTATTTCTTTATGAAAAAGAAATTCAAAAAATATATATAATTAAAAAATTATATAAGTATCCCCATATAAAATTTATTAAATATGAAAATTTATTTCATGTATAATTTCAATTTTAACTTAAAATATAAATTTGGTGAAAAAAGAATCTAAATAAAAACTAAATTTATATTTAGAACATAGAGAATAAGCATAATAAAGCAAAAATAGACATTTTAATAAAAGAAGAAATGGAAGTTTTATCAACACAAGTTTTTCCATCTTTAGTTTCTTTTCCTTCAGGACAAGCTTCACAAGCAGTTTTATCACTTTTAGGAATTTTTCCAGTACATTTAACACATAGATCATCATCATTATATTCTGCACAATCTGCAATTACAGGATGACATTTTTTTCCATCTTTTGTTTCTTTACCAGCTGCACAAGCCTCACAAGTAGCTCCATTAGTACCAGGGACTTTTGAATTCCCACAAGTTGTACATGGTGCTGTGGATCCATCTGGTTCACCATATTCAGTACAATCAGTTATTGCTGTAACACATATATCAGAATTATCAGTTTCATCTACTCCTACTTTAACTTGACCATCACTACATGCTGAACTAATTAAAGAAATTAATGATAATATAGTTAAAAGATAAAACAATTTTTTCATTTTATCTCTATATTTACTTAATTCATATATATATTATGGATTTTTTATTATAATATAATGAAACATAGGAGTTACAAATTTAAGAATATCACGAAAATAGTATTTTTAACGTTTAAATATTTTAGAATATTTTTTTCTTTTATATTATAACCTATTTTAATATTTTTAGAAAAATGTTTCATTGATTTTTGATTATAAATTATTGGGGATTGGGGATCAGAATTTAAGAATATGACAAAAATAGTATTTGTAACGTTTAAATATTTTATAATATTTTTTTCTTTTATATTATAACCTATTTTAATATTTTTAGAAAAATGTTTCATTGATTATTGATTATAAATTATTGGGGATTGGGGATCAGAATCTAAAAAGAGAAAACAAAATAAATATTAAAATATAAAAATAATCCAAAAAGCATAATAGAAAATAAGATAGAAAAGGAAAAAGAAAAGAATGATGATAAATTAGATAATAATATTCATTTAAGAAATTCATCAAAATTATTAAGAGAAAATACAACTTTATTAAAAATAATAGAAAAAAATGAAAATAATGAAATTGAAGAAATTAAATTAATGAATGATATAAATGAAATTATGGGAAATGAACTTGATTTACCTCTTCCTTTAAATAATATTATGCTTTCTCCTTTAAGAGAAAATAAAGTAAATAATAATAATTTAAAAAATGTTAATATTAATAAGAATATTTATGATAATGATATAAATAATAAAGAATGTTTTTTTAATATGTTGTTTGATGAAAGTAATTTAGATTGTTATTGTAATTATGATAATAATTTTAATAATATAAAAAGTGTTGTGAAGAAAATTAAATTTAATCAAGTTATTGTTAATTGTGGGAATTTTTTCTCGAAAAATAATAATAAATATTTAAAATATATTAAGTCATTTAATGAAAAATTCGAAGATGAAATTCGGTTAAATAAAGATAAAATAAATTGTTGTATTAGAAATGAAATAAATAATTTATCTTTTAATAGCACACAACCTGGCTCAAATAAAAAAGATATTAAAATATAAAATTATTTTCTATTTAAAATTATATAAATATTATTCTAATTTATTAAGTGAATTATAAAAATAAAAATATATGAAATAACTTCTTAATATTAATACTTAAGAAATATTTTAAAAATAATTTTATAACCATTTACTCATAATTATTTATTTATATTTAATCCCTTTAATATTACAAATAAATAAATATAAAAATTTCAATATTAATAATACTAAATATTTAATCATACTAAAAAATCACATTTTTCTTTCATAACATATTTTTAACTTATTTGATTTATATTAATACCAAGATTAAAATTTGAGTTTAATATATCTCTTCTAATTTTATTTTTAATATATTGTAATTCTTTTTTTTGTTGAGCTAAATTTTTTTCATTTATTTTTTTTTCTTCAACATATTTCCAATAATTATTAAAAACTTGAAGAAATTTTTTATTATCATATAAAGTTTGAAAATCATAAGTTCCATTTTTATAAATGTTAATTTTTTTATCAATAATATCATCAATATCTGTTTGAAAAGAAGGAGTGACTAAAGGAAAATAATGCCATTCTTTTAATAATTCTTTTAAACCTAATTTTATATTTGGTCCTTTTTCTTCAATATCTAAAATTTTTTTCTTTAATAATTGAGTTTTTAATTTTTTTTCATCAATTGATATACTTGTTATTTTCCTTTCTGTTTTTCCTTTTTTTTTATCATTTGAAAAATCATTTTTAGTTTGCGATAAATTTATACTTGAAAAATCTAAAAGCTTTTTAGGTAAATTTTTATTATTTAATTTTAATCTTATATTTCTACTTTTAATGTTACTATTACTTTTATTATCTTTGAAACTTGTTAAAAAAAGATTATTTGAAGTATTAATTTTATAATTTTCTTCAAAAAGATTATCACACAAATTTATATTTGAAGGTGTTAATGAAGAAGTATCTTGAGTTATATTAATTGATGGCATATTATTATTATTTAAATTTGTATTTATTATTAAAGGCATTGTCTTATTATTTATTTTATTTGTTTCATTATTTGATTTTATTATTCTATTTATATGCTTTTTATTTCCATAATTTCTTGATAAATTATTTTTATTAGTAAAATAATTTTGACTTGTTTTATTTTTAATTTGATAAAATGGATTATCATCTTCTTTTTCTTTAATTTCATTTTCATTATTAGAGTAATTAAGAAAGCTTTTTCTTTTTTTATTATTATATGAAAATGTTCTTGTCAATAATTCTTTATATTCTATATTATTTGAAAATAGAGCATCTATCTCTTTAACTTTGTTTCCAAGTAAAGTTATAAAATTTGAACCTAAACCTGGTTTTATCTTTAATTTTGGAGCTTGTAATTTTTGAAATATACTTAATTTAAATTTTTGAATTTTTGATTTTTTTTTAAGCATTTTTTTTATGAATTTTTATTGAATTATGATTTATAACGAATTTTATTCATATTCTAATTTTACTAAATAATAAAATTAAAAAAGATATTTTAAATTAATCACTTTAATTTATTTTTTTACTTTTTATATTATAAAAAAATTTTTTAATAAGTAAATATACTATAATAACTATTATATAAATAAAAAAAATTATTAACATCATTTATCATTTAAAGCATAAATTACTTCAATATCTGTTTCATTTTTTAATTCTCTAAATCTATTTCTAATTATATCACTTATTTTTCTTTGAGAAGAAATTTTCATAATTTTTTTTAATATAATAACAGAATTATATCTTACATTAGGAACATTGTCTTTAGATAATTTAATAATTAAATCAATTAAATTATTTTCAATAAATTCTAAATGCTTTTTATCATTTAATAACTCTAAAATAGAAAAATTAATAGTATTTCTTATTAAATAATTTTCAGAAAGTGACATTTCATTAAATTTTTCAATTAATTTATTATTGAAATTTTTATCATTAATATTTTCGAAAATACTTTTTAAATTTTCACTCATTTTTTTTCTAACTTCATAAACAGGATCTTTAAGTAAATCAAAGATTAAATCAGATAAATTATCAAGAAAAATAGTTTTATTAATAACTTTCGAAAAAATAGAAATTGTTTCTAAAATTTCAACTCTTAATCTCCATTTTTCACTTTTTGCAACATCTTTAATATAAGGAATAATAGTTTGAAAGAATTGAAAATCATTTTGAAAATTTTTATTAAATTTATCTAAATTATTCATTATTATCATTCTAACAGTTAATTCATTATCTTTTATTAAAAGAGTAAAAATAGGAATAATATATTTTTGGAATTTATTTTTATCAATTAGATTACATATTAATAATAAATTATTTGCTAAACTTTCTCTTACAAAAACAATATTATCATTACATAAATCTTTTAATTTTTCAAAGATTTTATTAAAATAATTATCATTAGAAAGAATTTTACAACAAGATTCTAAAGAATAACAAATAGAAGATTTAACTTCACTTTCATCATCACTAATTAAATTATATAAAGTATCAATTAAAAAAATTTTAAAATCTTCATTTTTTAATAAAGGAATAAATCCTAATAAACTTGAAAAATTTTTTGCTACTGTTAATCTTGTTCTCCAACTTTCATCATCAGATAATTTTTCTATTGAATCTTGAATAAAAAAATCATATTCAATTATATTTTTTATTGTTTTTAAAGATAATAATGAATCAATTAAATTTATTCTTATTGAATCACTTTCTTCTTGAATTAATTTATTGAAAAAATCTTCAATATCTTCTTTTTCTAAATACTTAATTATATTTTTTAAGATTTGTGAAAATTTAACTTTTATCATAGTAACATCTGATTCGATGAAATTATCTAATATTTCTAATATATCTGTTTTATTTTTTTCTTTTCTAAATTTATCAAAAGAAATTGAAATTAAATCAAGACATCCTATTTCTAAATTTAATTCTTCTGAATCATATAATTTATTAATTAAATCAACAACTTCTTTTTCAATATCATAAAATTTTATATTAGAAAAAATATCATTTAAAGTTTCCATTAATTGTTTTCTTACTTCTAAATCATCACAATGAAAAATAATTTCTATTAAAGGAAAAATATCATTTATATATTTTCTACCACCAATACATTCTATTATTACATTTAATTTTTTTGTTATTTCTAATGTACTTATTTCATCTTCTATATCTATACAATTTATTATATATGGTAAAACTTCTTTACGAAATTTCTCTTCTTTAAATGAATCTCCTAATATTTTTATATTCGAAAAAGCCTCTGTTTTTATTAAGGAATCTTTACTTTGTAAATTTTGGATTATTGTATTTGGTGATAGAATTTTTTTCATTTTGATATTTAATTTTTGGAAAAAAAAATTATTTTTTTTTTCATTTAGTGAAAAATTATTTTTATAAATATATTAATTATATTATAATTATTGGTTATCTTTATATTTTTATTTTTATATTTTTATTTTATATTTTGAAGAATATTTATATAATAAATTAAATTATATTATTATTCATTTTAATTGTATTCAAAAAAGGAAAAGAAAGTTTAATTAAATTATTTATCAAATATTATTTTATTTATTTTAAATTTCACCTTTTAATAATATTATAAAATATTTTTTTTAATATTCTAATAATATATATATATACAAAAATTAATTATACAATATATCATTGAAATTATTATCTTCTTCATTAATATTAATATTTTTATTTTTTATAATTTTTACATTTGGTTTTAATTTAGGTTTACAATCAATTTTATGAATAGATTTAAAAAGAATTTTATTATTTCTTGATAAAATAGTTTCAATTTCTTTTTGTCTTTTAATTTTCATTTCTTCAACAAATTTTTTATTTTTCATAATTCCTTTAATAACAGAATACTTTTTTTTGGCTTTGAAATATAAATCAATTTTTTCTTCTGTACTTTTATATTTTTTTTCATCTTCCATAATACCATTAATTAATTTTTCAAAAAATAATAATGAATCAATTAATATATTTTGTTTTTTTCCATAAACTTCTTTTACTTTTAAAAAATCATAATTTAAATGAAAATGCTTTATTGCATAATTTTGAATTAAAGGAATTTTTATTATATTTAATATTTTATTCTTAGCATCTATCATTAAATTTTCTTTTTCAGAAATTTGAAATTGTTTAACTAAATTATTTTTAAAATCTAATAAGAAATTAAAATGAAATTTCTTATCACTTAATTTTTTTTTTTTTAAATTAATTTCATCAATAAGAATATCATATGTATTATTATAAATTTCATTTTGAAAATCTAATTCATTTTTTAATAAAGTAAAATTTCTATTTTCAATATAAAAAATACATAAATCAAGAATTCTCATTTGTTTTCTTTTAAAAATTTCATCAAAATCATTTAAATCTTCAAAAATTGGAGGATTAATATTAGGAATATATTCTTTACTATTATCATTTGTATTATCATAATAATAAAATTTATTACTATAATTTCCTTCATATATTTTCTTCACATTTAATAAACCATATTTTGATAATAAATTTTTGTCTTTTATTTCACTTAAATCTTTTATATTATATTTCATTTGAAATAATAATATTTTAACTTTAATAAATTGCTTTTTTTTATTTATTAAAGTTTGAATTTTAAATTTTAAATCTTGAAGTTCTTTTTTTTTTTTACTTTTTTCTAAAAATAATTGATATAATTTTACATATTCTTCTGATTCTATTCTATTTAATTCTAAAAGAAATTTTCCAAAAGTTTTATTATAAATATCATATATTTTTCTATTTTTTTTAAAATTATAATTAATTAAATTTATTTTAGTATTTTCTCTTTCTATTTTTTCACTTTCAGTTTTATAAACTTCATCAATGACATTAGATTTAATTTTTGATTTTCTTAAAGCATCAACTGAATTTTTAAAAGTTTGAATTGTTTCTCCTCTATTTGTAATTAATTTAATATTTTTATATTCTTTTTCATAAAGTGATGGTAAAAATTTTTGAAGTCTTATTTCTTGAGTAAAACTTATTGATTCTGAATTATTTCTTGTTTGATAATTACTATAATTATTATTAAAATTTATTATTGATATATTTTCACTCTTTGTATTTTTCCTATCTAATAAAGAATTTGTATAAAAATTTTCAGCTCTATTATTCTTTTTTTTATGAATTTTTGACATAAATAATTTTTGGTCTTTTAAATTTTCATATAATTTTAATCTTATTTTTCTAACTTTATCACAAGTGAAATCAGTATCAAAACTTTCAAAATTATCAAAATCATTTTTACTAGAAAAATTTATATTTAGGTTTTTATAAATATTTCTTTTTCCACTTCTATGAGATTTATTAATTATTAAACTTTGATTATCTATATTCAAAGTATTTTTCATAAATGTTTGAGTTATTGTACTATTTGATATTGAATGATGATTATATATCGAATATGTATTAAATTCTAATGAATTTTCTCCTTTTAATAAACTTATTTTTCCTTTTTTTCTTAGATGAGGAGTTAACATTATTTTATATAAAATATATTAATATATTTTTCCTAAAAAAATTAAAAAAAATTATTTTTAAAATCAGAATAAAATAATTTAATAATAACTAGAAACAAAACCATTTTGATCTCTTACACATTTAGGCATTTCACTAATATAAACTATTCCTTGATTAAAACCTTGATGTAATTTTAAATCATTGATGACTTTTTCAGTTCCAAAATAAGGATGTTTCAAAATACCATAATTTTGATTATGTCCTAAAGTAATAGCATCAATATCATTAATATTAACAGAAATTCCATTATTTAAAATTAAATTATACCAATAATCAATATAATATTCTTTAGGTTTTTTAATATTAATAGGAAATACCCAATTTCCATTATAGAAAATAGGATGATAAGGAGTGAATAAAACATTATTAATTTCAACAGCAAAATCCATTTTTTTAACTTTTTGAATAATTACACAATTAACAATACTTCCATTAAAAAGAACATCACCTTTAATTAAATGTTTAACTTTTTTGAATTTATTATTTTTCAATTTTACAATTCCATTTCCATCAAAGCATCCTCCATAATAATCCATAAATCTATCTAAATCATCTCTATCAAAAGAATTATTAGAATAATGATATCCTCCATAATGTTCTCTTTCTGGAGGTTGAAGATCTAAAAATATTTTATTACATTTTTTCCTATATTCATTAAATTTATCTCCTCCATATAATTGAAGTGATTCATCTTTGAAATTTCCACATTGTTCTAAATAATGAAATCTTACAAATGATCGTAAATAATCTTTTCCCCATTTATTATAATATTGCTTCTCAAATGCTTTTTGAACTTGACCATGATTTGCATGTTCATTTATTAAATCTATTAATATTTTATCTAAAAAATCAGTTTTTATATTTAAAGTTTCTATCTCTTTATATAATGCTTCTATTTCTTTTAATGCATCACTTTTATCTTGTTTTTCTAAATTTGAATTTATTAAATCTATTAATCTAAAACGATAATATTGATTTAAAATATCTTTCATTTCATTTTCATCGTTAATTTCCTTTCCAATATCAACATTAAATTCTTGATTAGTACTTTTTACAACTAATTTAATTTTAGTATCATTAATGTCATTTTCACCAACTTTACAAATGAAATTTCTGAAAGAATCTTGATAAAAACCTCCAATAGGATAAGATTCATTTAAAACCTTATTTTGAATATGAATAAAGCAATTATTAGTGGTTAAATTGAGAATATTACTCATAAAATTAATAAATATAGTTCCAACCATAGTACAATCAGGACAATAACCATAAATTCCATTTCCAATTTTAGCAATATCTTCCATTAAAACACTATCAACATCATATCCAAAAGCAAAAGTATTAATAATGAAATTAACATCCATATCACTTAATATTTCTTTTAATGAAGGAATTATTCCTAAAGGAGGATTGATATTTGGTTCTCCATCAGTAAATAATAATAATTGAATATTATAATTAGAATTAAGATATTTTTTAGTAGAATTAATTCCTACTCTTAATCCATCCCATAAGTTTGTACAACCATCAGGATGAATATTTTTAATTTGTTCCAATGACATATCTCTTCCAGTTTTATCCATTTTAATTGGTTCTAAAAGCATCTTTGCTTTACTTTCAAAAGTAATTAAACATAACATATCATCATCTTCTAAAGTAGAAATAATAGTATTCATTGAATGTTTAACTAATTGTAATCTGGAAAAAGATAAATCTTCCATTCCTTTTACTGTTTCACATGCATCTGAACCCATTGATCCTGATATATCTAATATTGATATTAATAATAATGGTTCTCTTTTTTCAGGAGGATTTAATTTTGCCTTTATATTTATCACATAAGAATCTGTTTCTTTTGGATTTTTTATATAATTTGCTGATATTGAATTTAATGTTAATTTCTCTTTTTCTTTTGGAATAAATTGTTTTTTATCTTCTTCTGATACTTTTATATTTGGATTTTCCTTTAAAAAATTTTCAATTAAATTTTTTATAGCATAATTTATTTTTCCTTCTTCAAATTTCATCGGAATTTTTGTTAAGGGAGAACAGGGATTTTGTTTTAATGCTTTTTCTATTGATGTTTTTTCATAAGTTTGACCATCTGGAAATATCATTGGAGTCTCCATTATTTCTAATGATATTGGATCAATAAATTCTTTGGGGATTTTTACTTTTTTTTCAGAATCCATTTTTATATAATTTTTTTTTTGGGGATTCATTTATATCGTTTTTAAAGTAGTTTTTATAAGATTTTTTAATTTTTTTTTTCTTAAGATTTTTACAGAGGAAGTATATTATTCTTTAATAAAATTTATTATTTTATTTTTATATATTATCTATATTGTAATTGTTTTTATGTTTTATTAATTTATTTTCATATTTATTGTTTTTATTTATTCCATTTTATTAACTTTTTTTTTTTAATGTTTAAAAAAGTATAAATATTTTTTTTTGTTAAAGTTATTAATTATATATTTACATTTATTTAAAAAAATTGAATTGCATTAAATAAATTTATAAATTTAAAATAATAATTTTAAATAATATAAAACATTAATTATTTAATATATTATTGTTATTATCATCTTGAGTAATATAATCATAATTATCTTCTAATTCATTTGCTCTTAATCTTCTTTTATTACTATTTTCAAAAAATTTAAAATAAACAAAAGTAATAATTAAAAGAATAAATAAAATAAAAACAAAAATCCAAGATAAAGGAAAAATAAATTTCCCAATATTTTCATCATAAAATCCAATAATTTTGTTTTCTCCGTCAAAAACAAACAAATATTTTTTAAAAAAAGGTTTTCCTAAAATTAATTCACTTTTTTCATATTGAGAAGTTTTTTTAAAAACAATAAGAAAATAGTTTATTGCATTTAATTCATAAAATAAATCTTTATAAGTTAAAGTGAAATTATATTTAGCATCTAAATTTTCAATAATTAAATCAGGAAAACTTTTTAAATTAACATTACTACCACAAAAAAAGGAAATAAATGTTTTTTTTGTAAGACTATAATTTATAATAAATTCATGTTGAAAACATTGATCAATAAATTTATCAAAAAAATTTGTTTTAATTTTATTATAATAATTATTATCTAATTGAATTAAACCAAATTCATATTGAAAAGAAATAAAAACAGTATCATCAAAAAGTTTTTCATTATTTAAATATATAAAATTATGATTCATTGACCAAAGTAATTCATTTTCAATTAAAGGCATTTTAAAATAAATAAAATTTTTTTCTGAATATTTTTTGCCTATATTATGAGAATAATCTCCAAAAATGATTTCTCCTTCATCATTATTTTTTTCTGAAAATTGAAGATAAAAAATATAAGAATCAATAAATTTATTTTCTATGAATTGTTTAATTATATTAGCTGAATCATTTATATTTAAACATTTTCTATTTGATATTTTTAATCCAAATTCACCAGAAAAAAATTTAGCTTCATCAATTAAATCTTTTGCTAAAACAAAACTGAAATTTTCAAAAAAGATTTGTTTATTATTTAAATAAAAATTATCTTGTGCTATCATTCCATGTTTAAAATGTAAATTAGTGAAAGTAATATAAACTAATTTTTCATTTATGACTTTAAAAGTTTTTGAAATGTTTTGATTAAATTTTTGACAATTTGAATTTTTATAATCTTCTGACACAAAAAAAGTTGGAAATTGTTGAAGTTTAAAATACACATTTAATTTTTGAGGGGGATTACCTATTTCTATTTCTGTATATATTTTATTTTCTAATAAATTTTCCATTATATTTGTTTCATTTATTACTAATTCTAATTTCCTTTTAAATGGGATTTTTATTATTTTTTTTAATATTACTTTTTTTATGAAATATATTTGGAAAAGAAATGTAATAATGCTTTTCATCTTTTATATTTTTATGAAATAATTTAAAATAATCATATATAATATTATTTATTAATATATTAGAATATATAAAAAATGATTTATAAAAACAGATTTATTTATTTTTTTTTTTTAAAATATATAAAAATCAATTATATTTTTTTAAGCGTAATAAAAAAATGAATAATGAAAGAGAATGGGAATATAAAGGAAATTCTGAAGAACAGAATTTAAACAATGAAATAATAATTAAAGGAAATAAAAAAAATTATTATAAATATAAAGAAAATGAAAGAGATTATGAATATCAATCTTATAGAAAATATAAAAAAAATGATTATAATGAAAAAGGAAGAAATAATGAAAATGGAGTATATAAAAAAAATAAAAAAAAAAAAGAGAAAATAATTAA
>JAEEGK010025535.1_pt1 | contig 12119 bp, 10 predicted proteins | sample 8958771 | NCBI WGS metagenome assembly JAEEGK01 (sample SAMN16246547, study PRJNA631951) | gut metagenome | biome: gut microbiome; feature: rumen; material: SC-attached | host: Bos | place: Iran: Karaj | collected 2018-10 | reverse complement strand
AGGATTGTACCTGCCGTATCGGCTTTTCAGTCGCTGATTAAGGTGGGCTATTCGGTTTTCTTTGAACAGATGCTTATGCGAATCGGCTTCATGGCGACCTCCATTATGGCGGCCAAAATGGGCACGGCGCAGATGGCGGCCCATCAGGTGGGCATGAATATCATGAGCCTTTCTTTCTCCTTCGGAGACGGACTTCAGGCTACGGCGGTGGCACTTATCGGACGAAGCCTCGGTCAGGCGAGAGAGGACCTGGCCAAAGAATACGGACGCACCTGCCGAATGCTTGGCTTGTGTATTTCCGTGTGTCTTGCATTTTTCTACTTTTTCGGAGGAAAAATTCTTATGTCCGCCTTCTTTTCCGAGGAAGAAATTGTTAAAATAGGAGTGGGCATTACCCGAATTATTATTCTGGTAGTAATATTCCAGGTTTCCCAGGTTATTTACATGGGATGCTTGAGGGGAGCGGGAGACACGGGCTATACGGCCATGGCTTCCATCATAAGCGTTACTATTATCAGAACTGCTTTTTCCTACCTTTGCGGCTATATGCTGGGCTTTGGTATCAACGGTGTCTGGATGGGTATTCTCGCCGACCAGGTATCAAGGTTCTTCTTTGGCTCCATAAGGTTTAAGCAGGGTAAATGGACCAAGATTAAAATATAGGAGAGACCTTTAACTGCCATGAAAATCATTCACTGCGCCGACATCCACCTTGACTCCAAACTCAGTGCCAATCTTACGCCCGAAAAGGCCAAAGAACGCAAGCGCGAGTTGTTGAGCACCTTCTTAAGGATGGTGGATTACGCAGACATGAATGGTGTCACGGCAGTTTTAATTTGCGGTGATTTATTTGATACAGCGCGCATTTCCGCACTTTCAATGAATTCTGTCAAGGATGCGATTATGAAGCATCCGGGCATTGATTTCTATTTACTTAAAGGCAATCACGATTCCGATGCCTTTGTAAGTTCTTTTGATGATATTCCCGATAATCTTAAATTGTTTACCGACCGCTGGATTTCATACGAAACAGGCGAGACCGGCAATATTGTGATACATGGAGTTGAGCTTGACGAGGACAACAGCAAGGCTGTTCAGGCAGGCTTTTCTCCCGACCCGCAGAAGATTAACATTGTCATGCTTCACGGTCAGCAGGCGGAAGCCGTATCCAAAGACAAGGCTGAGATAATTGACCTTAAGCTCTTTAGAAACAAGGGCATCAATTACCTTGCCCTCGGTCATGTGCACGAGTACAAGTCCGAGCCTCTGGACGCTTACTGCAAGTACTGTTATCCCGGCTGCCTTGAGGGTCGCGGTTTCGACGAGACAGGCGATCACGGTTTCGTGCTTCTTGATGTCAATGAAGAGACGGGAGAAGTGGCGGACAGGTTTGTTTCTTTTGCGTACAGACATATCTATGAAGTGGCTGCAGATGTTACTGGGCTTAAGGATTCACCGGCCATGCTGGAGGTTGCGAGAAAGGCTCTGGCGGAGTCCGGTGCGGAGGACATTGACCTTGTGAAGGTGGTTCTTACGGGTGACGTGGACCCGGAATGCGAGAAGGATTCGGAGTTCATCAGAAAGTCTCTCGAAGACGATTATTACTTTATAAAAGTCTACGACAAGACCGCCATTAAAGTAGACCCTGCGGCTTACATGTACGACACTTCGTTAAAAGGCGAGTTTGTGAGAATGGTTTTGGCCAAAGAAGACATTTCGGAAGAAGAAAAAGGCGAGATAGTCCGCATGGGACTTGAGGCCCTGATGGGAGGCAGCATAGTATTATGAGAATATTGTCCGTCCATGTGGAAAATTTCGGCAAGCTTTCCGACGTTAACATAGATTTCCAAGAAGGCACCAACATTATCAAAGAAGACAACGGCTGGGGCAAGAGCACCCTGGCTACCTTCATACGCGCTCTTTTCTACGGACTGGAGGGCGACAACAAGCGTGACGACATTTCCTGCGAAAGAAAGCGCTTCGCCCCCTGGCAGGGAGGAGCCTTCGGCGGCAGCATGGTTTTTGAAACCCACGGTAAGACTTATTACCTTTCAAGATTCTTTGGCTCAAAGGCCGCTGAGGATTCTTTTGAATTAAGGGACAATTCCACCAATCTGCCCTCTGCGGATTATTCCGACAAAATCGGCGAGGAACTCTTTCATATCAACAGTGAGTCCTTCATGAATACCGTATTCATAAGCCAGAGCGATACTTCGTCCTCCAAGGCTACGGATGACGTAAACGCGCGCCTCGGCAACATTTCAGACGGAATGGACTTAAACCGCTATGCGGTAGCGGAAGGAGTCATCAAGGACACCCTCAATGCCATGTCCGCCACCCGTAAGACCGGCGAGATATACAAAGACAAGACCAGAGCCTCCGCCATCAAGGCAGAGCTTCGTGCGGGAATAGGATTGCAGGATACCATTGCAAGTCTTGAGTCCCGTATAAAGTCTGTTAAGAATGAGGCTGATTCCGTGAAGGCCGAGCTTTCGGGGATCTTAGAGCGCAAAAAAGAAGCCATGCGCATCGAGCGCCTCGCCCATGACAAAAAAGCCTACGATGCCCTTACAGAAGAAGTCAGTCTCAAGGAAAGCCAGCTTCGCGAAAGAACGGCTCTTTTCCCCGGCAAGGTTCCGTCCAAAGAAGAAGCCAAAGCCCTTGAAAATTCATCCTCAGCCCTCAAACAGGCCAAAGCCGTTTACGAGAGCACCGCTTTAAACGAAAGCGAAGAGGCTTTGTACAATAACCTTCTTTATACCTTTAAGGACGGCATCCCCGGCGAACAGGACCTTAAAGCCGCAACGGAAGATGCGGAGAAACTGGCCGGACTTCGTGCCGAGGCTGCCAGAAATTCTTTAAGCGAGGCGGAAGCCGACAGGCTCAACCGTTTCAAGACAGTCTACAAAGACCCTAAGGATTTAAAAGACAGAACCGACGAAGCCCTTTCCCGCTGGAACGAAAGAGCCCGCATGAAGGGAGAAATCAGGCTTCTCGAGAAGGACTTATCCGACAAAGAATACACATATGATGAGAAAAAAGGCAGTCCCGTGCTTACGGTTGTGGGCCTCATCTTTTTAATAGCGGGAGCGGTGCTTATCGCCCTTGACTTTATTCCGGACTTTGACAATCCCGTTAAGGTGCCTTTCCTGTCCTATGCACTTGCGGCTGTCGGCCTTGTTCTTTTGATATTAAAGGCAGTTAAGGGCGCAGGCTTAAAACAGGACAAGCGTGTTCTTGCGGCGGCGATAAGCGAACTTCAGGAGGACATTTCAAGATACAACGACGAAATAGCCGACATAGAAGAGTCCACCGAGAATCTTTTGTATGATTGCGGAATAGCCTACGATGAGGCTTCGGTGCCCAAGGTGCTTCAGGGTCTTTTGATGGATTCCTACGAATACAATGCTCTCTCCGACAAAGAAAGAGCGGCTGCGGAGGCGGATTCTTTTGCCCTCTGCGCAGAGATTTCAAAGAGCATTAAGGATTATCTCTCGAAGTTCTCCGTATTTACGGACGAGCAGGGCTATATTGCCGCCCTTACGGAGCTTAAAGGCAAGGCCACACATTTCGAATCCCTTCACGCAAAAAGCGTAAGCCACAGGGATGCGGAGACTAAATGCAGGAGTATTTCCGATGAGATAAGATATACCCTTGAGTCCTTCGGAATCGCCCCGGGACCGGACGTTTTCGAAACCGTTGAGAACGTTCTCGACACCCAGACCGAATGCGAATCCCTTCGCGAACTGGCTGCGGACGCCGTCGCCCGCCTCGAGGAGTTTAAGAAGACTCACAATCCCGAGGAACTTAGCGCGCCTCTTCCCGAGTCCTTCGAGACGCCCGACATGCTTCATGCCAAAGAAGAAGAACTCACCGCCCGCCTGGACGAACTCAAGGAAGCCCTTCGCATCGACACCGCCAACCTTGACGGCTACCGCGAATCCTACGAGAATAACCTTGAAGAATCCGAGAAACTGGCGGAACTTGAGGAGAGTATCGAATACAAAAAGAAGAAGCTTTCTCTTCTCGAAAAGACCGGCGAAATCCTTGCGGAAGCCAAAGAAAGCCTTACGGCCCGCTACATGGAGCCACTCATGAAAGGCTTTACCAAATACTACTCGGTACTTACCGGCGAACCCGCCGATGCTTACAGAATAGATGCCAACACCCGCATAACCGTTCTTGAAAAGGGACGCCAGCGTTCAAGCGACACTTTGAGTGCCGGCTACAGAGACCTTTTGGGCTTCTGCATGCGTCTTGCCATGGCCGATGCCATGTATACCGGCGAAAAGCCCACCCTTATTATGGACGACCCCTTCGTGAACCTCGACGACCGTAAGATTAAGGGCGCGGAGAGACTTTTAAAAGAAGCGGGAGAGGACTACCAGATTATTTATCTTACATGTCGCGACGAAAGAAGGCTGTAAATACAGTTTTCTCTTGTTAAATCAAGGCTTTGATGGTATTGTGATAGTTAGATTCGTGCCGATTTGCAGGCAGGTGCAGGAGGACAGAAGTTTATGAGTTTTTTATCTGACTTAAGAAGATTATCGGGACAGCGCCGCAGTCATTCTTCAAGACAGGCATACGAAAACGGCAGGGCATACGAGCCCCGTTCTTTTGATATTCCCGTGCAAAAAGAAGAGGTGAAGGACAACATGGCGGACATTAAGACAGAACTTTCCAAGAATCTTGAAACCCTGGAGGGCATCAGATCCGAGGTGGAAGGGCTTAAGACTATTCCCGATTCGGTGAAGACTCTTGTTGAAGAACAGTCCAAAGACACCAAAGAAACCATCCACAGCGAGAACGTACGCGTATACAGAAACGTTCAGGCAGTAGTGGTGGACGAAGCCGCCAAGATTAAGGAGGCCGTAGAAAAATCCAATTCCGCTACCGACGGAAAGATTAACTCGGCAGTCGTGTTTGCGGTACTTGCTTTTGTGATTGCGGTTCTTCATTTTGCATTCGATATTCTTTGCCGCGCAGGTGTTTTCTAAAAGTACTTGCCAAGGTCGAAATCTTATGATACAATCGGTACGCTGTGACTAAAAGGCACGTGTGTTTTGTGTGCAATTTTGCGCATAACTCCCCGTCGGTGCTTCTTTAACGCGGAAGTTGACGGAAAGCGGAACCACACGGATGATTAACTAAAACGGAGGATTTTAAAATGAGCGTTATTTCAATGAAACAGTTACTTGAAGCAGGTGTTCATTTCGGACACCAGACCCGTAGATGGAACCCTAAGATGGCTCCCTACATCTTTACCGAGAGAAACGGTATCCACATCATCGACCTTCAGAAGTCTGTAGGTAAGGTTGACGAAGCTTACAATGCAATTTCCGATATCGTAGCTCAGGGCGGTACCGTACTTTTCGTTGGTACCAAGAAGCAGGCTCAGGACGCAGTTAAGACTGAAGCTGAGCGTTGCGGTATGTACTACGTTAACGAGAGATGGCTTGGCGGTATGCTTACCAACTTCAAGACCATTCAGTCCCGTATTGCACGTCTTAAAGCTATCGAGACCATGTCTCAGGACGGCACTTTCGACGTATTACCCAAGAAAGAAGTTATCAACATCAAGAAGGAATGGGAAAAGCTTGAGAAGAACCTTGGCGGTATCAAGGACATGAAGAGAATTCCCGACGCTATCTTTGTTGTAGATCCCAAGAAAGAGCACATCTGTGTTCAGGAAGCACACGCACTCGGAATCACCTTACTCGGTATCGGTGACACCAACTGCGATCCTGAAGAACTTGACTATATTATTCCCGGTAATGATGATGCCATCAGAGCCGTAAAGCTTATCGTTTCCAAGATGGCTGACGCAGTTATCGAAGCTAATCAGGGTGAAACCGCTACAGCAGAAGATGCTAACGCTGACGCTGAAGTAGAAGCTACCGACATCGAAGAAGTAGCAGAAGAAGCTTAATTTTCACAATTTGAATAATATCATAAGGAGAATATAATCATGGCAGACATTACCGCAAGCATGGTAAAAGAATTACGTGAAATGACCGGTGCCGGCATGATGGATTGTAAGAAGGCACTTAACGAAACTAACGGCGACATGGAAGCCGCAGTTGATGTACTTAGAAAGAGCGGCGCAGCCAAGGCTGAGAAGAAAGCAAGCCGTATCGCTGCAGAAGGTATTACCCGTACCGCTATCGAAGGCGGCAAGGCTGTTGTAGTAGAAGTTAACTCCGAAACAGACTTCGTTGCCAAGAATGAAACTTTCCAGACCTACGTTGAAGCAGTTGCAAAACAGGCTCTTGCTTCTTCCGCAGCTGATGTTGAAGCTATGATGGATGAAAAGTGGATTGAGGATTCTTCCAAGACTGTTAAGGAAGTTTTGGTTGAGAAGACCGCTACAATCGGTGAGAAACTTTCCATCAGAAGATTTGCCAAGGTTGAAGGCGACACTGTTGTATCTTACGTACACGGTGGCGGTAAGATCGGTGTTCTTGTAGCAGCAAACGGTGCTACCGGCGACGCTGTCAAGGAAGCTCTTACAAACGTTGCAATGCAGGTTGCAGCTATGAACCCTACATACATCTCCAGAAACGACATTTCTGCTGATGCACTTGCAAAAGAGAAGGACATCACTCTTGAGAGCGCACTTAACGATCCTTTCTCACTTCCCAAGCCTATTCTTAACAAGCTCATCGAAAAGGCACTTAACGGTGTATGGAGCGATGCAGACAAGGCTATCTACGAAGAGAAGAAGACCAACATGAACTATCTTCCCAACTTCTTATCCGATGCAGCAAAGGCTCAGCTTGCAGAACTTGCACTTGCTGACAAGGCTAACATCTCCGGCGATAAGATTTTCGCAGGCCTCGTTGAAGGACGTATCTCCAAGCACTTAAAGGAAATCTGCCTTCTCGATCAGGTTTACGTTAAGGCTGAAGACGGCAAGCAGTCCGTTGGCGCTTACCTTAAGACCGTTGATGCCAACATCACCGTTACCAAGTTCGTTCGTTTCGAAGTTGGTGAAGGTATGGAGAAGAAGGTTGACGACTTCGCAGCAGAAGTTGCAGCTCAGGCAGGTTTATAAGATATACTTTCTAAAATACGGGAGGCGGTTAGCAATAACCGCCTCTTTTAAGTACAGAGATTGGTGACATGAAAGAAAAAAGTGCATTTTTAAAAGGAATGCGGGATGGCTTTCCCATAGGCCTCGGTTATTTTGCCGTATCCTTTTCTCTTGGTATCATTGCCAAAAAAGGCGGCCTTACGCCTGTCATAGGTTTCTTTTCAAGTCTTTTTGTAAGAGCCTCGGCGGGAGAGTATGCGGGCTATACATCCATAGCCACTCACGCCTCATACTGGGAACTGGTTATCATCACTGTTATAGCCAATGCCAGATATCTGCTTATGAACTGTGCATTGAGCCAGAAATTCAGCTCCGCTACAGGTATAGTCAAAAGAATACTGGTAGGCGCCTGCTGTACCGATGAAATCTTCGGTATATCCATAGCCTGGCCCGGATATTTGAAACCGTCTTATACATTCGGCGCCACAGCCATAGCAGGTCCCATGTGGGCTCTCGGCACAGCTCTCGGCATCGTTGCGGGAGGAACCCTTCCCGTGCGGGCTGTATCCGCTTTAAGTGTGGCACTCTACGGCATGTTCTTAGCTATCATCGTACCGCCATCCAAGAAAGATAAAGCGGTAGCGATAGCAGTGGCTGCAAGTTTTGCGCTTAGCTATTTATTCAGCATTCTTCCGGTTGTTAAGACCATCAGCGCAGGCACTCGCACCATCATCCTTACCATCGTAATAGCGGCTGCAGCGGCAATACTTAAGCCCGTGCCAGACTTACCTGAGGACGGAGGTGACACCAATGAGTGATACGTTAAGAGTATTAATCTATATTCTCATCATGATTCTTGTCACCAACGGTATAAGAGTACTGCCCATTACACTTATCAGAAAGCCCATTAAGAACCGTTTCATCAGAAGCTTCTTATATTACGTTCCGTACGTAACCCTGGCTGTAATGACCTTCCCGGCCATCATGGAGGCCACCCAAAGCCCCATAGCGGGTCTTGTGGCACTGGTGTTGGGTATTCTGGCAGCTTTCTTTGGACTGGGGCTGTTACCCGTGTCTATTATCTGTTGTGTAGTGGTATTTTTAATTGAATTATTCATATAATCATCCATTGCCCCGGCTCGTTCAGCCGGGGTTTTTCTTTTGCCATGACCCACAAATTTGTAGTGCTTGTATGCATACAACTAAACATTTAACAAAACTGCACAATCAAAATTGGGTATATGTTACCAAAATATAAAAAGTGCCTAAAAATCTGTTGACGTTTTGGTAAAAAAATTATATATTTTAGTAAATCGATTTAATAAAACGATTTACAAATGTAGCGAGGTTATGGTTATGACGAAAAACAAAAAGAAGTGGCGTTCTTTTAAAGAATTCCTTTACATTCTGCCGTTTGTGATAATAGTGCTTATCTTTGCGTATTATCCTCTTTACGGCTGGGTATACGCATTCTTTGACTACAAGCCCCCGCAGGCTCTTACGCCTGACAAGTTTGTAGGTCTTAAATGGTTTAAATCCATGGTTGAGAACCCTGTTAAGATTAAGCAGATTTTGCAGGTACTTCGAAACACCTTCGCCATCAGCGGATTGAGCCTTTTATTCTCATGGTTCCCCATGATTTTTGCGGTATTTCTTAACGAGATTAAATGTGTTCCCTTTAAGAAATTCGTACAGACGGTTACCACAATACCTAACTTCATAAGCTGGGTGCTTGTTTTCTCAATTGCATATTCCGTACTTAACAGCACAGGTGTTGTTAATACGGTGCTTATGAATCTTCACTTAATAGACAGGCCCATAGACTTCTTAAAGTCAACCGAGCATATCTATTTTAAACAATGGCTGTGGCTGACCTGGAAGAATGCCGGATGGGCGGCCATCATGTACATAGCGGCCATCACCGGTATAGACGAACAGATGATAGAAGCCGCCAAGGTTGACGGAGCCAGCCGCATGCAGATTATCCGTCACATCACGATTCCCAGTATCTTACCTACCTACTTCGTAATCGTAATGCTCAACCTGGCTAACTTCTTAACCAACGGTATGGAGCAGTTCTACGTATTCCAGAACTCCTTCAACAAAGAGTACATCCAGGTACTTGACTTATACGTTTACAACCTGGCAATGGGCAGCGGCGGTTACTCGCTTTCCGTAGCGGTCAGCATTTTAAAGACTATTGTCAGCGTAATATTACTCACCCTCACAAACGGATTCTCCAAGCTTGTGCGCGGCGAAGGATTTATTTAAGGGGGTGCGCGGTATGAAGAAGAACAAAGAATACGAATTTAAACCCTCCACAGTTCACTACAAGACTTCTTTCGGAGACAAACTGATAAGCGTAATCACATATTTTGTATATTCAATATTCGCATTTGTATGTGTTTACCCTTTTTACTACATCTTTATCAACTCCATAAGCTCCAACACTTTGAGTGATAAAGGTAAGATTATTTTCCTGCCTCATGAGATTCATTTTACAAACTATGCTTCGGTTATGAAGCTTGAAGGTTTGTTTGATGCAGCCAAGATTTCGCTCTTAAGAACAGGAATCGGAACACTGGTGGTGGTATTTACATCAGCCTTCCTCGGATACATGTTTACCAGCAAAAACATGTGGGGCAGAAAATTCTGGTTCAGACTTATTGCGGCTACGATGTACTTTAACGCAGGTGTTATTCCGCTCTACATTACCATGAGCAACCTTAAGCTTACCAATAACTTCTGGATTTACGTATTGCCTACGGCCATAAGCCCCTTCTATATGATCCTTTGTAAGACATTTATAGAGGCTACTCCCGGTGAGTTAAGAGAAGCGGCTACAATAGACGGAGCGGGGACGCTTACCATTTTCTTTAGAATAATGCTTCCGATTATTAAGCCGATTCTTGCAACCGTAGCAATATTCACGGCAGTTAACCAGTGGAACGCTTTCCAGGATACACTGATTTACATTACGGACAAAAAGCTTAACACCCTTCAGTTCGTTCTGTACCAGTACATCACCCAGTCAAGCTCCATTAAGGCTCTGTTAAACGGCAGTTCATCATCTGCCAACATTGCAGCCTCCATGGCCAAGATGCAGACTGCAACATCAGTAAGAATGACGGTTACCATCGTGGTTGTTACCCCCATTCTTCTGGTATACCCTTTCTTCCAGAAATACTTCACCAAAGGTATTATGATCGGTGCCGTAAAGGGTTAATTTACGATATTTAACGGGTGGGCCGTTAGATATAAAACTATTTACTTTCATATTCTTAAAGGAGGATATTATGAAAAAGAGAGTAGTTGCATTATTACTTTCCCTGACTTTGGTTGCAGCATCTCTTACCGGTTGTGGCAAGACCACAGATTCCGGTAACGGCGGCGCTGCTTCAGCTTCAACGGAAAAGAAAGCTGATGCGGGCACTTCCACAGACACAGGTGCTTCTTCCGATGAGCTTCTTACCATCGAAATTTACGATGAAGCTGCCAACTATCAGGGCACACAGACCGGTTGGTTTGCAAAGGTTGTTAAGGATCGTTTCAACATCGAACTTAACATCATTGCTCCCCAGGTTGCAGGCGATGCTGTTTACCAGACCAGAACAGCTACAGGTAACCTCGGTGATATCGTATTGCTTGACCCCGCACACTTCACAGACTGTGTACAGGCAGGTCTCATTAAGGATATCAGCGGAGAAATCAAGAACTGCAGCAACCTTATGGAATTCGACAGACAGATTACCGCTTACAACAGTGGCGTTCCCGGCAACACCACAGGCGCTGTTTACGGAATCCCTTGCGAGATGACCAATACATCTCCCACATCTTTCTCTGATGATGTTGTTTACTCAAGCCCCATGCTTCGTTGGGATTTATATGACGCTGTAGGCGCTCCCGACATTGCTGACCTTGACGGACTTCTTGACACCATTAAGAAGATTCAGGACGCTAACCCCACCAACGAAGACGGAGATCCCGCATACGGCTTCTCACTTTGGCCCGACTGGGACAACAACGACGGTATGATCGGTATCGCAAACGTTGTTCAGCTTACCACATGGTACGGCGAAAAGATTAAGGGTTCCGCAATCCTTACCACAGATGACAAGTTCATCCCTCTTACCGACAAGAACGGTACTTACTACAAGATGCTTAAATTCTTATACAAGGCTAACCAGATGGGTCTTGTTGACCCCGACTCCGGTTCTCAGAACTGGGACGCAGCTTGTGCAAAGATGAGCTCCGGCCGTGTTTACACATTCTGGTACAGCTGGCAGGTAGGTTTCTGGAACACTCAGGACAGACTTGCAGACGGCAAGGGTATGATTTTCATCCCCGTTCTGGATCAGAACTACTACACCACATCTGATACATATTACGGTTCAGGACGTATCTTCGGCGTTGGCTCAGGCGTTGACGGCGCTAAGTACGACCGCATCATGAAGTTCCTTGACTGGTACGCATCTCCCGAAGGTGTTACCTTCCAGCACTGCGGTATCGAAGGCTTCAACTACACTGTTGGCGCTGACGGCAAGTACACCATTATGAACGATAACGCTCTTATGGACAACCTTCCCGTTCCCGAAGAGTACGGCGGAGCAGGTTACTCTGACGGTAACAACGCTATTAACCAGTGGATCGTAAGCTCTATCTCCACCAACCCCAACACAGGCGAATGCTATGGTAACACTCACTGGGCTTCCTGGAAAGCAGCTACCGCTACCAAGACCAAGAACGAGTGGTCCGCAAGATTCGGTGTTGCAGAACCCGTTGACTGGATGAAGGCTCACAATGCACTTCTTGTAAGACCCAGCGTATCCGTATCCCTTCCTTCCGAAGATGCTGATATCACAGTTATCAGAAATCAGGTAGGTCAGGAAGTTAAGGATGCATCCTGGAAGATGATCTTTGCAAAGAATGATGCAGAATTTGATTCCATGTGGGATACAATTACCACAAACCTTGACAGCTTAGGCTTTGAACAGCTTTACAAGTTTGATGTTGACAAGTATACTATTGAACTTGAGGCTATGCAGGCTGCAAAGTAAGTTTTTGAAATTTTGTGCACTGTACC
>JAEEGK010025534.1_pt1 | contig 12119 bp, 15 predicted proteins | sample 8958771 | NCBI WGS metagenome assembly JAEEGK01 (sample SAMN16246547, study PRJNA631951) | gut metagenome | biome: gut microbiome; feature: rumen; material: SC-attached | host: Bos | place: Iran: Karaj | collected 2018-10 | reverse complement strand
ACCTCGATGTCGGCTCATCGCATCCTGGGGCTGGAGCAGGTCCCAAGGGTTTGGCTGTTCGCCAATTAAAGCGGTACGTGAGCTGGGTTCAGAACGTCGCGAGACAGTTCGGTCCCTATCTGCTGTGGGCGTTGGATGATTGAGAGGAGCTGCTTTTAGTACGAGAGGACCGAAGTGGACAGACCTCTGGTGTATCTGTTGTTCCGCCAGGAGCAAGTGCAGAGTAACTACGTCTGGAAGGGATAACCGCTGAAAGCATCTAAGCGGGAAGCCCACCTCAAGATTAGTCATCCCTGAGGGCCCGACCCTCCTGAAGACCCCGGAGAGACTATCCGGTTGATAGGCCGCAGGTATAAGCGCAGCAATGCGTTCAGCCGAGCGGTACTAATAGGTCGTGAGGCTTGACCATATTATCGTTTCCTTCGGAATACGGATTCTGATCCCGTTTCTTCCGGGCGCGCGAGAATGAGCGCCCGACCCTGATTCTGTTTATTGTCGCCTGGTGGCCATGGCGGAGAGGCAATACCCGTTCCCATCCCGAACACGGAAGTCAAGCTCTCCTGCGCCGATGATACTGCTCTTCGCGGGAAAGTAGGTAGCTGCCAGGCTTTTTTTTGTTTAAACGCCTGTGCAATTATGCGCAGGTTAGTTTTGTTCAACGAGCATCAAAGAGCTATAGAATGGAAAGAAGACCAAAGAACCATTTTTTCATTTTTATCTTTTTGTTTTCCGTATCTTGTCTGTTTCTTTTTAATAGTTGTAAAGCCGATATCACAGTAAATCCTGAAGAATACATTTTTAATTCATCAAATTATATAGATATAAAAAATTATTCAGAAATAAAGGAAAATTTGGTAAAAAACGCGATAAGCGAAATGTCTTTGAAGGAAAAGCTTTCGCAGATGCTTCTGATATCTGTTGACGGAACTTGCTACAATGAATCAATTTCTTTGTTTACAGGCGAGTATTCCCCAGGCGGTTTCCTTCTTTTCAAATACAATGTTGACAGTGACAATTACAAAGAAATAAAAACTTTCACTGACAAGCTAAAAAACGAATATACAAGGCTGAATCAAGTCTCTCCATATATCGCAATAGATCATGAGGGAGGAGACGTAAACCGCCTGAAAAAAGTAATGCCGAATCTGCCGTCACAGAAATATATCGCAGAGCATTATTCCATGAATAGCGCAGGCGAGATATATTATCTCCACTCAAAAATGCTTGAAAAACTCGGAATAAACGTGAATCTTGCCCCTGTAAATGAAATTGAAACTGAAGAAAACCATGAATTTCTTGTGAACCGCTCTTTTGGCAATATCAATAAAGTTTATGAATACGGCAACGCTGAGCTTTTTAACATAAACAGGACGATGGTTCTTCCTGTCCAGAAACATTTTCCAGGTAACACGAACGAAGATACGCACACAGGAAAGGCTGTTATTGACTGTGACTTAAAGACGATAAATGATTTATATATCGCGCCGTTTAAGAATGTCCGTAATATAAACGATACTGCAGTAATGATGTCTCACACAATCCTTGAAAAAATAGATTCAAAACCTTCTTGTATTTCAACGTACACGATAAATCTTTTTAAGGATACTACAGGCTTTGACGGATTGCTTTTCACTGATGACCTAACGATGGAAGCGCTCGAGAAAAGCGGTTATCCTATGAGAAAAGCGATAGTAGAGGCAGTTAGAGCCGGTGTTGATGTAATTATGCTTTCTATAACGAATTATATTCGGATTGTGGACAATGTGATAGGCGAGATAGAAAAAGATAGCGAGCTAGTTGAAAATATAGATCGCGCCGCCGGACGGATATTGAACTGGAAAATCGACTGCGGACTTGTGGATATCGATTTGTTTTCTGAGAAACCTGCGCTGCTGTTCGACAAGGAATTCAGTTATTCTGAGGATTCTGAGAAGAGCTTTTATGATTATTACGCACAGGCAGAACTGCTTCTGAAAGAAGCGTGGATACGGTAACATATAGAACAATGAAGAAAGAAACGATTTCTGGCGAAGAACTTTTCGAGCAATATTATTCAGGACTTCTTGGAGAGCGTTGGATTTCATTAAAAGAATCTTTTTTATCAGAACCAGATTATTGCGCTATAGAAAATCCTGAAAAAAGCGGAAGCTCAGAATCCGAAGAAAAATACTATATAGATGCTGCAAGCGTTCTGTGCGCAGGTTGCCTTCCGGTCGGCGGCGCGGAAAACATCCTTGATATGTGTGCGGCTCCCGGCGGCAAAACGCTGGTGCTCGCGAACCGTATGCCAGAAAATGCCGCTCTTCTTGCGAATGAGCGTTCAAAAGACAGATATTGCCGCCTTTCAAACGTCGTCAAAACTTTTCTTCCGGAAAGAGTAAGCAGCCGTATCACTCTTTCATGCGCAGACGGTTCTATTTTATGCAAGAACGACAAGAACAGGGAGAGGTTCGACAGTATCTTGCTCGACGCGCCTTGTTCGTCTGAGCGTCATGTGTATAACGACAAAAAATATCTGGCACAGTGGACTAAAAACAGGGTAAAAAGCCTTTCTATGGCACAATGGGCTTTGCTTTCGTCTGCTTTCCTTATGCTCAAGAAGGGCGGACATATCCTTTACTCTACATGCGCGCTGGCAGATGATGAGAATGATGGTGTGATTTCTCGTTTGCTGAAAAAATATGAAAATGCTTCAGTTTTAGAAATTGATATTGCGGGTAATAAAAACGAGCTGATGAATCGTTTCAACTGGCTCGACCATTTGCCTGACACGGAGAGAACAACTTACGGATATCGCATCTTACCGGATGTTTCGGAAGGTGCAGGTCCTATCTATTTTTGTCTGTTAAAAAAAATGTAGACGAAAGATTTGTTTTCATATAATATCGAGGAAGCGGTAAGAGAAGGGTTTTTGCGGCTTCTTTCCAACAGAGGAGTTTCCTATGGCTGATTTTAGCAGTACGAAAGAAAAAAAGTTGCAGCGAATAATTGAATCTGAGAAAATTCTGAATGAAATTCAGGATATGGACGTGCTTCTTGAACGAGTCCTTACTGAAGCTAGGGGAATAGTCCACGCGGATGCCGGTTCTATCTATATACTTGAGAACAATTTACTGAAAATCCGTTATGTTCAGAACGATACCCAGCAAAGAAAACTTGGGCCAGGACAAAAACTTCCGTACCGTTATTTTTCTTTCCCGGTGGACGAAAAGTCCATGTGCGGTTCATGCGTAATAACAAAGCAAATAGTTAATGTTGAGGACGCATACTTTATCCCGGAGGATAAAAAATACTCTTTCAACCGTCAGCCTGATATGTTGTCCGGCTACAGAACAAAATCGGTTATTACAATCCCTCTTATTAGTCCTGCTGGTAACGTTCTTGGAGTTCTTCAGATAATCAACGCGCAGGACAAAAACGAAAATATTATAAGCTTCGATGAAGATGCGGAGCTTTATCTTAAGCATTTTGCCTCAAGCGCGACACAGGCACTGGAAAGAACATACCTGACACGTGAGATGGTTATCCGCATGGTAGAGATGGCGGGATTCCGTGATCCAAAAGAGACAGGAAACCATGTAAACCGTGTAGCAAGCTATGCGGTCGAAATTTATGATAAATGGGCGTATAACCACAACGTTCCTGCGGAAGAATTCAATAAATTCAGGGATACTTTGAAGATTGCCGCCATGCTTCATGATGTCGGCAAAGTTGGTATATCCGACGTCATCCTTAGGAAGCCTGGTCGGTTCACGGAGGAAGAATTCTCCGTCATTAAAGGTCATACTTTTATTGGTGCTACGCTCTTCAAGAATACGCAGTCGCCTTTGGACAGCATGGCTTACGATGTCGCGCTTCATCATCATGAGTGGTGGGACGGAACTGGTTATCCCGGAAAAATCGACATAGACAAAATCGATATTTACAAGCCTCTCAAGAATCAGAAAGTAGGTCTGAAAGGAGAGGATATCCCTCTTGCCGCGCGAATTGTCGCTGTCGCCGATGTTTTTGATGCTCTGTCATCCAAGCGTGTATACAAAGAGGCTTGGTCAGAGGAAAATGCGCTCATAGAGATACAGCAGAATGCCGGAAAGCAGTTCGATCCTGAAGTTGTAATGGCGTTTTTCGAGGTTGTTCCGAGAATTCGTGAAATTCAGGCTTCTATGCCTGACAATTAATTTTCCGAAGCTTTTTCTGTATTTCTCTGTCCAGACAATTCGCGAAAAGATTCAGCTCTTTTTTTCCGAAAGTTGAGTTTTTCTCAGAGATAAGTCCGTTTTCGTAAAGGGTTTTGTTAAAATCCCGTATCGAAAGTTTTTCCCGGATATTTTCAGATGTAAAAAGTGTTCCCCTGTCGTTTATAACAGTTATCTGTTTCTCAACAAGGCGGCTTGCAAGTGGAATGTCTCGCGTTATCGCTATGTCGTTGGGCTGGATTCTTTCCACGATTATGTTGTCGGCGGCATCCGGCGATGTCTCAGCGATAATCATCTCAAAAAGTTCTGATTTTGGAAACGGAATCGTGCGGTTTGCGGCGAAAAAAACTTTTAATTGAAGTCGTTTTGCGAATCTGATGATTATCTGCCGTACATCGACAGGGCAGGAATCTGCATCGACCCAGATGGAAAACGGAGAATCCATAAATTAGGAAATCCTTATAATACTGTGCTGATTTTTTCAATCATTTTGAGCGTAAGTTTTTCTGCTTCGAACAAATCATCGTTCGTAGGCTTTCCGAGTGTCTCGGAGTTCTTCTTTTTTTCTTTGTACAGCTCGTCGCAGAGCATTATACCTGTAAGGATAGCTTGCTTTATAGGGTCTGTGAGTCCTGTGTTCTTTTCTATCTGTTCTGAAACTTGCTTGTAATATGCTAGAAGATTTTCTAGGTAGGCAGAATCCTCTTTTGCCTGAATGGCAAAAGAGGTTCCAAGTATATCAATCTGAAGTGTACCCATAGGGCTTAGAAAATATCGAACTGACCGTTCTCGCCGGATTTTGGCGAAAAACTGTCATCAGCTACAGTCTCTGTATCTGACTTTTCGGACGAATCCGCAGCTGTGTCAGTTGCAGGCTCCTCTTCATGTATTCTAATGTCCATTTCAGCTGGCTCTGCTGCTACATCATCATCGTCCGCAACGGATTCCGTTTTTGGAGCGATGAAATCTGCAGGAGCAGAGGAGCTTACAGTGTCCTCAACCACATCAAGGCGGTTCAATACACTCAGTATGCCTTCTTCAACCCGGTTCTGTTCCTTTTCAAATACGGAAACTTTACTATTAAGCTCAGCGTTTTCTTTTTCAAGAATGCTGATTCTGTTTTTAAGCGCGATATTCTCGTTCTTAAGCTCAACGATTTTTGATACTGCGCTTTCTACCTTCTTTTCTAGTGCATGAACCTGGTCAAGAGAAATCATTTTTTATGCTCCGAGTGCTTTTTTTGCTGAGTTTACTACAGCTGTGAATGCTGCAGGATCCTCAACTGCCATGTTAGAAAGGGCTTTGCGATTGATTATGATACCTGCTTTATTGAGGCCTTCGATAAAGCGGGAATATGTGATGTCCTGTGCGCGGCATGCTGCGTTAAGACGAGCGATCCAGAGAGAGCGCATGTCACCTTTTTTATCACGGCGTCCGACGTATGAGTCGCTGAGTGCCTGTACTACAGCATCCTTAGCAGCCTTGTAGTTTGTTCCTCTTCTTCCGCGGAAACCTTTTGCAAGCTTAAGAATCTTGCTGCGGCGATTGTGTCGTTTTGTACCATCTATTGCTCTTGACATATAAAACTCCTAAAAATCCCTTAATTAACCGTAGGGTAAAAGCTGTTTTCTTACGCGTGCTGCATCGGCTTCGCTAAGAATACCGGAAGCTCTAAGGTTTCTCTTTCGTTTTGTTGTCTTCTTTGTCAAAATATGACGAAGGTTCATCTTCTTGTACTTGACTTTTCCAGTACCTGTAAGAGAAAACTTCTTCGCGGCACTGCGTTTTGATTTCATCTTGGGCATCTTACTGTTACCTCATCATTTTTTAGCTTTCGGATTGAGAACCATCGATAAGAATCGGCCTTCCATAGCTGGCTTCTTCTCCATGACGTACTCATCGCCAAGCCTTTTAAGAACTTCTTCAAGAACTACATAACCGAGTTCTGTGTGTGCAAGTTCCCGTCCGCGGAAACGAACTGTAACTTTAACTTTATTTCCTTCGTTAAGGAACTCCTGCACATGCTTTGACTTAAAATCAAGGTCACCTGAGCCGATTTTTGGCTGCATTCGGATTTCCTTGAGCTTCAGCAATTTCTGGCTTTTCTTGGAGTCACGGAGCTTTTTCTCCTGTTCAAACCGGTACTTGCCGTAATCCAGTATTTTGCATACTGGAGGATTCGCTGTAGGTGCTACTTCAACAAGGTCGAGCTCATGCTCTCTAGCCATTTTAAGGGCTTCGATGGTAGGGACAATACCTTTCTGTTCGCCCTCACTGTCTATAAGTCTGACTTCCCGAACACGAATCTGCTCATTTACACGCAGACCCTTTTCCTTATTTTCTGCCAACGATCCTCCTTCGTGCCGCCGTAGCGGACTTACAAAACACGTTTTAGTTAAGCATTTTATGACATAATAACAAAAAAGATGCAGAAATGTCTAGTAGTATCGCGTTATTTCCGTGGTTTGCGTATCATCAGATTCTGAAATTGCTTCTTGTACTTGTTTTTTGTCTTTATTTTATGATACTTTTCTTATATGTATTTATTTTTGTTCACAATTATTCCGCTCTGTTATTTTTTATATCATGAGATGGAGAAGAAAAGATATGCGGTTCGTGGAGCCGGCTTCAACTTTTTCTGTGGTTCAATAACTTCTGTTCTATATTGTTTTGTTGGCTTCCTTGTGTTTTCTTCGTACAGGGTGCCGGAATTCAACTTTAGAAATAATTTCGTCTATTTTTTCCTTACAGGAACAATTTATCCGGTTTCATGCTGCGTGCTCCTGTATCTTTTATTCGGGAAAAATGACTGGAAGTTCAAACTCCTGATGTTCAGCGATGTTGTTCCTTCCTTTTATGCAGTATTCTTGCCGTATAGGATTATTTCTGTCTACGATATTACGGATGCGTTCACTATTTTTGTACTGCCTGTAATTGTGGTAAGTTGTTTTTTTATCATTAGAAAAGCAGCTGTTTACGTTGCTGTTATAAAAGCGGCTTTGTGGAAAAAAATCGTGTTCGGCTTGCTCGCCGCCGGGTTGTTCCTTGTTATGCCGGCTTTGACGGAGACAATGTATTATGTCGCGTCTCCGCTGTGGTTACGATGTGTTGCTGAAATTGGAATAGTCCTGCTTGCGGTAGGCTCTTATTTCCTGTTCAAGGGAGAAGTTTCTTTTGAAGGCGAGTTCCCGGCGGCGTGGAAGAAACCGGAAAAAATGCCGGATGAAGGAAAAGAGGCAAAGCAGGCAGAAAAGAAGAAGGCGAAGAAAACAACCGTAAAAGTTGATAATGGTGATGCGCCGGCTGTGGAAAGCGGCAGTGCCGAAAAAGCTGATGTGACGCCTGTCGTTGAAAAAGAAGAACCTGTTTCTGATGCGGCTCCGACAGATGCTCCAGATTCGGCTCCAGTGGACGGAAAAAAAACCGAAAAGAAACCCGCGGAAAAAAGCGCGCAAAAAGCAGCGGCATCTTCGAAAACAAAGAAAAGCGGAAAAAAATCTTCCGGCTCAAAAAAGAAAAAATAACCGTGTGGCGGATAAAACGCTTGCACGTTATTCGGTATGTATAAAAAAACGCTCCTTAATGAAGTTTGCTTTAAAAAGGAGCGTTTTTTTATGCCTGATGTGACGCCGGAACACGGATTTTTGCGCGCCCGGCATCGTTTAGGTCAATTAGTCGAGGTGACCTGCTGAACCAAGAACTTCGATGTTCTTGTGCATGTACATCTTCTTGAGCTCGTCACGAGCCGGTCCGAGGTACTTGCGTGGGTCGAATTCGCTTGGGTTCTCAACGAATACCTTGCGAACAGCAGCTGTCATAGCAAGACGTCCGTCTGAGTCGATGTTGATTTTGCAAACAGCTGATTTTGCAGCCTTGCGGAGCTGCTCTTCTGGAATACCAACTGAGTCAGCAAGCTTTCCGCCGTATTTCTCAATCTGCTTTACGTACTCTACTGGAACTGATGAAGATCCGTGAAGAACGATTGGGAAACCTGGGAGTTTCTTCTCGATTTCAGCGAGAACGTCGAAAGCAAGTGGCGGTGGAACGAGGATACCGTCAGCATTGCGTGTGCACTGCTCTGGCTTGAACTTGCAGCGGCCATGGCTTGTTCCGATTGAGATAGCGAGTGAATCAACACCTGTCTTTGAAACGAAGTCCTGAACTTCCTCTGGTTTTGTGTAGTGGCTCTCTTCTGCCGCAACATCATCCTCAACACCAGCAAGAACGCCAAGCTCGCCCTCTACTGTAACGTAGTCTTTCTGGCTGTGTGCGAATTCGCAAACTTTCTTTGTAAGAGCAACGTTCTCGTCATAAGGAAGTGAAGAACCGTCGATCATAACTGATGAGAAGCCCATCTCGATACATGATTTGCAGAGTTCGAAAGAATCACCGTGGTCAAGGTGAAGAACGATCTGCGGATTAGCGCATCCAAGCTCTTTTGCGTACTCAACAGCACCCTGTGCCATGTAACGAAGAAGTGTCTGGTTTGCGTACTTGCGTGCGCCGGATGATACCTGAAGAATTACAGGTGACTTTGTTTCAACACAAGCCTGGATAATAGCCTGAAGCTGCTCCATGTTGTTGAAGTTGTAGGCTGGAATTGCGTATCCGCCTTTTACTGCCTTGGCAAACATCTCTTTTGTGTTTACAAGGCCAAGTTCTTTATAGCTTACCATATAGCCTCCTATATACTGAAAAAAATAATTTCTGAAAATGATTCTATGTAATTGATTGAAAATAATCAAGAGAAATGTCACAAGTGCCGATAATGAGTTTGACAAAGAATTTGCTTATAAATATAATTAATGAAATAGTAGGGTTGTTTCGGCTACGTGTCCGAAAGTCAGCCTGCCTATCAAGGTTATAATGCTATTTCATTCGGTTATTATACTGAAAGGAGTGTTTGATGAAACAGAGCGGTTGGATCTGCTTATGTCTTATGCTGGTAATGTGCTTCAGTCTTCCTGTTTTTGCGCAGCCCAGTGACAAGAGTGTCGAAACAATTCTTATTGACGATTTCGATGATCAGGATGCAACGGATTGGGTATGGTCCGTGCAGGCAAGCAAATATGTTCACGTCGGTAGTGATGAGAACGATCAGTATCCTAAGTTCGGGTATGTCGAGGGAATTCCGAATTCACTCAGAGCCTACCGTAATGCTGATGATCCTACTCCGATGGTTTTTGGAACCCAGGTATGGTATGACCGCAAGGGTGACAACTGGATGGAGATTTATCCAGCCGACAAGGATACTGGTGAGCTCCATGAGATTACGCTTTCTGGAAACGTAACACAGATTGATTTCTGGGTATGGGGTGCTAACTACCTCTATACTTTGGAGATGATTGTCCGTGACTGTAACGGTTCTGTTCATGTTCTTCCTGCGACAGTTCTTATGTTCAATGGATGGAGAAACATCGTTGTTCAGATTCCTACATGGCTCAAACAGCAGTCAAGACTTCGCTCAATCGATGACAACATGAAGTTCCTTGGTTTCAGAATCACAGCTGATCCGAACGAGTATGCGAACGATTTCGCAGTTTACTTCGACAGGATTAGATATACTACAAATACACTTAACACCATCTACGATGGTTATGAGCTGCGCAGTTCTCAGTTCGATGTTCAGGGGAGGTAGTTGAATGAAGAAGTTAGTCGCATTGTTAATTGTGCTCGCTGTTTTTACGGCAGCTTTTGCACAGCCGAGCATGTATGTCAACGACCCGTCAACTGACGCAGACTCTGCTCATCAGTCTTTGAGGGAGATTTCCCTTGATTTGTTCGAGCGCGAAGGCTCTTGGAACTGCCGCATCTCTCCTGATGCTGGTATTATTTCAGGTCGTCTTTTTGATGGTGGTCCTTTCTCTGACCTTGAGGATGATGAAAGAGCTGCGGAGATTAAGCTTCCTGAGGAAGTAAAAAATTCTCCTAACTCAAAAGTTTACGGTGTTAAGATTGAGTTCTTCAAAAGAGGTGTTAACTCTTTCTATATCACAGCTTCACGCCCGATTCCGATCGAGGGTGTTGCAAAGACAGTTTCTGTTTGGGTAGCTGGTCGTAACCAGGCTCATCAGCTGACACTCCTTGTTCAGGACTATTTTGGAAACAACTTCGAGCTTTACATGGGCTCACTCGCATTCTCCGGCTGGAGAAAGATGACTGTTACTGTTCCAGTTTCTCCTGATGGAAAGCGCGGTATCGTACAGCAGAGCCCGTTCTGGGGCGAGCGTCCAGGTCTTAGAATCGTAGGTTTCAGAGTAGACTGCGATCCAGAGACTGCATTCGGTCAGTACTATATGTATCTTGACGATCTTCGCGCGGTTACCGATTTGTATTCAATCGAGAACTTGGACGGCGACGATCCGAGCGATAACTGGTAAACTCCATAGTGTATAACGGAAAGGCCTGTGCTGAATAACGGCGCAGGTCTTTTTTTTATGTCTAATTATTATCACGAACCGGTTCCTGTAAATCGGTAATAAGACGTTCTTCCTTTCTTGAACGCAAACTCCACGGCTTCTGTCTTTTTTAATACCCATAAAATGCGGTAGTTCTGCTTTCCGCATCCGGCATCTGCCAAATCTTTCGCGCAGAACGGTGTTCCATCTCTGAATTGCCTTGCTTTCTCCGGCAGAAGATTAATATAAGACGCAAGCCCGTGAAGCACAATGCTTTCCTGCATCGAAGCAAGCTCCCTGCCGGCCTTGTACCAGTTTTTCATGAACCGTCTGCTTTTGTTCGCGAGCTGTACAGGCTCTTTTGTCCGTACTCGCTTTTCCGTGCATGTTACGGGAAGCACCTCAAGCGTGAACCACGGCTCGCCGAGTATCGGGTAAATCCCCATAAGTTCTTCAAATACATCGATAAGTGCGAGCTTTTTCGGGCTTTTTCTTCTGTATATAAGGTTTCCTTCCTCATCGCGAAGCTCTATCTTGAACTCTGTTATAAGCGGGTGTACGACGCGTATGAAGTGGGAATCTTTTAATTTGAGTATTTTCGGCAAAAGTTTGTGAAGCCCTTTTGTCTGTATCTCGATAACCGTGCGCTCGCTGTCGTCGCAAAGTATGTCGCAAATCACATCGCATTCAGGAACTTCGGTCTTTCCATGATATTTTTCTGCGTAAAATTCTTTAAGTTTTTTGTGCAGCTCGGTTTCGTTATAAGTATTTATCACATTTATAACTATACATGCGTGTACTTTAAAAGTAAAGATATTGGATTTTTCTAAAAAATATTTATTTATTTTTAATTGACAAGCCACTTTTTTCGAATAAAATGGGAATTAAGTGGGAAATTGTGGAGATTAGTGGAAATTAGTGGTATGGAATTGCTAACTGGTGAGTACCGGAACACTTTGGATGAGAAGGGTAGAATCCTTTTCCCGTCCAAACTCCGGACGGCAATAACTGGAAATGTTCTCGTCGTTACTAAAGCAATAGATAACTGCTTATGGATCTATACTCCGGAAGAATGGAAGGTTCTCTCTGATAAAATCATGGAATCTTCATCGCCTTTTGATCCAAAGTCAAAGCTTGTCGTGCGGCATTTGATTGCGCCCGCGCAGGAAGTTGAGTTTGACAAATCGGGTCGTCTTTCTATTCCCCAAAGTTTAAGGGAGTATGCCGGGTTGACCAAAGACTGTGTAATGCTTGGAATAAGCAGATACATGGAATTGTGGGATGCCGCCGTATATCAGGAGTACAACTCTCAGAACGAGTCTGCTCTCGTTGATGCGGCTGCTAGCCTGACAGACATCCACTTTTAGACATGTGCTGAAAAGCGCGTAAGGCTCGAATTCCTTGTGCCGTTAGGTTCGTGCTGAAAAAAAATCAGTGTGTTCCTTGTGGCGGGGAAGTCGTCTCTTTCGCGGTTTTTCGCATCTATATCAGCTTCGGGGGTTTTTTTTGGAATTGGCCCTAAGCC
>JAEEGK010025533.1_pt1 | contig 12119 bp, 10 predicted proteins | sample 8958771 | NCBI WGS metagenome assembly JAEEGK01 (sample SAMN16246547, study PRJNA631951) | gut metagenome | biome: gut microbiome; feature: rumen; material: SC-attached | host: Bos | place: Iran: Karaj | collected 2018-10 | reverse complement strand
GGTAAAATAATGGCAACTCAACGTTTTCCACGGCAGTCTTAAACGAGATGAGATTAAACGACTGGAAGATAAAGCCTATCATGCGGTTGCGGTAGTCGGCGGCCTTGCGCTCCGACAGATTCTTGATAGGTACGCCGGCTAATTCGTACAGGCCCGAGTCGTAGTTGTCGAGAATCCCCAATATATTCAGTAAGGTGGACTTGCCCGAGCCTGAGGCACCCATGATTGAGACGAACTCGCCCTTCTCGATGTCGAGGTTGATGCCCTTCAGCACGTGCAGCGGCTGTGCGCCGAAGTAAGTCTTGTTGACGTCTTGTAGATGAATCATTCTATTTGCGATTTACGGATTTACTATTTACGATTTGTCAGAAGAAGAACGGCATGGCGGCGCCGCTTCGTCCCTTGGGGAACCGCTGGAAGTTGAACGTCAGCTTCAGCATGGCATACTGCGAAACGACGTTGGTGTAGGTCTCCGTGCGCCCCTGCTCGTTGATGTTGTAGCTGCGGTTGCTGAGCTGGCCCAGCAGGTCGAAGCCCTCAAGACTCAGCGTCAGGACGTTCTTCACTAACGGTCGGCTCACCTTCGCCCCCCAGATCAGCTCGTCGCGGTTCATGTCGGGGTCGCTGTAGCCGCGATGGCTGTAGTTGACGAGCGTCGTGCTGAGCTGCAGCTGCCAGGGCAGCAGCAGGAAGGCGGAGACGCCGTAGCTGAAGTCGCCGGCGTTGATGCGCTGGAAGTCCTGGCGGTCGCTGGTCACGTGGTTGTAGGAGCCGCGCACGTTGGCGGCTATCTGGTTCTGTCCGCGTCCGTCCTTGTTGGCGCCGAACTTGAAGGTGAACTTCAGCTGGTCGCTGAGGGTGGTGTTGTGGACGATGCTGTTCGTAGCCTCCATGCCTGCCACGTTGTTCAGGTCGACGCTGTGGCTGTAGTTGGCATTGAGCTGGTTCTCGAAGCTGAGGCGCTCCTTCTTGTCGAGGGGCCGGCCGTAAGAGCCTCCGAAGCCTGCCTGCCAGTTGCCGTTGACGTTGACGGGCTTCGTCGTCGTGCGTCCGCTCTGCTTGTCGTAGACCATGCTCGTGGCCACGGCGTCGTAGGTGCGGCTGTAGTTGGCCATCACGTTCAGGGTGTGCTTCTTCGGCCCGCCCATCAGGTAGTAGTAGCCCATCAGGCTGAATGTCCGCGTCTTCTTCAGGTCGGGGTTCGAGTAACTGACGCGCAGCGGGTCGCTGTCGTCGCGGTAGTTGACCAGCGACATGATGTCGGGCACGCTGGTGCGCAGCGAGGCGTTGATGTTGGCCCGACGGATGGCCTGCGAGGGCAGGTCGTCGGCAAACCAGTTGACCTTCTCCTCCGCCTTCGGGGCGTATTCGATGCCTATCGACGGGTTCAGCAGCCAGTTGTTCTGCGACAGCTCCTGACGGGTTTCGCGGAAGTAGTCGAGCGTCTTGCGCTCGTAGTTCAGGGGCAGCTCGATGCTGACGTGGCCTTCGCCCAGGAAGCGGGGCTTCAGAAACAGGGTGGCCTTCAACTGCTGGTTGTCGTCTTTGCGGGTGTAGTTGTAGCTGTTGGGCGAGTCGAGCACGCTGAGCAGGGCTTCCTTGGTCGACGGCAGCAGGTCAATCTGTGTGGAGTCGTGGTTAGCCAGACGGTCCAGCCGGTAGAGGGCGTTCTCGTTGTCATCATAGGAGTGGCTGTACTGATATTCGAGGCGCAGGCCGTGATTGCCCAGCCCGAAGTCGTAGCCAGCACCCAGTTCGGCATCCCAGCTCTTCGAGGGTGCATCGGTGTAGTTGTTGCGGAAGTCACGGCTGCCGCCCGTCTTCATATACTGCAGGTCCTGCAGCTGGTAGTTGTGCGACTTGCTGTTGTTGTAATTCACGCCTGCCGAGAGCGAGATGACGTCGGCCATCACCTTCACGTCGGCATTGCTGTAGATGCTCAGGTTCAGCGCCTCGTTGTCGTTCTGGCTCTGCGTCTGACGGCGGTTGAGGGTCAGCTGGCGGTACTTATCGGGATTCACGAAGAGGTCGTCGAGCAGGTCGCCATATTGCGCCGGGTCGGCATCAAACTGTGCCGAGCGGTTGGTGCCCCAGCTGTCGCCCGACGTATAGTTCACGTTGAGCCTGGTTCTGCCTACGAACCCCTCCGGCGAATAGTTCACAGTAGCATTGACACCGAGGCTCTTTGAGCGGTTGCGGTTGTAGTTGGCCTGCCGGCTGTAGGTGTCGCCGCCGGCAAGGTAGGTCTGCGACGAGGTCCACGTGTCGGTGTGGCTGTTGTTGTGCGAGCCGTTGACGCTGATGCCTGCCGAGAACTTGTCGTCGAAGTTGCCATAGTTGTAGCCGATGTTGGCCATACGCATCGTGGTGACGCCCTGGGCCGTCTGCGGCTCGAAGGCGGCCGCGTCGGCACCCATCGCCGTGAAGCCGTAGCTCTGGTCGTTCAGGTTGTTGAGAGAGCCCTGCACCGACAGGCGCGACTTGCCCTTCGTGTGGACGCCCAGCAGGCTGGCCAGGTAGCGGTCGTCGGTGCCGCCGCCCACCTGGGCATTGCCGAAGGTGCTGACGGAGTACTTCTTCTTCAGGCGCACGTCCATCACGAAGCTCTTGTCGTTCATGTCGCGCCCCATCATCTGCGTCAGCTTGCCCTTGCGGTCGAACACTTTAATCTTGTTCACCGTGTAGGCGGGCAGGTTCTCGAGTGCCGCCTTGGGGTCGCCCTCGAAGAAGTCGCGCCCGTCGACCAGCAGGTTGTCTATCTTCTTGCCGTTTACCTTGATTTCGCCGTCCTTGTTCAGCTCAGCTCCGGGCAACTGGCGTATCAGTGCGTCGAGCATCGAGCCCTCGGCCAGGTTGAAGGCGTCGGCATTGTAGACAATGGTGTCGCCGCGCGTCACCATCTTGATTTTCGTGCCTGTCACCGTCACCTCGCCCAGCATCTTCGACTCAGGACGCATCTCGATGCGGCGCACGTCGATGTCGCCCTCGCGCTTGTACTTCACCTCGAAGGGCTTGTACTGCGTCTTGAAACCAAGACACGACACGCGCAGCAGGTACTTGCCCTTCTCCTTGACGGGCAGCTCGAACATACCGAAGTGGTTCAGCAGGAACGTGTCGGCAGGCTCGGGGTGGAAGGTGGCAATCACGCTGCTGTCGGCAGCCGCCATCAGCACGATGGAGGCATCGGGCATCGGCTGGTTGGTGAAGGCCTCTACCACGCGCCCCGTCACCACGCGGTTCTCACCGCGCTGTGCCGAGGCATGGGTAGCGGGCCATAGTAAGGCCAGTGTAAACAGCAACAGGCTATACAGTTGATTCATTCTTTTGTCTTCATTTTACTCTTTAGACGCAAGAAGGGTCAGGATTGTTGCATCTCGTAGGCAACTTTAACATCTTCTAACGTGATGCCGAGCAGCTGCATCTGCCGGAACAGCTCGGGCAGGCGCTCCTTCATGAACGCCCGCTTGCGCTCTTTCAGTATCTGCTTCTTGGCACCAGGGGTGACGAAGTAGCCCAGACCGCGCTTATTATATATAATGTTCGCGCGTGCCAGCTCGTCGTAGGCCTTCACCGCCGTGTTGGTATTCACCTCCAGCAGCACGGCGTACTCACGTACCGACGGTATGCGGTCGTCGTCCTTGTACTTGTCGGCCAGTATCTCGTCCATCAGCCTATCGGCCATCTGGATGTATATTGCTTTGTCGTTAGTGAAATTCATACGTTCGCAAATTTATGGGTTACAACCTGCCAGCGGCAGAACAGCCAATAGGCCAGCCAGGTGAAGAGGACGGTGAGGCCAGAATTAGCGATAATCCAGAAAATTAATTGCATCGTAACTTCATCAAGCGGAACCGGTGTGTCGCGATAGCCCAACATATTAGCCGTTGCAACGATGCAGGCAAACGCGATGACAACTACGGCAGAGGTGGCAATGAAGTGGAACTTCTTGAAGAACACGCCGCCCAGCAGGAAGAAGGCATGGATGGCAATGAGGGCGGTGTACTGCGAGGTAACACTCAGCGGGTTGTCGCCCGTGTACTCTCCAGAAGGGAAGGTACGCGTATGGGGGAATATCTTGAAGAAATCGTCAGCAGCCGACTGCACGGGGTAGTCTGTCATCGTGAGGTAGGCCATGTGAATCAGGTCGGCTACGAAGAAGGGTAACAGTCCTCCTACTAAACAGAAAACCAACAGGTAGATCCAGCGCGACAGGAATTTTTCGAAGTTCGAGGCCGGCAGCATCAGCCAGGCAATGCGCTGTTGCTTCTTCTGCTCGCCACGATAGAGCGTGCTGGCGCTGATGAGAAAGAAGATGTACATGGCCATTACGCTGAACACCCCGACTGCCTCGCAGATGGCGCTAACCCTCATCATCATCCGTGTCTCAGGGTTCTGTTCATAGTCAAATCTGGAGTCATGGAAACCTATCTCATGGGCAAACCAGAAGAAGAACAGATAGAGCAGCACCATGCACAGCGCACCCCACATCATGGACTTGCGGCCCTCAAAGAAATCGAGCTTCAGCACGCGCCCGAAGCGTGTCATATCAAACTGTTTCATTTTACCAATCCTTTCGTTACAGCGTTAAACAATAATTCCAAGTTCACCTGCGTCTCGGCCTGTCCGTCGCGGCGGCGAGCCATCACGGCATTGCCCTGAAGCGTAGGCTCTGCATAGAGCACGTCGTCTGTTCGCTTTGCTGCGACAGTGTCGCAGCCCTCAGCAAACTGCCGGTATTCAAACACGTACTTATCCATTATCTCCTGAACCGAGGCATTGAGCAACAGCTCATGCTGGTTCAGCATCAGAATATGGTCGAGCAGGGCTTCCACGTCGTGTACCTGGTGCGTCGAGATGATAATCGTCTGGTCGTCGCTCATGTTCTGTGCCACCGTCTTGCGGAACTGCGACTTCGAGGGGATATCCAGTCCGTTGGTTGGCTCGTCCATCAGCAGCAGCTGCGTATTCGTGGCCAAGGCAAACGACATAAAGACCTTCTTCTTCTGACCCATCGACAGCGCGCCGAGGTCGAGGTCGGCCGTCAGTTCGAAGTCGCGCAGACAAGCCTCCAACCGCTCCTGGCTGAACTTCGGATAGAAGGGCGCGTTCAGCTCCACGTAGCGCTTCAGCGTCATCGCCGGCAGCTCAAACTCCTCCGGCACGAGGAACATTTCCTCCAGCATCTCCGCCTGCCGCTTTTCTGTTGCGTATGTTGCTGTATTACAGCAACAAACAGAACCGGCCTGAGGCCGCAGCAGCCCCGCGATGAGGTAGAGCAGTGTCGACTTGCCCGTACCGTTCTTACCTAACAGCCCGTAGATTTTGCTCTCCTCCACCCGCAGGCTGAAACCGTCAAACACCCGTTCCTTCTGGCCCGGGTAACTGAAACTGATGTTGTTTACTTCTATCATTTTTATTAGCGTTTTAGTGTACTACTTCAATAGAACACTGCAAAGGTAATACAATTCTCCGTTCCCTCCAAACTTTTTGGCAAGAAAAATAAGGCGGAAATGCATTTTTAACATTTCCACCTTATTATAATAAAGCCCCTCCCCTAAACAGGGGAGGCAGGGAGGGGTCTCAGAAGTTCACGCCGACGTTGGCGAAGAAGCAACCCGTGTGGGCTTGACTGAAGTCGTCGCGGCTGACGTTGGCTAGTCCGATATCGTAGCCCAACTCGGCATAGAGGTGGTCGAACTGCAGACCGCAGCCGAGCCGCAGACCGCCGTCGAACCGACGGAAGGCATCGTCGGAGAACGCGCTGAACGAGCGGCGCTCATTCTTCTCTTTGATCTTACCGCTGACACCAGCCGAGCAGTAAACGCCCACGAAGGGCTGGATGCTGGTCAGCGGGTCGAAGTTGTGCTGGTATTTCACCAGCAACGGCACCTCCAAGTAGTTCATGTTGTAAGAGTACGTGCCGTTCTTACCGCCTTTCTCCGTATACGAGAGTCCCGTCTCGAGATAGAGTGGCGTTGCCGGAGCCAACTGCAGTCCGCCCACCACTCCCAGGTTGAGCCCAGCCTTGGGTGAGCCTCCGTCCAGGAAGCGGTCGTCGGCATTGACGGTAGCAACGCCCAGTCCGATGCGGAGCCCTAAGTAGCCGTCGATGGCTGAGCGCGAACGTGAAGCAGGAGTATAGTGGCTCCTGTAGGAAGGAGGAACGGGGCGCGTGTAGGGACGCCTCACATATTGGGCCACCGAGGGCACGGCCGTCAGCACGGCCAGCATCGTAATCATCATTGTTCTTTTCATCGTCGTACATTTTTATTGGTTTGACGGTGCAAAGATACAAGAACGCCACGCTCCCACCAAGACGACATCCCTACAATCACCCTACCTTTTCCCTAAACTTCAGAGGGAAATCCCCTAACCTCCTAACCTGATTGCCTGTAGCGCCTTTGTACAAAGGGGTTCTGAGTGGTTAGGAGTTTGCTGAACTCCTAACCAACTCCTCACCCATTTGTTCATTTTGGAACTTTCGGAACAACCCTGTAGTGAGCCACGTTGTGGGGACGACTCTGCTCGAAGCCGCGCTCCTTCATGGCCAGCCCCAGCTTGATCGTCAAGCCGGTCTTCGTCTTCAGCGACGGAAACTCATTAGTCAGGATGCCGAGAATCTCAGCGTTGCTCATCAACCTGCCCTTCTCACCCTCCAGAGGCTTCAAGAAGCAGGCATCAATCATCTCCGTCATGTCCTTCTGCGCCATATATTCAAGGTTCAACTCCTGAATACGGGCCACCTCGTCGTTGTTGAACCAGTAGGGAGCCTTCAGCTCACGCAGTTCATAGACCACCTGTGCATAGAGCTGCTGGTAGTCGATGCTGCCTGTGTTGTCAATCAACTGCCCTTTAGGAATCGTCAGACAAATGTAGCGACGGCTTCCTGTGGCATCGGTCAGCGGATGAGGATTGTTCGTCGTAGCCACAAACGAGGCATAGCGGGGATGGTCAGCCTGAGTACGCCCAAAGATAGGACGCCCGTTCACCTTACTCTTCGAGAGTGTCTGCTTCAGCGCAGGATGCTGGGAGGGCCTGATGGCATCAAACTCATCGAGGTTCACCAGGAGATTGTTTGTCAGCGCCATCTCTTTGTCGAACTTGTTCGACAGGTTCAGGTGATCCAGATAGTACTCACGCAAATCGGGAGGCAGCAGCCGGCGCACGAAGGTCGTCTTGCCACAACCTTGCGGCCCGATAATCGTGGGTACACACTCGTTGCCGTGAAGCATGTCCATCTGCAGCCAGTGGGCAACGGCAGAGCGCAGCCAGACGGCCAGAAAATGATGCTGCTCAGTCGAGAGGCCGGGCAGCCGCGAGAAGAGACGAGCCACGTGGTTCTGGCCGTCCCATTGAGGCAGGCCGTCGAGGAACGCGCCGATAGGATTATACGCGCGAACCTCTTCAGAACGCAGCAGGTCCTGAATGTCCGCCTTCGGGTTGCACTTCTCGTCAGCCAGCTCCCTTTTGGCGCGGATGATGATGCTCATCTCAGCCTCTGGCGTCAGCTCACGATACTTTGGCTCGCCGTCGACGGGCAACGTTACAAACTCTACCTTTCCGCTCAGCACATTGCGGCGGAAGAGGTATTTTTCTTGAAGGAACTGCTCAACCAAGAGCAATCCGTTGGGGGAAGCTACAAGAGCCTCACCGTGAATGGTAAGATCATTACGCATAGTACTTAGATTTTTTGTTATTAAGGCTTAGATTGGCACAAGAGTGTTTCTCATGGCGTCATGCCTGGTATGCAACCATCACTTGATTGCAACGGCAAAGGTACAAAAAAAATGCGAGCCCTGCAAGTTTTTCCTTCAGAATTCGCACGTTTTTTGAAGCGTTTATTGCGAATTGCAAAAACCACTTCATCGAAGTTTTGTTCTTGCTAAGTCAAGCGTCCCTGTGGGCCGTGTGAGGAGTTTGTTACCTGTTGGTTAGGAGTTCAACCATCTCCTAACACCTCTGAAGCCCCCATCCACAAAGGCTTTGCGGCCTGTCAGGTTAGGAGTTAGCACTTTTTTGAAAAATGCCTGTAATCCGCAACCACAATGCATATTTATTTACAATTTTCATAAATATTCGCTCCAAGCCTCCTCAAACAGTTTGCTCCGACCAAGCTGCTGGGTTAGTCGGCTTAACTCGCCAAGTTAGTCGGAGTAACCCGCCGAGTTACTGCCCGCAAGCAGTAGTGTATAAACATGCACCTGCGCTTTTCCCCAATTTACATTATTGCAACAAATCATTCTTACGGAGATACCCTATAAAGCCATCGATAATGCCTTTGTAACGTTCATGAATATCCTGTTCGCTAAAATCAGAACGTTCATCAGCCATCCGCTGCAACTCTGAAATACTCGTTCCTGCCTTTGCTATTCCTTGTGCGGTATTGAAACCTCGATAGTACTTCTTCTTGTCACCAAACTTATAGTCAGATGCACGGATGTTGATGCGCTTCTCCAACAACGACTTGTTGCCTAACAACTCCAAGGCTCGTTGGTTGTTCATCATCTCATGTGCTACACGGTTCCTAGCATAGATATGTTCTATGTCGAAAGGTGTATCGATGTTCAGCAATTCTTGATCTTCGTCGTTGAACGCCCACCAAGCCAGCATTGACTTCGTGATTGGGCGTTGGTTATAGAAGTCGTAAGCATACATCAAGTTGCGTAGTTCATCCTCATTGAACTTGAACTCCTTGAACTCCACGGGCTGATTGCTAACGATGTTTATCATCTCCTGATACAACGGTGTGCGCAGGGAGTTGACACCTGGACGATAGATGGAATATGCCCAGATGAAAGCCGTCATCTTGTCAAGGAACAGGTAGAAGGCTTCGTCATCGTTCTGGTAATCCTCGTTCTTATGCTGCATATAGTAAACTGAGACGAAGTATGTCCACATGCCGTTAGGCGCAAAGTGTAGTACAAACAGGCGACGCAAAACACGTTCAGAGAAACGCTCGCGGTCTTGATTGGCCACATCATTCCAGAAGTCGGCTAAGTTATTCAGGTCTTCAAAGGTCTGTTCTTCTTTCAGAAGCGAATAGCTGTTTTGCTCATAGAACTTGCGAAGGGCCTCAGTTGTAGTGTTTTTGTTCCCACGTTTAGCTCTCACAAAATACATATAGCGGGTGAAAACCTCGTCAAGTGGTGTTCCTTTCTTTGGCTGGAATATCTGTCCGCAGCGTTCTTCCAGCTTCTTCCACTGGTCTATGAATGCACCTTTCTTTCCTTTACCAGAATAGTATTTGTAAAACTGTGCTTTGAAGATATCGGAGTCTGATAGAGGCAAGCCCCTGTCGTTCAGCGTTGAGAATATCCTGAGAGCGGTATCCTGCGACTCTGCCTCAATGGGCAGAAGGATGCAGTTATTCAGGATACGAATAGGCAGATAGGAAAAGTACGTAGGGAACTTACCCAAGAACTCTTGTATCTTCTGCTGGAAGAAACGGAAGTTCTCTGCATAACGACTCTTTTGCCTGTCGCTCGTTATTCCTGTACGAAGAATCGTGAGGAACTCATCCTTGTCATTGTCTGTTGCGACTTCTGAGTTGATTTTCAGTGTTTGTTTGTCCGGATTTCCAAACTCATCGGTCTTCCATATACATTTGCCAATGGCTTCCCTCGTCTGTATGGAATTCTGGTCTTGCATATTCGCGAAGTAGTCATAGAAAGCTCGCAACAGCAGCATGAGCGTGGTAAGTCTCTGTTGGCCGTCAATGATTTCCAACTGACGTTCTCTATTTTGGAAGGTGACGATGGGGCCAAGGAAGTACTCGTCCTTGTCACTCTTGAATTTGGTAGCATCAGCTTCGGGAATGGCAAACTCAAAGATGTCTTCCCAAAGCGTACCACATTCCTCCTTACCCCAAGCGTAAGGACGCTGGTAGTCTGGAATCAAGAAGTCCGTCTTATTGTCCTGAAACAAGTCGCGGACGGACTTCTGGTTTACTATTAGGTTGTTTGGCATATATTATTATCAATAGTTACACATAAATTAAAATCCCCACTTTGCTGAGTCTTCATCGACAGAGTAATAAATAGTATGATAATGCCTTGTTATTCCCGTTTTTACTGGAGTATAATCTTCCAAGTGATATACCACATAGCCTTTATTCGGATATTTGTATATATGACGAGTTGTCGTTACATCAACTATTCCCTCATATGTCCATCTTCTATCTGTGTGGCTTGAAGTTTCATTTCGTACGTATTCATAATAGTCTTCTAAATGATGAAGAATCACAAATAAATCTATATATTCTGTATTGGTAAAGTACTGTTTAATTCTAGATAGTTTATCACTACTATCAAAAAAGTAAGTTGTTTTTGTTTCATAATATGTGATGTTTCCTCTTTGAATTATGACAACAGAACTATCTGTTCCAGATAAATCTATATATTTTTCTCCCTTAATTGCTTCCATAAAATCTCCTCTTGTAATGCCAAAATCCAAAATGACTCCACTTATCCAGTCATTTTCTGGAACACATTTTATCGAACATATATCTTCACTGTCATTAAGACTTATATGCACTTTAGTCTCACCAACGTGGTTTGCATTTATTCTTATATATTCACCTTCAACTGTCACTGATGCAATGAAATCATTTTCTGACTTAGCCACAAATGATTCTTGTTGAGCTCCGATTACCCTTATGCGCCTATCAGATGACACAGTAATTGTTAGTTCTTTCTTTTCAAGTTGAATTGTTATCTTATTCTCTTCATCATTATTACATGAAATACTAACAAACATCAGAGTAAAAAGCACACCTACTTTTATTATGTTCTTAATTAGTCTCATTTTCTTTGAATAAAAAAGGCGGAACCGTTCAATGCTTATCTGAAGCTCGGTTACCGCCAAGTAGACCATTAGTGAAACAAGCACGAACAGCCCACGCCTATACGACGTGAGCCTTCTGTCTGCTTGTCCTTTCACAATGAATGTTTGGCGGTATTCAGCTTCAAAGAACAAGAGCAAAAGCTCAAATCTTATATGTCAAAGCATACGAACAGGAACGCTAACCTGTAAGTTAATAATTTTTGGTTTAAATCTCTGTGACCTCGTGAGGCTGAGCCTCTATACGAATGTCGAAAAGCACTGTTCGTTCTGTTTTACTTCATTGGCAAAATATTTTTAAAGGTTCAAAATTATTGTTCTATTGGCATAATCTCGTAGAGATGTTCGACGAAATAGTTTATGGCATCTCGCAGAGCGGGAAGGTCATTCTTGACAACGTCCCAAACAAAGTCTGTGTTAATGTCAAAATAACCATGTGCAATACGATCGCGCATACCCTTTACAGCTTTCCAAGGAATTTCTGGTCGTGTGGGTAGCAACTGCTGATTAGTACGCTCGTCGATACGCTTAATACCTTCGCCGATTGCCTCTATGATCATGCAGTCAGCAGCCAACGTCTTCATACCAGCAGGAGAGGTCAACAATTCGTTGACGTCAGTAAGAGACTCGTTCCACAATTCTAAATTGTGGATGGCCTCCTGTATTTGTCGGAGTTGGTCTTCAACGACTCTAAGCTGCAGTAAAGATATTGATGCCATCTTGCTCTATCTGCTTTTTGAAGAAAGGCCTGAGGTTCTTGTGGTCACTTATCAGGTCAACGTGACAGCCAAGCAACTGCTCCAGATATTGGGCGGCCTCGATGTAGTTGAAGAATTTGGGCGGCATAGTGACAAAAATGTCCACATCGCTACCCTCATGATGGTCGCCGCGAGCCACAGAACCAAACAGGCGCATGGACGTTATTCCAAACCTGATCTGGAGTTCTTCTGCATGTGCTACAAGCAGTCCTATGTATTCCTCTGTGGTTCTCATTTGTACCTAAATAATTACATTCGTGGGCAAAGATAAGAAGAAAAAAGGAGAAATGCAAGTCTTTTGTGAAAAAAGTGTCGAAATCATGAGAAGAACAATGCGGAGACGCCATAAGGACTGGTACGTGACATCAAAAAATAAGGTGGAAATGCACCGGGCATCTCCACCTTATTTAATATTATCGAAACAGGCTATTAACACTGAGCGAGCTTGCCGTCGCTGCCGAGCACATTCACAATCTTGTGGATGTACATCTTCTTCATGTTCTCGCGGGCGGGCTTCAGATA
>JAEEGK010025532.1_pt1 | contig 12119 bp, 9 predicted proteins | sample 8958771 | NCBI WGS metagenome assembly JAEEGK01 (sample SAMN16246547, study PRJNA631951) | gut metagenome | biome: gut microbiome; feature: rumen; material: SC-attached | host: Bos | place: Iran: Karaj | collected 2018-10 | reverse complement strand
ACTGTACCGCAACCTTGCCATTTTCGCAGGGCACCACAATGTGCTTGTTGAACTCAACCCATTCGCCGCCGTTGTTTATAACCTGCTCATACATTCCAGTTGATTTAGCCGCAGACAGGGAGTTTGCAATTGCAGGAGATTCTCCAACAATAACAGTTGCTCCCATTTCTACAAAGCATTTTACACAGGCACCGACAACAACAGGATGAGTGCAGACCGCCAGCTCCGGCTTTTTAGGATACAGAATATTCGGTTTAAGAAGGACTGTTTTATCCTTTACATCCGGAGGAGGAACCAAACTCATCAGACTCTGAATACTTTTGTAAACATCGTCAAAATTGTATTCACTGCATTTTTGTAAAGCTACTGTTGTTGTCATTTTTAAATCCGAAATAAATTATTCTTAATTATTTTTTGAAGCTTCGTAATCTTCTTCAGCTTTCTTTTTAGCCTCTGCTTTTGCAGTTGCAGCCTTATCGAAAAGCTCTTTATAGAGACTGCCAATGTTAGGATAATTTTCGCGAATCCATTTTCGTGCAGCTTTATTCTTGGTGTAATCCAAATGGCCTTCTTCGTCATAATAAGAGCCCTGATTATATGAATACATACCCAGCATATAAGTATTGTCGTTGCCTTCATAAGGATAGAAGAATAATTCATCGTCAGAGAAAATCATAAGCTCAAGAGTATTGCCATCGACTTTTGCAACATAAGTCCAGACATTGTTTACTTTCTCGTATGAAACAGAAGTTGTTGGATTGTTTAGTGCATTGTCGAAAGCTTCAATAAATCTAAATCTGTCAGCGCGCTCATCAGGATCAAAGATATTGTCTTTTGTTAAACCTGCTGTATTATCAGAACCTGAATGTTTTTTATGGATAATTTTTACCATAGCATCGTGTGCTTCTTCGAATTCTTCATAGGTAACTTGTGTTGTTGCATCTATTTTTGCAGTAGAGTTTGTTGTAAGATTAACGTTTTCAGCCTTGAAATAAGGTTTGTCATCATCTTTGTATCTAAGATCAGAGAAGACTCCCGGAGTAATCCACTTGTTATCATCTGTGCTCCAATCCCAATCAACGTAAAACCATAATTCACCTTTTTCTAAATCATCAGGATTTTCCTTGTAAAAGAATTCTCCTTTATATTCGTATACAGGGTTGCCGTCGTTTTTGTTGTAAGCTACAAATTCTCCTCTAAGTCCAACACTTGGATCCAAATCAATATAATCACATTCAGTTTTATTGTAGGTAATTTTGCCTGAAACTGTCATTTCATGTGCAATTCCACATTTCAATTCATTTCCTTCAGCTGCAGGGTCGCCCCACCATTTTGAAAAATCATCCTTGAGGCCATCTGCCATACCTGCAAACATATCACAGGAAGTAAAAGTAATAGCCAGAGCACCAGCTAAAAGCTTTGTAATAATTCGTCTGATTTTTTTCATAAAAAAATATCTCCTTAAATTAATAATATACAATTAATAATTTTATAATGAGATGTTTGTTACGTCAAATAAATGTTTTTTTAAGATTTCCAGGTCAAGCTCGACAGTTTACTGGCGGCCAAGCAGGAAGGCTTTTTTGTTTACTTCGAGGAAAGCAGGTTTTACAAGCTTTTCGATTGCTTTAAGCCAGGATTCTTCAGAAAAATCCATATATTTTGAAAGGCGGCCTAAAAGAACAATGTTTACGGCTTTTGCAGTTCCAGCCTGTTCGGCAAGAGAAAGACAATCAAGCGCATCAACCTCTATCCCTGATTTTTGCATTTTACCAACAAGGTCCGCAGGATATTCAGCGGCACCGGTAATTACAGGCATTGGATCAATCTGCTGAGTATTTACAACAATTTTTCCATCTTTTTTAAGATATTCTGTATAGCGGGCAGCTTCCAGAAGCTCAAAGGAAACAATGAAATCAGCTTCGCCCTTATCAATAATCGGGGAATAAACCTTATCGCCATAGCGCACATAAGTAACAACGCTTCCTCCGCGCTGACTCATTCCGTGAACTTCAGAAACCTTTATATCATAACCGGCATCAAGCAGAACCTGTCCAAGTGTTTTACTAGCCAAAAGAGCACCCTGTCCGCCAACACCTACAATCATTATATTCTTATTCATGTTTTACCTCACAATTTTCATCAAAAGCTTCATCATACACTTCAACACCAGCCGGCAGCTCTACGCTTTCCAGGCTCTGACACTGTTCAAAAGCAAGAGGAGCAACCTTAGTCAGGCAGTCTTCATCAAACTTTAGGGTATTAAGCGCAACACAGCTGGAAAAAGCCCCGCAATCAATCACTCTTACTGATTTTGGAATGTATACTCTTTTTAGCGAGGCACAGAAAGCAAAGGCACCCCTTCCAATGTATTCAAGGCTTTCCGGTAAAATTATGCTGTTCAAAGAATGGCAGTAGGAAAAAGCATTGGAAGCTATATATTTTGCTCCATCTAGAATCTTCATTTCGGAAGAATCACTGTCCAGGCAGAACAGCGCAGATTTTGTCTTTTTGTTGTACATTACGCCGTCAATTTCTTCAAAATCGGGATTTGATTCAAGCATAGTAAGCGTATCTTCAAAGGAATCAAGCTGGAGTTCAATAATAGAAGACGGAATCTTAAGCTCAGGAAGGGCAGTACACTCAGAAAAAGCTTCCGGCCCGATAATTTTAAGGTTTTCCGGTAAATTGATTGATTTAAGGCGACGGCAGTTGGAAAAGGCTTCCATTCCAATTTCTGCGAGTGAAGAAGGCAGGGTAACCGATTTAAGCATTTCGCAGTCGCAGAAGGCCTGGTCGCTTATTACAACAACTCCTTCTTCAATAACAAGCTCTTCTACATCTACACATTCATCAAGAACAAAATCTCCAATAATTTTAATTTCGCCCGGAATTGTGACTTTTTTTTCTGAACCTGTGTATTTTACAAGGCATTTTCTGCCGTTATCGTCTTCTTCAATTTCAAAACAATCGTCTATCATAGCGCGCACCTATAAAGCCCCGAACTTACACATCTGAGAGCAGACGCCACAGCCCATACAAAGTGTAACATCAATCTTTGCTTTTCCGCCTTTCATGCTGATTGCAGGGCAGCCAATTTTCATACACATCTTACAGCTCTTACATTTACTTTCATCAACCTTAAGCGGCGGATTATGCTTTACTTCTTTGAGCAGGGCACAAGGGCGGCGGCTGATGATGAGGCTTGGTTCTTCTACCGCAAGCTCTTCGCGGACGGCAGTTTCACAATCAGCAATATTGTAAGGGTCAACAACACGAACACGGTTTATTCCCATTGCGCGGGCAAGAGCTTCAAGGTCAATTCTGCCTGCTGGTTCTCCGTAAAGATTTTTTCCTGTTGTAGGATTCTGCTGGTGGCCTGTCATTCCTGTGATGGAATTATCAAGCACAATTACAGTTGAGTTTGATTGATTATAGGAAATTTGAGCAAGACCAGTCATTCCAGAATGAACAAAGGTTGAATCTCCAATTACTGCTACAGATTTCTTTTCGTTTTCCTGACCACCTGCTTTATTCCAGCCGTGTAAACCACTAAAGGAAGCACCCATACAAAGTGTAACATCCATTGCCGAAAGTGGTGCAACCGAACCAAGTGTATAACAACCGATATCGCCAAAAACTGTTACTTTAAGCTTATTCAAGGCATAGAACATTCCGCGGTGAGGGCAGCCGGCACACATAATTGGTGGTCGTTTAGGCAGGTCGCAATCAAGAGTTTTAAGCCCGTTAGCAGAAGGATTGCTACCCAAAATAAAGCCTTTAACTTCATCAATTTTAGAAAGACATTCGCGCAAAAGGTTTTGAGAAAACTCACCGCAGATTGGGAAAATGTCTTTGCCGTAGATTTTTAAGCCTGCTTCGGTTGGAGCTTCTGTGGCAGAAAGATTGAGTGCTCGCACAAAGTTTTCAATAATCGGATCAAGTTCTTCTATTATAATGAGTGTTTTTTTATTTTTTGCAAACTCGCGCACCAGCTTTGCAGGAAGAGGATTTACCATGCCAAGCTTAAGGATGCTTACTTTGTCTCCAAGAACTTCCTTTGTGTACTGGTATGATGTAGAAGAAGTGATGATTCCAACCTGAGTTCCTGCATCTTCAATTCTGTTTATTCCGCTTGTGCAGGACCATTCTTCAATATCCTTCATCCGCTGTTCTACAAAAGGATGACGGCGGATAGCGTTTGCCGGTGCCATTACGTATTTAGAAATGTCTTTTGTATAAGGCTTGTGTACCGGCTCTTTGCGTTCTGCGGTTTCTACAATGCTCTGACTGTGAGAAACTCTTGTGCACATTTTATAAAGGATTGGAGTATCATATTTTTCGCTGAGTTCAAAGGCAAGGGCTGCAAACTGGCGGGCTTCCTCTGAATCGCTTGGTTCCAGCATTGGAACTTTAGAAGCAATTGCGTGATGTCGGCTATCCTGTTCGTTCTGGGATGAATGCATTGCAGGATCATCTGCCACTCCAAGAACAAGGCCGGCGTTTACACCACAGTAGCTGGCGGTATACAAAGGATCTGCTGCAACATTTAAGCCAACGTGCTTCATTCCGCAAAAAGCCCTTCTTCCTGCAAGACAAGCACCAAAAGCTGATTCAAAGGCAACCTTTTCGTTTGGTGCCCATTCACAATATATTTCCTTGTATTTAGCTGCTTCTTCCGTAATTTCTGTACTTGGAGTTCCAGGATAACTGGAAACAAACTCGCAGCCTGCTTCGTACAAGCCTCTTGCACTGGCCGCATTACCTAACATCAACTGTTTCATCTCGAATCCTTTTTTGACATTTAAAATTACTGTAATTTTACAGTTTTATGAAAGTAACTTCAAGTAATTGACTTTTTACTTAAAATGACATAAAGTGTAAAAGTGTCAAGATAGATTTATACAAGATAGATTTATAAATGTAGAATTGTAACGCACGCGTTCCAATTCTGCTATTTTGCAATTCAATGAAACGTTGCGCAACTGCTCGCGTTTCTTTAAATACAGGAGATATAAAAATGCACAAGTTTAGAATCGAAACAAACATGCCAAAAAACCTTCCGCTCTTAATCAAAAGGAGAGTAGAAGAATGCGGCAACTTATACCTTCAGGCTTCGAAAAACGAAAAGGGAGAGTATATTTACTACACTTATTCCGAGGTTTATGAAAGAATTATCGCCCTTGCAGCAGCTTTAAAGGATATTGGTGTTCACAGAGAGTCAAAGGTTGCAATCATCTCTGATAACAGAAAGGAATGGCTTATTTCCGACCTCGCAATACAATCTCTCGGTGCCTGCGATGTTCCACGTGGCTGTGATTCTTTGGGTAATGAAATCCGCTACATCATCTCTTTTGCAGACTGTTATTATGCAATTTTTGAAAACTTCCGCCAGCTGGAAAAGGTGCTTGAAAATGTAAATGAAGTACCTTTGCTCAAGACTGCAATTCTTTTTGACCGTCCTACAGGAGAAGAAGCTAAAAAAGCAGCCTCTGTAATTGCTGCTACAGACATAGAAGTTATTTATTATGACGAGCTTATGGAAAGGGGTAAAAAAATCTATACTGCCGATTCAAAAGCTGTAAAAGCTGATATTGAAAATGAAATGGAACAAACCGGACTTGAAGATGTTGCAACAATCATCTTTACTTCCGGTACAACCGGTACTCCAAAGGGTGTAATGCTTACTCAGGGCAACTATATAACCCAGCTTTCTGTTATCCCGGATTTTATGCCTTGTAAGCCTGGTGAGTGGTGGATGTCTATTCTTCCTGTATGGCACACCTTTGAACGTTTGATTCAGTATGTTGCACCTTTCTTTAAGTGTGGAATTGCATATTCTAAACCGGTTGCTTCAATTTTGCTGGCAGATATGGCGGCTGTAAGACCTCAGTGGATTTGCGGTGTTCCTCGTCTTTGGGAAGCTTTGGCTAACGGTGTTAATAAGGCTATGAAGAAAAAGGGTGGAATTACATTGAAGCTCTTTACTTTCTTTGTAGGTGTAGGAAAACAGTATGCTAACGCAAAGGATAAGGTTCTTGCTCACGTTTGCCGCATTAAAAAGAGAAACCGCTTCCTTGATTTCCTTGCAGGAATTATTCCATGCATTCTTTTGTGGCCTCTTCATAAGCTTGGTGATTTGCTTGTTTTCAGAAAGATTCGTGCTAAGTTTGGTGGGCGTCTTGGAATTGCAATTTCTGGGGGTGGTGCTTTACAGAAGGATGTTGATGACTTTTACCGAGCAGTTGGACTTAATCTTTTGGAAGGCTACGGCTTAACCGAAACAGCACCTGTTATTTCCTTCAGATATTACAAGGAACCACGCCCTGGTTGTGTAGGTGCAATTTTCCCTTCAATGGAAGTTAAGATTCTGCCGGAAGAGCATGGTGTAATAACTTCTCAGACTCCGCTTGGACCTGGACAGAAAGGAATTATTTTTGTACGCAGTGGACAGGTTATGAAAGGCTACTACAAACGTCCGGATTTAACCGAAAAAATTATAGACAAAGACGGCTGGCTCAACACCGGTGATATTGGTATTCTTACCTGGGATAACGAGCTTAAGATTACAGGTCGTGCAAAAGATACAATTGTTCTTCTTGGCGGCGAAAACATTGAACCTGCTATTATTGAAAGCGAGCTTTGTACAAGTGAATATATTGAAAGCGCAATTGTTCTTGGTCAGGATAAAAAGTATCTTGCTTCGCTTATTGTTCCTTCAAAGGATGCAGTTATTCAGTATGCCCAGGAAAACGGAATTGACTTTACAGATTACGAACAGCTTATTCAGACAGAAGCAATTAAAAAGCTTATCTTCTCAGAGGTTTGCAAAAAAGACAGTACAGACAATGGCTTTAGAATCTGTGAAAGAATCAACAAGATTACTCTTGTACCAAACAGCTTTAAGGTTGGTGTAGAGCTTTCTGCTAAACAGGAAATGATTCGTCACCGCATTGCTGAAAAATATGCAGAACAGATTGAGGCAATGTTTTAATAATGCATAATGCAGAATGCACAATTCATAATGCATAAATAGAAAAACTTTTTTTGTAAGTCCTTCAAAGTTTGCGGGGGTATCTGATTTAAATTAGATGCCCCTGCTTTTTTTATTATTTCTATAGTTGTTTTTACGTAAAAACGCCATATAATATAAGCTATGGAAATAAGTGATAAAATCAGACTTTTTAACGGTGTTGGAAGCTGGAAAACTTATACGGCTCACGGCACCGTTCCTCAAATAACTATGAGCGATGGTCCACACGGACTAAGAAAGCAGGAAGTTGAAAATTATGCCGACTTAAACAAAAGTAATGTGGCAACTTGTTTCCCAACAGCTTCCTGCATCGCTTCCTCCTGGAACAGAGATTCCTTAAAAAGACTTGGTAGTGAAATTGCCCGAGAAGCCCTTGCAGAAAATGTTCATCTTGTTTTGGGCTGCGGAATGAACATTAAGCGTTCACCCCTATGCGGTCGTAATTTTGAATATTTTTCGGAAGACCCTTATCTTTCCGGCGAACTTGCAGCAAGCTATGTAAATGGAATGCAGAAGGAAGGAGTAGGGGCCTGCATCAAACACTTTGCCTGTAACAATCAGGAAAAAAGACGACAAACCTCATCCTCAAACGTAGATGAACGGGCTTTAAGGGAAATCTATTTGCGGGGCTTTGAAATTGCGGTAAAAAAATCTCAGCCTGTTTCAATCATGTGTTCTTATAATAAAGTAAATGGAGTTTATGCCGCACATAACAGGCACTTGCTCACAGAGATTCTCAGAAACGAATGGGGCTTTAATGGTGCTGTAATTTCTGACTGGGGCGCTTGTATTGATGCTCCAAAATGTCTTAAAGCCGGAATGGATTTGGCAATGCCCGATTCCAATGGTTATTTTGATATGCAGATAAAAGAAGCTCTTGAAAAGGGCGAGCTTACAGAAGCTGAGCTTGATACTGCGAATAACCGCTTGATTGAAATGGCGGGCAAGCTTACAAAAATGCGTGAAAACAGGCTTGCTCCAACACCCGACAAGGCAATTTATCCAAATCTTGCAGAACAGTATCAAAAGGCTCTTGAGCTTGCCTGCGATTCTGCGGTGCTTCTTAAAAATGATGGAATGCTGCCCTTATCATTGGAAAAAAATAGGGAGCTTTGTGTGATTGGCCAGCTTGCTGTGAACATGAAGTTTCAGGCGGGTGGTTCAAGCCATATTACGGTTTCTGAATATCCGGATGCTGTTCAGCTTTTGCAGGAAGATGGATTTTCTGTGACTTATTCTGCAGGTTATTATTCGGGCTTTTGTAAAAGGAAAAAGGTTGCAAAGAAAAATGCACCGCTGCAAAAAAAAGCACTTGAACTTGTTCGAGCTGCGGCAGAAAAAAATATTCCTGTTCTCTTTTTCTGCGGACTTACAGAGGCCTTTGAGGGCGAAGGCTTTGACAGAAAAGATATGGAGCTGCCACCAGAACAGCTTGAGCTTTTGGAAAGCATTATGGGCATTACCGAGAATGTTATTATTATTTCCTTTAGTGGTGCACCTGTAGATTTACTTCCTGTTCAAAAGGCAAAGGCTGTGCTTCATATGTATTTGTGTGGCGAAGCTTGTGGTCGTGCTCTTGTTGATTTACTGACTGGAAAAGTGAATCCGAGCGGTAAGCTTGCAGAAACCTGGCCACTTAAAATAGAAGATACCCCTTGTCACGGAAATTTTGCCCCGGACCATGATGAAGTTGATTATGATGAAGGGCTGCTTGTGGGGTATCGCTGGTATGAAGAAAGAAAGCTGCCGGTTCAATATCCTTTTGGGTATGGCTTGAGTTATACGAGTTTTGAGTATTCTGACTTAAAGGTGACTGCTGAAAAAGCATCACTAAAAGTAAAAAACACTGGTTCGCGAGCCGGTGCAGAAATTGTGCAGCTTTATGTTACACGTGCTGGGCACTCATACAAGGAGCTGCGAGGATTTGAAAAAATCTTCCTTAAACCTGGTGAAGAAAAACTAGTGGAAATCACACTGGACGATAATGCCTTTAAGATTTTCAGCGAGGCCAAGAATTGCTTTGTTCAGATTAAAGGCGACTATTTGATTGAAGTTGGTGCAAGCATAAAGGACATAAGGCTTTCAACAGATGTGACCGTGGATGGCGAGGAGCTTGCGGATAATGTTATTGCAAAAGATGAAGGTTCAAAAAGTGCCAGCAGCGAGATTGAAACAGTGTGCAGTTTTGCGAATGCAAAACTGCAAGCGAATGCAGAACAGATTGACGGTAACCAAAAAGCAACAGCATTCGCTCCATTCGCTACCTTCACTATATCCGACAGTCTTGGCGATATGGCAGCCAGCTCCTGGCGTATCCGAATGCTAATACAAATTCTCACTCTTGGGCTTGTGATTTTGAACAAAGGAAAATCGCGTGAGGACCCTGCAATAAAAATTGCGGTAGCGGCTCTGGTGGAAAATCCGCTGGAAAGCTTAATCAGTACGAGTGGTGGAGCTATTACATATAAGTTTGCAAAAAGAATTGTAAAGTGGGCAAACAAAGGAAAGCTTTGAAACGCTGCGCCACTGCTCGCGTTTCTTAATGTCAGGAGGTAAAAAAAATGTTGGATAAAAGAACAAAATGGTGTTATACGGCTGGTGCTACTGGAAGAGATGCGGCTTACGCAATGGTGAGTCTGTATTTAATCACCTATATTCAGTATACAATGAGGCTTACGGTTGCTCAGTTTGCGGCAATTTCTGCAATCATGATTGTCTGCCTTATTTGGGATGCAATTAACGACCCGATGATGGGAATTATTATAGAAAACAGTCACATGAAAATGGGCAAGTTTCGTCCCTGGATATTGATGGGCTGTCTGCTTAATGCAGTGGTGATTGTGCTTTTGTTTACGGTGCGACCTACAGGCTGGGCTTTTGTCGGCTTTTTTGGCTTGTCGTATCTGCTTTGGGGAATGACCTACACAATGAATGATATTTCCTACTGGGGAATGTTGCCGAGTCTTTCCAGTGATCCAAAAGAGCGTAATACTCTTGTAACAATGATGAGCATTTTTATTTGCGTGGGACAGTTTTCGGTAGCCGGTGTAGTACCTATGGTTATTGCGGGAAATGCGGTGAACGCTTACCGGGGAGCTGCCACAGTTGTTGCCCTTAGCTTTATTGCCTTTCAGCTGCTCACCTTCTTTGGTGCAAAGGAGCGCCCTCACAATGAGGTTGCAGAATCAGAAAAACTTTCGCTAAAGGATATGTTCAAAATCTTTACTCGCAACGACCAGCTTATTGCAGCCGGAATTGCAATCTTCCTTTTTCAGGTTGGAAGCGGACTTTTGATAATGTTTGGAATGAACTTTTTCTATTTTGAGTTCGGTTATTCTGCTGGTGGCGGCCTGGTATTTATCTTTACAGTGATGTACGGACTTGGAACCTTGCTCTCTCAATGTGCCTTCCCAATTCTTACAAAGCATTTTACCCGTCGCAAGCTTCTTGCCTTTTTTACAATTCTGATAGTGATTTTCTATGTTTGCTTCTTCTTAATCGGTATTGTGATTCCTAAAAATCCTGTAATAATCAATATCATCGGCTTCTGCATTTTCTTTAGCCAGGGTGTTTTCAATATGATTTTGATTGTTATGTTGAACAACACAATTGAATACGATGAATACAAGTTCCATGAACGTCACGACAGCATCATCTCTGCGGTGCGTTCTTTTGCAACAAAGTTTGCCGGTGCTGTAAATCAGGGAATTACAAATCTTGTGCTTATAATTTCCGGCATTTATGTAATAAGTCAGAATGTTTCCAGCCTTGAAGTTGCCGCCGGTACTGGCGAAATGACTAGCGAGCAGGTTCTTACTCAGGCAGATAACTTTATTCAGACTGCAACAAGAGGCCAGCTTATAGGTTTACGTACAGGTATGACACTTATTCCAATCCTTGCTATTGGTATTGCTCTTTTGCTCTTGCGTGCAAAGTATAAGATTGATGAAAAAGAATACGACAGGATTGTTTCCGAAATACAGTTACGATAATTAGTGAATAAAAAAGCCTGATTGGGAGACTTCCAATCAGGCTTTTTTGTCATTTTCGGACTTGATCCGAAAATCCAGCAAATCTATTCAGATTTTATTCAATGATGAAAACGTCTTTGCTTGCACCACATTCAGGACATTTGTAGTCAGCCGGTACATCTGCCCAAGCTGTTCCTGGCGGGATGTTGTTTTTTGGATCGCCTTCATCTTTATCATAAACATAACCGCAATTGTCGCACTGCATTCTTTCCATAGATAACACCTCACATTTGGTAAGATTTTCTTATTGATAGTTAATAATATTATATCACCAATATATTAAATAACAACTAAAAAAATGAAGATTTGTTGAAAACTGATTTAATGTTATTAAAAATTGACTGATAACTTAAACTGTGTTATATTAAAGAAAAGGAAATGCCCGATTCATCGGGTCGTCTCCACTTATTTTGTGCAAAAGCCGCCATAAGTGTGTTGGACTAGGGCGGCTTTTTCTATCTACTCATTTTTATTTCTAAAATATGAGAGAACTGCTATAACTGTACCTATTACTGTAGCAACACAAGTCACTAAAGCAATAATAAGTTCACAAGTCATACGCAAGCCCCCTTTCCAATTATTTCGGTCGAAACCGATTGAGTTTGGTGGAGGCACCGCCAGAATCGAGCATTTCCAATATCAGTATTATAACATAATGTTTGTATAGTGTATAATATACATATTGAATAAGCTATTTTTTGTCGTATCTTTATATAATTGACCTCAATTACGACAAAAAATCTTGATTATCTGGCGTAAAAGGGAAAAATAGAAGCTATGAATTACTGGAGTGCTAAATGATTTGTTTTTGATTGTGTAAAATATGGTAAATAGACAAAAGCAAATGTATATAATATAATTACAATTAATGAAGTACAGATGTTTGTACAAAAACGTACTTGACACCAATAATTTGTCTCATATAATCACTTCGGAAACATTAAGTCCATATAATGGTGTAAATTAAAAAGAGTCATAAACTTCAATCCTAATTTATAATGTTAAGTGACCAAACTAAAACATTAGAAAGGAGAAAAATTTATGACTCAATTGAA
>JAEEGK010025525.1_pt1 | contig 12121 bp, 9 predicted proteins | sample 8958771 | NCBI WGS metagenome assembly JAEEGK01 (sample SAMN16246547, study PRJNA631951) | gut metagenome | biome: gut microbiome; feature: rumen; material: SC-attached | host: Bos | place: Iran: Karaj | collected 2018-10 | reverse complement strand
CACGGGCCACGCCTTCGCGGCGCAGGTCGTCGGTGAGCTCCACGTCCAGGGCGATGGTCAGGGCGCCTTCGGAGGCGACCAGCCAGCCCGGCATATCCTCGGAGGAGATCTGGTAGTCGCCGAGGTTCAGCGCCACGTCGCCGCCCGGGAGGGCGAGCGTGTAGGCTTCACCGGCGGTTTCCGCGTTCTGGATGGCGGTGATCGTGGCCTGGTCCAGCGAGCCGAACGCGGCGGCGATCTCCTTCATCCGGGCGCCGTACACCTTTCCGAGGGTCTTGAAATTGGGTTTGATCTTCTTGGTGAGGATGCCGGTGGTATCCGTCACGAATTCCATCTCCTTCACGTTCACTTCCGTGAGGATTAGGTCCTTAACAGCCTCCAGGCGCGCGCGGACGGCGTCGGAGATGACCGGGACGAGCATCTTCGCGAGCGGCTGGCGCACGGGGATGCCCACCTTCTTGCGGAGGGCGAGCACCATGGACGTGGCCTGCTGCGCGAGCGCCATCCGCTCCTCCAGTTCCGGGTCGATGACGGAGGCGTCGGACTCGGGCATGAGGACGTAATGGACGGATTCGGACTGGCCGCCGAGATCCAGGTAGAGCTGGTCCATGAAGAACGGGGCGATCGGGGCGGCGAGGACGGCGACGTCCATCAGCACGTCGTACAGGGTCTGGAAGGCGTCCTTGTCCCCGTTCCAGAAACGGGAACGGTTCAGGCGGACGTACCAGTTGGAGACGTGGTCGCACACGAACGTCTCGAGGAGACGGCCGGCGGTCTTGACGTCGTAATCCTCGTAGGCGGCGCGCACCTCGCGGATGAGCGTGTTCAGCTTGGAGGTGATCCAGCGGTCGATCTCGGGACGGGACGGGCTGTCCTTCTCCACATCGACCATGTTGCCGTCGACCTCGACCATTTCGACGCCGCTGTCGGGAGTCCACCCCTCGATGTTCGCGTACAGCGCAAAGAAGGAGTAGGTGTTGTACAGGGTGCCGAAGAACTTGCGGCGCACCTCGTCCACGCCGTTCTCGTCGAACTTGAGGTTGTCCCAGGGTTCGGCGTTGGTGAGCATGTACCAGCGGAGGGCGTCGGCGCCGTACTTGTCCAGCGCGTAGAACGGATCCACGGCATTGCCGAGACGCTTGGACATCTTGTTGCCGTTCTTGTCCAGCACGAGGCCGTTGGAGATCACGCGCTTGAAGGCCGGCGTCCCGCTCACCATCGTGTGGATGGCATGCAGGGTGTAGAACCAGCCGCGCGTCTGGTCCACGCCTTCGGCGATGAAGTCGGCGGTGGCGCCGAAGCGGCCGCTGTCGAGGCCGCGGAGGCCTTCCTGGGCGTACGGCATCGCGCCGGAGTCGAACCACACGTCGATGAGGTCGGACTCGCGGACCATCTTCTTCCCGGAGTCGGACACCAGGAACATATCGTCCACGTAGGGACGGTGCAGGTCGATCTTGTCGTAGTTTTCAAGGCTCATGTCGGCCGGGTCGAAGCCCTTGTCCTTCAGCGGGTTGGACTTCATGACGCCGGCGGCGACGGCCTTTTCGAGCTCGTTGTAGAGTTCCGCGGCGGAGCCGATGCACTTCTCCTCCCTGCCGTCCTCGGTGCGCCAGATCGGGAGCGGGGTGCCCCAGAAACGGCTGCGGGACAGGTTCCAGTCCTGGATGTTCTCCAGCCACTGGCCGAAGCGGCCGGTGCCGGTGGATTCCGGCTTCCAGCGGATCTGCTTGTTCAGGGCCACCATCTGGTCCTTCACCGCGGACGCCTTGATGAACCAGGAGTCCAGCGGATAATAGAGGACCGGACGGTCGGTGCGCCAGGAGTGGGGATAGCTGTGCACGTGCTTCTGCATCTTGAACAGGGAGCCCTCGGCCTTCATCATCAGGCAGAGGTCGATGTCCAGGCTCGTTTCCTCCTCCCGGTGCTCGAAGTACTCCACATAGCCGGACTTCACGTACCGGCCGGAGAACGGGGCGTAGGTCGGGTCCACGGTGGCGGCATAGGCCGGGTCCATATCTTCCAGGCGGAAGAAGCGACCCTGGCGGTCCACCTGCGCCTGCGGGTTCCCGTCGCGGTCCACCGGCATGATGGCGCCGATGCCCGAAGCGGCGGCGACGCGCTTGTCGTCCGCACCGAAGGTCGGAGCGATATGGACGATGCCGGTACCGTCCTCGGTGGTCACGTAGTCGCCCGGGATGACGCGGAAGGCGTCGGCGTCGGGCTTGAACCACGGGATGAGCTGCTTGTAGCGGATGCCCACGAGGTCGGCGCCCTTGAACTTGCCGTCGAGGAGCTTCCAGGGAACGACCTTGTCCCCCTTCTGGTAGCTCTCCAGGGGCACGCCGGCCCCCTTCGCGTTGAACCAGGCGCCCACGAGGGCTTCGGCCAGTACATAGATGGCCGGCGCGCCGGTGTAGGGGTTGAAGGACAGGACACGGACATAGTCGATGTTCGGGCCCACGCACAGGGCGGTGTTGGAAGGCAGGGTCCACGGCGTCGTGGTCCAGGCCAGGAAATACACCGGGAAGGCCTCCGTGCCGAACAGCGGCTGGGAGGCGCCGTCCTTGACGACCTCGAACTGGGCCGTGGCGGTGGTGTCCGTCACGTCCTTGTAGCAGCCGGGCTGGTTGAGCTCGTGCGAGCTCAGGCCGGTGCCGTCCGTCGGGGAGTACGGCTGGATGGTGTAGCCCTTATAGAGGAGACCCTTGTTGTAGATGTCCTTCAGCAGGTACCAGAGGGTTTCGATGTAGCGGTTGTCGTAGGTGATGTACGGGTCGTTCATGTCCACCCAGTAGCCGACGCGCTGGGTCATGACCTCCCACTCCTTCGTATACTTCATCACCTCCTTGCGGCAGGTGGCGTTGTACTCGCCCACGGAAATCTTCGTGCCGATGTCGGCCTTGGTGATGCCGAGCTTCTTCTCCACGCCCAGTTCCACCGGGAGGCCGTGGGTATCCCAACCGGCACGGCGGCGGACCTGGAATCCGGTCTGGGTCTTGTACCGGCAGATGGCGTCCTTGATGGACCGCGCCATCACGTGATGGATGCCGGGCATGCCGTTGGCGGACGGCGGTCCCTCGAAGAAGATGAATTCCGGACAGCCCTCGCGGACCTCCAGCGACTTCTCGAAGGCGCGGTTCGCGAGCCATCTCTCGAGGATCGCGTTCCCCGTCGACACCAAATCAAGACCCTTGTATTCTTTGAATGTCATATTTTTTGCCTAATTTTGCAATCACACCCTTTATAAGGGTGCAAAGATAAGCATTTTCAAGGACAATGGCAACACTCGACATCATCCTGCTCTGCTGCTTCATCCCCGGCATAATCCGCGGATTGTCAAAGGGTTTCCTGGAGCAGGCCCTCGCGCTCGCGGGCATCGTGCTCAGCGTCTGGGCGGCATTCAAGTTCTCCACGCTGGTCTGCACCTGGCTCAAGCCCTACCTGAATATCTCGGAAACGACGCTGAACATCGTCTCCTTCGCCCTCATCCTCATCGTCATCAGCCTGCTCGTGGTCCTCGTGGCGAAACTCCTCACGAAAGTGGCGGAACTGGCCATGCTCGGCTGGCTGGACAAGACGCTCGGCCTGGTATTCGCCCTGGCGGTGAACGCCCTCGTGATCGGCGTCGTCATCATCCTGTTCGACACCGTCAATGCGAAGTTCGCCTTCGTCAAGCCCGAAGTCCTGGACGCCTCCGTCGTGTACACGACCCTCCGGGACCTGAGCTACCTGGTCTTCCCCTACCTGAAATCCTTCTTCTTCAAGCAGTAGCCCCATGGCCCGCATCCTCCTCATCGAAACATCGACCGCCCAGCTCTCCACCGCCCTCGCCGAGGACGGCGCCGTGACGGCCTTCCGCCTCTGCGGGGAACCCCGCATGCAAGCCGCCCTCACCGCCCCCTACGTGAAGGAAGTGCTGGACGAAAAAGGATTGACAGTCAAGGATTTGGATACCGTCTGCGTCGGAAGGGGCCCCGGATCCTACACCGGGCTCCGCGTGGGCGTTTCCACGGCCAAAGGCCTCTGCTTCGGCGCCGGCATTCCCCTCCTCTCCGCGGGCACCCTGGATGTCCTCGTCAGCGAGGCGCACCGCCTCGGCGTGGTTCCCGAAGGCTGCCGCGCGATCGTGCCCATGGTGGACGCCCGCCGGATGGAGGTCTACGCCGCCGTCTTCACGCCGGAAGGCCGGCAGCTGACCGAGACGAAGCCCGTCGTCGTCGAGGCCGGCAGCTTCGCCGCCGAGCTCGCCGAAGGCCCCGTCCTGTTCATCGGCGACGGCGCCCTCAAGTGCCGCGAGGCCATCCAGTCCCCGAACGCGTTCTTCGCGGAGGCCTTCCCCACCGCCATGGCCATGGCGCCCCTGGCGGAAGCCGCCTGGAACGAAAAACGGTTCGAAGACGTGGCGTACTTCGAACCGTTCTATCTGAAGGATTTCGTCGCGACCGTCAGCCGCAAGAAACTGTTTTAAAGCTTGCTCTGCAAATACTTCCGCATGGAGGCCGCATCGCTGATCGAGGCGTTGGGGTCCATCTCGCCATCCACCAGGAAATAGGCCGCCGGCAGGGCCGTCAGGCCATACTGGAGGAGGAGAGGAGACTGGTTCCCGCGGGTGTCGCAGACATTGATCCAAGGGAGCTGCTGGCTGCGGACCACCGTCGCCCAGGCCGTCTTGTCGACGTCCAGGGACACGGCGTAGATCTCGAAACCGCGGTCCTTGAACTCGTTGTACACCGGAATCAGGGTGTCCATGTTGAAGAGCTTCTGCTCGTCGGTCGTCGCCCAGAAATAGAGCATCACGACCTTGCCCTCCGCCTCGGAGAGTTTCGCGTTCGTACCGTCAAGGGTCGGGAGGTTGATGTCGAAGAAACCCACCTGCTCGGCTTCCTGCAGGCGCTGGTTGATCTGCAGGAGGTTCGTGCGGCGGTTCGCCTCACGCTCCAGCGCCTTCACATAGCGGGAGTCCGGATAAACGGCCTTCAGGGAGTCGCAGATGCTGCCGAACAGGATGCCGTCCGTGGGCTGGTCGAACACGGCCAGGCCGTCGTTGACCCGCTGGAACAGGACCGGCACGGAAGTCAGGGACTGCGGATGCTCCATCACGTAGCGGACGCTCCGGCGGTAGTAGTCGACATAGCGGCGGCTGAGTTCCTGGTTCGCATCCGGGTCTGCGGAGAGGCGGGCCATATCCAGCATGAACTGCGCATAGTTGCTTTCGACCTCCTGCAGGAGCAGGGACTCTTCGGAACCCTCGACGGTATAGTTGCCCAGGGTGTCGGCGGTCACTTTCACGTGGTCGCCCTGCTTGAGGAGGAGGGAGGCGACCTTCTTGTCCCCGTAGAACAGGTAGATGAATTCCGGGCAGTTCTCCTGCAGCTCGGGCTTGTAGGAGAAGGCGCCGGCGGCGTCCGTCTTCACGGTGTCCAGCACCTGGTACTTGTTGACATCCAGGAGCTTGACGATGACGGGCGCATCGGCCTTGTCCTGCAGGGTTCCGTCGATGACGGTCTTCGGGCCGCAGGCGGCCAGAAGGAGGGCCGTCCCGAGGACGGCGAGGATCTTAACGGTTTTCATACGCGGCAAGGATGGCATCGGCGATGGCCTTCATTTCCTCCGGGGCGAGGGTGAGCTTGGGCTTGCGGAAGTCCATGTCGGCCTCGGTCTGGAGCGGGATGAGGTGAATGTGCGTGTGCGGGACTTCCATCCCCAGGACGGCGACGCCCACCCGCTTGCACGGAACGGCCTGGCCGATGGCGACGGCGACCTCGCGGGCGAACTTAGTCAGGCCCTCATAGGTCTTTTCGTCCAGATGGAAGATGTAGTCGTCCTCCACGTGCTTGGGGATCACGAGGGTATGGCCCTTGGCCATCGGAGCGATGTCGAGGAAAGCGTAGAAGTCCTCGTTCTCGGCGCACTTGTAGGAAGGGATCTCGCCGTTGGCGATCCGGGTGAAAATGGTAGCCATGTTACAGGGAGATGTCCAGGATCTTGAACTTCATGATGCCGCTCGGGACCTTCGCTTCCACGATTTCGCCCTTGCTGTGGCCGATGAGGGCCTTGCCGATCGGGGTGGACGCGGAGAGCAGGCCCTTGGAGAAGTCCGCCTCGGACTCGCCCACGATCTGGAACTGCATCTTCATCTTCGCGTTCATGTTCTCGACCGTCACCTTGGAAAGGAGCTGGACGGTCTCCGCGGAGAGCTTGGACTCGTCGATCACGCGGGCGTTCGCCACCTTTTCCTTGAGCCGGGCGATCTTGACCTCCAGGAGGCCCTGCGCGTCGCGCGCGGCGTCGTATTCCGCATTTTCGGAGAGGTCGCCCTTCTCCCGCGCCTCCGCGATGGCCGCGGAGATCACCGGACGCTGGGCCAATGCGTCGGCCAGGTCCTTCTTGAGCTTGTCGTAACCCGCCTGGGTCATGTACTCAATTGCCATAGTTTATCTGTTTTGTTCTCTTGTTCCGATTGGTTTCCGTACAATTAAAAAGGAGCCGACGACCGAAATCCCGGTCGTCGCCTTCTTGTTGGTGCAAAGATAGCAATTATTTTTGGATTGAGCGCCCATCGACCCATAATTATCGCGAACAAGTGTTTTCCGGCGAACAGAAGGACGGCCGTCCTTTCAATCGGAGCAGCCGTTCAAGCGTCATCCCGACAGCTTTCAAGGAGGCCGTGTCAATGCTTTTGATCGAATCACCCATGGTATGCCAAGTTGGATTCAAGAAACCAGTTCCTGGATGCCCGGACTCAATAATTTCGATTGTCGGAATATGGTTGAGCAAGAAAAAAACATGGTCATCAATCACAGCGCCGCCAACCCTGTCGGGAAATCGATCCGAAAATCCGGCTCTTTGGGCGGAAAGCCATACTAGATCGTTCATTGAACCCGCGGCATGCTGACTGATGTATTCACGGGGGAAGACGGCATCTTTTCCACCGACCATATCCAGAAGAATTCCGAAGTTGATTCTGGAGACATCCACGGTGGGATTGTCCAGCCAATACTGTGTGCCCAGACACCACGAATACTCATCATATTCGTCAACCATGTCTTCTTTGCGCTGACCATAGTCCTCTGCATCGACAAAAAGGACGTCTATGCCACAAACGGGCGGGAATTGAGCGAGAACACGCAATAACTCTAAAATGACGCCCACACCGGAAGCGCCGTCATTCGCTCCGTCGATCGCCTTGTTCCAGTTGGCCGGATCCGGATCACAATCAGCCCAAGGTCGGGAATCCCAATGTGAAACGAGAAGGACACGGTCCATGGATTCCGGCTTTATCTGCGCCGATATATTGACGGCGTCCAACATATCTCCATTGTATGCAGTCAATCGGCATGTCTGTTCTGAGATGTTGACTGCGCCGTTCTTACTCAACTCCTCTACGATCCACCGGGCACATTGTTTCGAAGCCGGACTTCCTGGAACACGGGGGCCGAATGAAACTTGCTTTGCGATATTCAAGTATGCGTTTTCAGCGCAAAAGCCATATGAAAAGGTCTCTTCCGAGCCCCCTTCCAACATCCGAGTCAACAAAGGATCCGCATGTCCGAAGTCATGCGCACCCATTCCGATCATATCTTCAATCGCATCCCTAAGCCGCATGTCCGTGCACCGACCAAATTGATTCCTGTTCCAAAGACTTCGCTACTGGCCGAATTGACAGTCCACATGCAAAAGATCGCGGCAAATCGTCCTGTTGAGATGGGCCAACTCGCAAGTCTGTCTGCTCAATTTCATGAAATCGCCTTGGTTTTCGTTCGCATTACGAACAAGACACCGAGAACAGAAGAACTTGTCCTTGCATTCTTTGCATTCTTGAAAATCCGTCCTGTTGACATGGCGCAACCGTTCCAGACGAGGGCTCTCCCATATTTCTTGAATTGACATCTCCCGGATGTTCCCAAGTCCATACCCCTGCCACCCAATGCAAGGATAAGCAGTCCCGTCGGAGGCTATGCAAAGCGTCGAACGCCCCACATTGCATGAAACGCCAAACTGTCTATAATAATCTTCAAGCGCCTGAAAATCAGTATCCTGTATTCTTCTTACATAGGCGTCGTTGTTCTCGACCGTATATCGTATTATCTCTTCGACTTCCTCTTTGGCAAGCCGATTGTCCAGATTGTCGACCGTATAGTCATATCGCCCGAATAGGATGTAATCCAAAGACAAGGGTATCTGATGCTCCTTCGACCATTGCATCAAATCTTTATATGAATCCTTGTTCTGTTTCATAAGTACACAGGCCACCCGAACGGATATCCCTCTGTCCTTCAACTTCAGCGTGTTCTTCAAAGTAAGGGCCAACGAGCCCTCGACCGCCGTGATTTGGTCATGTATCGCCGGATTCAAGCTATAGATTGATGTTTGGATCTCCGACACATGACTGTGTTCGATGGTCTCTATCATTTCATCCGTCAAACGAGTCAGATTGGAGAGAATCGAAATGTTGAAGTCATAGGTCCGGGCCAATTCCAACATCTCCAGAAAATTCGGATGACAGAGCGGTTCACCGCCGTTGATCACGAGTGTCAAGACCCCCAACCGACTCGCCTGGTCCAGAATCATCTTGAAATCGTCTATGCTCATGACCCTTGTCTTGAATTTATGGGGGATGTAGCAATGGATGCAACGTTCATTGCATAGATTCGTCAATTCCACTTGCAGGGACAGAATCCGAGGATTCTTGGAGAACATTTTCATCAAATGAACCTGGGTCGTATCCGGAACTTGCTTTACAAGAGGAGAAAGAACGCCGCTCTCATCCAATCCAGAAACTTCAGGAATACTGTTTTCAATTCCATCGTTCCTTATTTCAAGGAATCCTTTGTGATAAAGATATCCATAGAATTCGATTGCGTCATTCCACAACACGTCCCTCTGCACATGATGAAACAACTGCAACAAGGCGTCGACAATGGAATCCAGCGATTTCCATTCCCGATTGAGTTGTGACAAAAACACGCCACCGGACTTGTCGACAAACAAATCCTTCTTTGTTTCACTATTGAATAGATATACACTTTCATCAAAGTCTCTTATGAAAGTGTTGAACTTTTGCCTTATGTCTAGCATAGGGAAGAATCAATAAGATGGGACGGGGACAGGACGGGGACATAAATGTTTCGGAGGCCGACTTTCCGCCAGCCTCCGAAACTAAAAATCAGGAACATTTGCCCAAGCATGAGTTCCAGAACGACAACTGATCGGAGATCGAAAGTGAGTTGACACTTTTGTCGTCAGCGAGAATTCTCGGTTTTGAGTATTCCATACGCATTTAGAGATAATGCCTCCACTTCATTCAGGCTATCGGCTTCTCCTGAAAAACCTTTCCCAAAACTCATAGAAGAGTCCGGGACAATACCATGCAAGGCAATGCACCAAGGCTGTAATTCCTCAGATGGAGTATTGTTGCACAAATATAAAAAAACAAATTCAAGAAACAAACCTCTTTCAGGGAGAAGCCGTCCGTAAAACTAATGTCTGCAGGCCGTTTTATCCTTGGCAAGCTGCTCCTTCAGCGCCTCCAGCGACGGGAAATGCACCTCGTCGCGCAGGCGGCGGAGGAAGGTGATGCGCAGCGGAAGGCCGTAGATGTCCTCGTCGAAGTCCAGGATGTGCGTCTCGATGGTGGTGAAGGAACCGCCGACGGTCGGCCGCAGGCCGATGTTCGTCATCCCGCGGTACTTCTTCCCAAGCACCTCAGCCTCAACGACATACACTCCCCTGCCGGGCACCAGTTTCAACGGCTCGTACAGCTTCATGTTCGCCGTCGGGAACCCGATCGTCCTCCCCAGCCGGTTCCCCGCCACGACCACGCCCTTGAGGGCATACCCGTACCCCAGCATCTCACTGGCATGTGCGATATCTCCTTCTTCCAGGGCGGCTCGAATCTGCGTCGAGGAGATTTCTCCACTCGCTTCGCTCGGTCGAAATGACAAAGGCGAAAGCTCTATCAATTCCATGCCCAATCCGTCGGCGATCGGCTTCAGGGAAGCGGCCGTCAGCCGGTCGGAGCCCAGGCGGTTGTCATAGCCCATCAGGAGGGTGGTGACACCGAAGCGGTCGCGAAGGATTTCGCGGAGGTACTGTTCGGCGGTGAGGGCGGCGAAGGAGCGGGTGAAGTCGAGGACTTCGACCCGGTCCACACCGAGGGCGCGCAGCAGTTCCTTCTTCTCTTCCAGGGAGTTGAGCAGGCGGAGTTCCCGGGCGCCGTCCTGGAGGACGGCCCGCGGATGCGGCCAGAACGTGACGACGAGGGACTCGTCTCCGCGCTCACGCGCCAGGGAGACGAGCCGCTCTATCACGAGACGGTGCCCGAGGTGGACACCGTCAAAAAAGCCTGTGGTCGCAATCATAGATTTCTCGACTTCGCTCGAAATGACAGGGCTACCGCCCTGTTACACCCACTTCACGCACTCGAAGTCCTGCCGGTGCGGCAGGAGCGGGTGCTTCGCGAAGATGCGGAGGCCCACCTGGTAGGCGCCGGTGGTGGCCGGCACCACGTCCACCGCGTAGCGGGCGGTGCCGTCCTGGGCCTCGACCAGCTGGAGTTCGTTCACCTGGTCGATGTGCAGGTTGCCGTGGATGTCGTTCTGCGCGAACACGAGTTCCACGCCCACGTACTCCGGACGGAGGTCGCCGATGTTCAGCACGATCTCGCTGTGCAGCGGGCTCTTCTCGGAGATGTCGTAGGCCGCCTGGGGCTCGGTGCGGGAAATCACCTGGACGTCGTCCCAGCTGCGGCGGACGTGCTTCTTCCAGGCCGCGATCTCGCGGGCCAGCTTGAAGTCGTCGTCCTTCACCTGGGCGGCGCGGGCCGCCTGCGGCGCGTAGAACTGGTTCATGTAGTCGGTGAGCATCCGGTTGGTCGTGAATTCGCAGGCCACCTGGGCGATCGTGTTCTTGATGTAGCCGATCCACTCGTGGCTGCGGCCCGTGGTGCGGTCCACATTGTAGTAGGCCGGGGCGATGTCGTTCTCCAGGATCTGGTAGATCGTCGCGGAATCCAGCTCGTTCTGGAAGCCCTGGTCTTCGTAGGTGCGCTCCAGCGGAAGGGCCCAGCCGGCGCCTTCCTTGTAGCCTTCCACCCACCAGCCGTCCAGGACGGAGAAGTGCATGGTTCCGTTCATCGCAGCCTTCTCGCCGGAGGTGCCGGAGGCTTCCAGCGGACGGGTCGGGTTGTTCATCCACACGTCCACGCCCTGGACCATCCGCTTCGCGAGCGTGATGTCATAGCCCGGGACAAAGACGATCTTGCCGATGAAGCGGGGATCCTTGGAGATGTCCACGATCTGCTTGATCAGGTCCTGGCCCGCCTTGTCGGCCGGATGGGCCTTGCCGGCGAAGAGGAACTGCACCGGACGGTGCGGGTTGTTGACGATGGCGTCCAGCCGGTCCAGGTCGCGGAACAGGAGCGTCGCGCGCTTGTAGGTCGCAAACCGGCGGGCGAAGCCGATCGTGAGGACGTCGTCCCGGAGGTTGTCCAGGATGGTGACGATCTCGGCCGGGGAATAGTGGTTGGAGATGCGCTTGTCCTGCAGACGCTCGCGCACATAGCCGACGAGCTTCTTCTTCAGGGACTTCTTCACGCTCCAGACCTCCTGGTCGGACACCTCGTAGATGCCCTCGAAGCACTTCTTGTCGTAGTGGTGCGTCTGGAATTCGTCGCCGAACACCTTGGCGTGGACCGGCTTCCATTCCGGGGCGCACCAGGTGGGATAATGGACACCGTTGGTGACGTAGCTGACGAAGAGTTCCTCCGGCAGGTAGCCCGGATACATGTGGGAGAAGATGTCCTGGCTCACCTTGCCGTGCAGCATGGACACGCCGTTCACGTTCTGGGAGATGTTGGCGGCGAGGTTGGACATGGAGAACTTCTCGTTCGGGTCCAGCGGGTTGTCCTTGCCCAGGGACATCAGCGTCTCCCAGTCCACCTTCAGGCGCTCGGGATAATGGCCGATGTACTGGCGCAGCATGCCCTCGTCGAACGCGTCGTGGCCGGCCGGAACCGGGGTGTGCGTCGTGAAGAGGGAGGAGGCGCGGACCACCTCGAGGGCTTCGGAGAAGTCGAGGTTGTCCTTCTCGATGTACTCGCGGAGGCGCTCCAGGCCGATGA
>JAEEGK010025524.1_pt1 | contig 12122 bp, 5 predicted proteins | sample 8958771 | NCBI WGS metagenome assembly JAEEGK01 (sample SAMN16246547, study PRJNA631951) | gut metagenome | biome: gut microbiome; feature: rumen; material: SC-attached | host: Bos | place: Iran: Karaj | collected 2018-10 | reverse complement strand
GAGCAGAAGCCTTTGTAGAGGAAGGTAAGACCGAAGTGTTGGACTATACCGATAAGGGTCTGGTGATGCCAGGCTGCGGCAACGGACACGCCCACTATACGCTGGGCTATGCCATCCAGTCTGTAGGAACCGTCATTGGTTATGAGGACAGTCCAGAGAAATTCCTGAAAGAAATCGTTCCTGCAGCCGTCAAAAAGGCAAAGGACAATGACGCTAAGGCCATCTTCGGTCAGGGCTGGAATCTGATGACCTTTGAACACAACATGCCTACCCGTCAGCAGTTGGATGCCATCTGCAGTGACATTCCCATCTACTTTGCCGACGAGGAAGGCCATAAGGGTCTGGCCAACACCCTCGCACTGATCAATGCTGGCATCATGAAGGCCGATGGAACGGTGCTGAAAAAAGAGATACGCGGTGGCGAGATAGGTTTCGCGGCAGACGGTACGCCTAACGGCTTCCTGTCAGAGCAGGCCGGCACTTACACCCGTTCCTTCCTGGACAACGAGAACCTTTTTTCCATAGACATAGCAAAGGCCACCATGGAAAGCGTCCAGAAGCATTTGCTGTCAGAGGGCTACACGATGTATGTAGATGGCTACTCCACCTATTTCTTTAACGAAAACATATTTAAGGCTGCCCAGCAGATAGACCAGGCAGGCGACCTGCACATTGTACTTGGTCTGACCACCGAACTGGATAGTTGGATGGATATGGAAAAAGTACTCGACAAGGCTGCTGATGCAAAGAAATACGCTTCCACACGCGTAAAACCCAACTGGCTCAAGATCTTTGTTGACGGCACAGTGGAGCCTGGTACCGGTTTCGTGGAGCCGCTCTATCCCGACGGACATCAGGGCGTTGTCCTCTGGACGGAAGAGGAACTTACCGATATCACGCGCAAGGCTAACGAGAAAGGGGTGACCGTCCACACACACGTCATGGGTAACAAGGGTGTCAACCGCATTGTCAATGCCTACATCAACGGCGGTAATGACGAGATGCGTAATACGCTGGTACACGTGCATAGCGTCTATCCGGAGGATTACAAGCGTATGGCCGACCATAACATCTATGTCACCGAAGGCATGCTCTGGCACCATTTCTCCAACGACAAGCAGGAATTGCTGAAGGCTGGCTATGTACCCAAAGGCATGGAGGACAAGAGTTATCCGATGAAATCATACTTCGACCACGGCATCGTCATGTCGTCGCACTCCGACTTCCCCGCACTGAGCGGCAGTCCTGACGACCCGTTCGGCATCATGGAGGTGGCAGTGACAGGCGTGTATTACCCTGAGCAGGCAAAGCCCTGGTGGACGGAGGAACTTTTGACCCGCGAGCAGGCTCTACAAGCCCTCACCATCAACGTGGCTAAGCAGATGTTCATTGAGAATGAGCGCGGCAGTGTGAAGGAGGGCAAGTATGCAGACTTCCTGCTCGTCACAAAGGATGTGCTTTCATGCCCGGAGAATGAGATTCACGAGGCAAAACCTGCCGCCACCTACTTTGAAGGTAAAAAAGTGTTTGAGAATAAATAAAGAGATAAAATGAATCGTATGAGTATGATGAAGAAGCTAATGTCGCTCATCACAGTGATGGGTGTCATCTTTGGAATGGGGCTGCTAGCCAGCTGCAAAAATAATAATAGTGCCGACCTCGTGGTCTATGGCAAGATTTTTACCTCTGAGGGTAATCAGATTGTAGAAGCCTTTGCCGTGAAGGACGGCAAGTACGTCTATGTAGGCGACAAGGCTGGAGCCGAAGCCTATGTTGAGGAGGGCAAGACCGAGGTGATAGACTACACCGGCAAGGGACTCGTCATGCCCGGTTGCGGCAATGGTCACGCGCACTATTCGTTTGGCTATGCCATCCAAAGCGTAGGAACAGTCATGAGCCGGGAGACTGATGTGGACCAGTTCATCAAGGAAATCGTTCCTGCTGCTGTCAAGAAGGCAAAGGACGCAGGCGTCAATTTCGTTTTCGGCAGCGGTTGGGAGATGATGAAGTTCCCCAAAGACTTGTGCTATCGCAAGCTGTTAGATGAGGTGTGCAGTGATATCCCCATCTACTTTTTTGATGAGGAAGGCCATAAGGGCATTGCCAACACCATCCTGCTGAAAAAGGCCGGACTTATCAAGGAGGACGGCACGGCTGGCAAGACAGAAATGCGCGGTGGCGAGATTGTACTGGATGCCGATGGTGTGCCCACAGGTTATGTGAAAGAACAGGCCGGCACTTATGTGCGTTCCTTCTTAGACAATGATAACCTCTTCTCCGTTGACATCGCAAAAGAGAATATGCCCAAAATTCAGGAACAGCTGCTGTCGGAGGGCTACACGATGTATCAGGACGGCTACTCCTCCCCTTTCTTCAACGATAGCTTCTATCAGGCAGCCCAGCAGATGGACCAGGCCGGTGACATGCACTTCGTCCTGGGCACGGCATGGGAAATGGACAGCTGGATGGATGTGGACAAGACGCTGGAGAAGGCTGCTGACACAAAGAAATACGAATCTACGCATATCCGTACGAACTGGCTCAAGATGTTCATGGACGGCACGGTGGAAAGCGGCACAGGATTTGTAGATCCACTCTATGCGGACGGACATCAGGGCATTCCCAACTGGTCGGAAGAGGAACTGACGGACATCACACGCAAGGCTAACGAAAAGGGAATCACCATGCATGTCCACGTGATGGGCAACAAGGGCGTTGAGCGTATTGTCAATGCCTTCATTAACGGTGGAAAGGATGAAATGCGCAATACGCTGGTACACGTGTATGGTGTCAAAGAGGCGGATTACAAACGTATGGCCGACCATAATATCTATGTCACCTCGGGTATGCTTTGGCATCATGCTGACGATGCGTTGCAGAAAGAGCTTATGCAGATACTCCCTGAAGGCATGAAGGACAAGGGCTATCCGATGAAATCATTCCTCGACCACGGTATCAACCTATCCTCACACTCTGACTTCCCTGCATTGTGTGGCGCTCCCGATGATCCATTCGGCATCATGGAAATAATGATTACGGGTGTCTACCATCTTGAGAATGCAAAGCCTTGGTGGACGGAAGAATGTCTCACCCGTGAGCAGGCACTCCAGACCCTGACCATCAACGTGGCCCGCCAAATGTTCCTTGAAAATGAGCGCGGCAGCATCAAAGAAGGCAAATATGCAGATTTCCTCCTCGTCAACAAGGATGTGCTGACCTGCCCTGTGACCGAGATTCATGAGGCAAAACCCGTCGCCACCTACTTTGAGGGAAAGCAGGTCTTCAAGCTGTCGGAGGCTCCCGACTACAGCGATAAGAACAACTGGATGAAGCTGCCCGAGGCCACAAAGGACGTCGACTGCTTCTATATCTATCCTACAGAATATTCCGATGACTCCGAAAACGCCCCGACATTTGCCGACATCAACGAGAAGATGATGAGAGAAATAGCACCACAGACCTATCTCGTGCAGGGAACAGCCTTTGAGGACGTGGCTAACGTCTTCGCGCCCTATTACAGGCAACTGAACATGGCGACAGCGATAACGATGCCCCAGGAGGAGATGCTGAGTGCCTTTGCCAGCACACCGAAGGACGACATCTTTGCAGCCCTCGACTACTATTTCGAGAACCTGAACGGCGGCAGACCCTTCATTCTGGCAGGGCACTCGCAGGGCTCGGCCATACAGAAGCTGGTGCTGGCAGAATATATGAAGGCGCATCCCGAATACTACAAGCGCATGATTGCTGCCTACGTGATTGGCTTTGCTGTCACCGAGGACTACCTGAAGGAGAACCCACACCTGAAGTTTGCTGAGGGAGCCGATGATACTGGCGTCATCATATCGTGGAATACCGAATCACCCGCCAACGAGGGTCAGAAGAACGGAGTCGTCCTGCCAGGTGCCATCAGCATCAACCCCATCAACTGGAAGCGAGACGAGACCTACGCTCCGGCAGAGGAGAACCTGGGCGCTTACTACTATAACGATGAGAAAGAACAGATGGAAGTGGTTCCTCACGCTGCCGACGCACAGGTCAACCTGAAAAGGGGCACTGTGATTACAACAATCAAGAACGTGCCACCTGTCACCGGCACAGACTTTTTCGGACCTGGCAGTTACCACGAAGTCGACTACGAACTATATTTCAATAACATCAAGGCCAACGTAGCCGCGAGAGTGGCAGCGTACAAAAATAATGCGAAATAAAGTTCCTAACCGAGTGTAATAAAAGGGGCTCATATGCATTGTGCATTTGAGATGAAAAAAGATATTATAGATGAAACAGACACTTTTTCTTGGCAACATCATCACGATGGATGAGAAGCGGCCCTTTGCCAAGGCTGCATTAGTGAAGAACGGCGTATTTGCCTTTATCGGTAGCGCAGAGGAGGCGAAGAAACTCGTTAATAAGGGCACACAGGTGCTGGATTACGGTGACAACTACATCTATCCCGGTTTCCTGGAGTCCCACTGTCACGGACATCTGGCAGGCGACCGCTTTATCGGACAGGCGAATCTGGGACAAGTGGGATTGACCGACTATGCCAAATACCGCGAAATCATCAAGGAGTTCATCGCCCAGAATCCGGATCGTCAGTTCTACCTGGCTGCAGGATGGGTGGAAAACGAGGAACACGTCACCAAAGCCTATCTTGACGAGATATGCTCTGACAAGCCGTTGTTCCTGCACACTGGCGGCGGACATTCCATGCTGCTCAACACCAAGGCGCTGCAGTGGGCTGGCATCGATGCTGAATATGCGAAGAAATACGGTTATGACCTGGTACACGTGGATGAGAACGGCGAACCTGACGGCTATATCTGTGAAGGTCCCGTGTTCGAAATCGTACCCAAACTACCCGTTACCCTTGAGGATGCCAAGAGTTTCCTGCTCGCCTGGCAGGATTTTGCCCTCAGCAGCGGCTTTACCGCCGTGTGTGATGCTGGCGCAGAGGTCATTTACCGCGATTCTCCCAAGGCCTACCACGAGTTGGAGGAGGAAGGCAAGCTGAAGTTGCGTACCTATGCCTATATGTATGTGACCGACAATATTGCCGACCCAAAGGCAGAGATTGCCCGCATTGTCGCACAGCGTGCCGATCTGAGCGGAGAGTATTTCCATATCGTCGGTGCCAAGGCGTTCCTCGACGGTGTGACCGAAGCGCATACGGGTTGGCAGAATCAGGATTACCTCGACCAGCCCGGCTATCACGGCAACGAGCGCTTTAACGACCACGATAAGATGGTGCAGCTGATTGTTGAAGCCGACAAGGAGGGCATGTCTGTCCATGTACACTCTGAGGGTGGCGGTGCTACCCACTTCATGCTGGGCTGTATTGAGGATGCCGAGAAGATTACTGGCAACATGGATCAGCGCAACGTACTGGCGCACCTGCACTTCGTGACCGACGAGGATATCCGTCGCATGGCAGCAACCGGTTCCATACCGGCTGTTCCACCACTCTGGACAGCTGAGATTGTTGGAGGCCCTTACGATCAGGAAGTATCCTACGTCGGTAGGGAACTGGCCGAACAGGCTTACCCCATCAAGTCGTTCTACGATGTCGGGGCCAACGTGGTGTTCCATTCCGACTATCCCGTTTCGCCGATGATGAATGTAAAATACAGTATCTACACAGCGGAGAAGCGTACGTATCCGAAGGAAGTGTTTGGCGACTTATGCAAGCCTCGCAATACGAAGGAGGCCATCACCCGCGAGCAGTCGCTGCGCGCAATGACGATCAATGTGGCCCGTCAGTGGCACCAGGAGCATCGCATGGGCTCCATCGAGTTTGGCAAGATCGCCAATATGACGGTGTTCGACTGTGACTTCCTGCACGACGACATCGAGAAGGTGGCTCAGGCCAACATCATTGCTACCGTGATTGACGGCAACGAGGTGTATAGGGCATAAAATAAACATCATTTACAAATAACAAACAAATAATAAACAAAGAATTATGAAACAGACATTTTGTAAACGTATTGGGAAGATGCTGTCATGCATCGCTGTGATGGGTGTTGTACTCGCAACGGGCATGCTTGCCAGCTGCTCGAGTAATGATAACCCGGTCAAGGAAGACGTCCCTCCTGTAAAGGATGGTGCCGACCTCGTGGTCTATGGTAAGATTTTCACTTCGGAGAATAACCAGATTGTAGAGGCCTTTGCCGTGAAGGACGGCAAGTACGTCTATGTAGGTGACAAGAAGGGTGCCGAGCAGTATATCGTGAACGGCAAGACCGAAGTGGTTGATTACAGCGGAAAGGGCCTGGTGATGCCGGGCTGCGGCAACGGTCATGCCCATTATTCCTCCGGCTTTGCCATCAAGACCATCGGTACGTTTGTCGGTCCAGAGGACGGTCCGGAGAAATTCCTTACGGAAATTCTTCCCGCTGCCGTGAAGAAAGCCAGGGAGAATGGTTCAAAGGCGGTCTTTGGCTTTGGATGGCAATACCAGCTGTTCGAGAAAAACATGCCTACCCGCCAGCAAATGGATGCCATCTGCAGTGATATTCCCATCTACTTTGCCGACGAGGAAGCCCACAAGGGACTGGCAAACAGCATCCTGTTGGTGCAGGCCGGTATTATGAAGGAAGACGGCACCCCGCTAAAGAGGGATATTCGCGGAAGCGAGATAGTGATAGGCGCCGACGGCACTCCTACCGGTTTCCTGAAGGAACAGGCGGGTACCTACACACGTTCCTTCCTGGACAATGAGAACCTCTTTTCTGTGGACATCGCAAAGGCTAATATGGCCAATATCGAGCAGCACCTCTTGTCAGAGGGCTACACGATGTATATTGACGGCTGGTCTTCCTATTTCTTCAACACCAATTTCTATCAGGCTGCCCAGCAGATGGACAAGGCCGGTGACATGCACTTCGTACTGGGCTTGAGTTATGAGATTGACAGCTGGATGGACATAGAAGCGGTTTTGAAAAAGGCTGCCGACGCCAAGAAATACACTTCCACCCGCGTAAAGCCCAACTGGATAAAGCTCTTCATGGACGGCACGGTGGAAACGGGTACGGGATTTGTGGAGCCGCTCTATCCCGACGGACATCAAGGCAGCGCCAACTGGACGGAAGAGGAGCTGACCGAAATGACGCGCATTGCTAATGCCAACGGGGTGACCATGCACATCCACGTCATGGGAAACAAGGGTGTCACCCGCGTGGTCAACGCATACGTCAACGGTGGAAAGGACGAGATGCGCAACACGATGGTGCACGTGCGTAACGTCGATGCACCCGACTTTAAGCGTATAGCAGACCATAACATCTATGTCACCGCCGGTATGCTTTGGCATCACAACTCCACACAGATTCCTGCTTTGCTGAAAGGCATCGTGCCTGAAGGCATGGAGGACAAGTCGTATCCTATGAAGTCGTATTTCGATTACAACATCCCCGTATCTTCCCATTCCGACTTCCCGGCATTGGGAGGCAGTCCCGACGACCCCTTTGGCATCATGGAGATTGCCGTGACGGGTGTGCTCTGGTCTGAGAATGGCACTCCCTGGTGGCCAGAGGAGCTCATCACCCGCGAGCAGGCCATCAACGCTATGACCATCAACATTGCCAAGCAGATGTTCATCGAGGACGAGCGAGGCAGCATCAAGACTGGCAAGTATGCCGACTTCCTCCTTGTCGACAAGGACGTGCTGTCGTGCCCGGTGACAGAGATTCACGAAGCCAAGCCTGCAGCCACCTACTTCGAGGGAAAGAAGGTGTTTTCAATGTGAACCCCCCAAAGACAAGTAATTCATTATCTTAGCCTCACTGCTTTTCTCCAAGGGCAGTGGGGTTATTTGTTAATAAACGAGAGAATTGTTAGTCCCCGTGCCCCACTCTCTTTCCCGCTGTCATTTTGCCAAAAAATATAAAAAGGTGAGGCGATAATGCCACTAATTCCCCAAATTGTTGTACTTTTGCACGCAAAAGTTCTTCGTATGATATACGACCAGGTTCGGCATGATACGCTCTATATTATGCTTTATACATTAGTGACAGCTATGGCCATGATGGCAAGTTGTTATCTGCTGTTCCGTCGGGCCAATGCTATTGCCCCTGACGTAACACCGCCTATACGCCTGCGCCGGTGGACGGCAGCTTTCTTTGCAGTATTCGTCGTGAATCATATATGGTATATGGGGCCGACATTTTTCCTCACCTCAAGCGATGATATTAAGATGGCCAGTCTGGTAGGCGGGCTGATTGACAGCATCACATTTTTCCCTTTGGCAATCATCGTCTTGTTCACGATGCTGCAAGACCGCAGGCGACCGCTGTGGCCTGTTGCCGTGATGGTTGCGCCACTCATCGTAGGAATGGCATGGTGCGTTGTCAGCCGCAGCGAGACCCTTGTTCCGATGTTAATTGTCTATTTACTGTTGATGAGCTTTGGCCTGATTATATATATGGTACGCGAATTGAAACAATATGGACGCTGGCTGCGCGATAACTATGCTGACCTGGAGCACAAGGAAGTGTGGCAGAGTTTCGTGGTGCTGGCCATCATGCTATTGGTATTCTGTATCTATGCGTTTAGCGATAAAGCCCAGTCCTACGAATACCTCCTTCAGTTGATTGTCGTTGTACTGATTGGCTATCTCTTGTGGCGGGTGGAGACGTTAAGCGATCTGAGCATCCCCGTTAATGATGCGGAAGATTTGAACGTCCCCGACAATCGGGGACATGGCATAAGCCCAGGGGAAAGTTTTCACATTCGCAACAACATTGGATCATTGCTGCAGCAGCATTGCATTGACAAGCAGCTCTACCTACAGCACGACCTCACCATTCTCCAACTTGCCAAGACTATTGGAACTAACCGTTACTATCTCAGCCAGTATTTTTCTAATCAGAGCACGACTTACAATGCCTACATCAATGATTTGCGTATCAACCATTTTGTCAGTCTCTATCACGAGGCTGTCGATTCCAAGCGTTCCATCACTGCCCAGCAGTTGGCCCTGGAGAGTGGTTACCGCAGTTACAATACATTTAGAGATGCTTTCAAACGCAAGACGGGACAGTCGGTGACTGCCTGGATAAGGGCTCTGCATGAAGGGATTGGAGAACCCTAAAGTGATGAAATCAGCAATAATGTGATGAAATCAGCAAAAATCACGGCTCAGGACATGGGCCGTGATTCTTTTTTGGTGAGAAATTGCTAACTTTGCCGAAGACTTTAAAATTATATTTAACCTAAAAAAATGTAAATATGAGAAATTTGAAAAAGTGGATGCTTGCCGCCATCCTGATCTGCGGCACCGCAGCGATGTTCACATCGTGCGCAGCGAACGAAGACAACCCAAGTAAGGGAGACACCCCTTCAGAAAAGACCATCGCCGACCTCGTGGTCTATGGTAAGATCTTCACTTCTGAAAGTAACCAGATTGTAGAGGCATTTGCCGTGAAAGACGGCAAGTACGTCTATGTAGGCGACAAGGCGGGGGCCGAAGCATTTGTTGAAGCAGGCAAGACCGAGGTGGTGGACTACTCAGGAAAGGGTCTTGTGATGTCTGGCTGCGGTAATGGCCACGCACACTACATGCTGGGCTATGCCCTTAAGACCATCGGAACGATGATAGGGCTGGATGTTACTTCAGAGAAATTGCTGAAGGAGATTCTTCCAGAATCTGTCAAGAAGGCAAGGGCTGAAGGGGCCACTTCTATCTTCGGACAAGGCTGGCGCCTCCAGAGTCTCGACCCTCTGCCTACTCGTGAGGATCTGGATGCCATCTGCAGCGATATCCCCATCTATCTGCTGGACGAGGAATGCCATAAGGCACTGGGTAATACCATTTTGCTGAAAAAGGCTGGCATCATCAACGAGGATGGTACTGCCGGCAAGACAGAATTACGTGGCGGCGAGATTGTTGTAGATGCCAACGGCATGCCTACAGGTCTGATGAAGGAACAAGCCCAGACCTACCTGCGCTCCTTCCTGGACAACGACAATCTCTATACCCTCGACAGGGCTTTGTCTAACTTGGTGGAAATCGACCAATATCTGGCATCAGTGGGCTACACCATGTATCACGGCGGCTGGGGTAACTATTTCGTAAACACCAATTACTATCAGGCAGCTCAGCAGATGGACAAAGAAGATAAGCTGCACTTTGTATTAGGACTGCCCTACGAGATTGAGAGCTGGATGGATATGGACGAGGCACTGGGCAGAGCCGTTGATGCCAAGAAGTTCGCTTCGAAGCGTGTCATGCCCAGATGGATCAAGCTCCTCTTCGACGGTGGAGTAGAAGCTGGTACGGCTATTGTGGATCCCCTCTATCCCGACGGACACCAGGGCATTGCCAACTGGACGGAAGAGGAAGTGACCGAGCTGACACGCAAGGCTAATGCCCAAGGTCTGACCATCCACATTCATGTCATGGGAAACAAGGGCGTCAGTCAAGTAGTCAACGCCTTTATCAATGGCGGACAGGATGAGATGCGCAATACGCTGGTACACGTGCGCAACGTCAATGATGAAGATTACAAGCGTATGGCAGAGCACAACATCTATGTCACCTCTGGTGTGACTTGGCATCACATGCCAACTGGTGCGGTTGAGGTATTGAAGACCATGGTTCCTGCAGGTCAGGAAGACAAGTCTTATCCCTTTAAGTCATACATCGACAATAACATCCCTGTAAGCATACACTCAGACTATCCTGCATTGAGCGGCAGCCCTGACGATCCGTTCGGCATCATGGAGATAGCTGTGACAGGTGTACTTTGGTCCGAGAATGGCACGCCTTGGTGGCCCGAGGAGCTCGGCACCCGTGAGCAGACCCTCACTGCCATGACCATCAACTGCGCCAAGCAGATGTTCATCGAAGAGGAGAGAGGCAGCATCAAGACTGGCAAATATGCCGACTTCTTGCTCCTCAACCAGGACGTGCTGACCTGCCCGGCGACAGAGATCCACTCAACCAAGCCAACAGCCACCTACTTCGAAGGAAAGAAGGTTTTCTCTATGTAAATCAAACACACCAAAGAGGGATAAAATTATGAAGCAAACTATTATTCTCGGCAACATCATCACGATGGATGAAAAGAGGCCCTTTGCCAAGGCTGCGGTTGTAAAGAACGGTGTCTTTGCCTATATTGGTGGCGCTGAGGAAGCGAAGAAGCTCGCCGGTGCAGACGCAAAGGTAATGGACTATGGTGATAACTTCATCTACCCTGGCTTCATAGAAGCCCATGCCCACGGCGTCTTTGCTGGTTATCGTGCCATCGGACAGGCGAATCTTGCTCAGGTGGGCCTAAAGGCCGACTATGCCAAATACCGCGAGATTATGAAGGAGTTCATCGCCAAGAACCCTCAACGCCAAATCTATATGGCCGCCGGGTGGATACCTAATGATGAGCCTGTTACGAAAGCATACCTTGACGAGATATGTCCTGACAAACCTTTCATCATGAACTCCGCCGATGCACATTCCTGCCTGCTCAACACCAAGGCACTGGAATGGGCTGGCATTGATGCAAAGCGTGCCAAGGAATACGGCTACGACCTGGTGTATGTGGATGAGAAGGGAGAACCGACTGGCTATCTCTGCGAGGGGCCTGCTTTCAAAGTCATGCATGAGGTCCCGGTTACGGTTGAGGAAGCAAAGTCCTATATCCTTGCATGGCAGGACTTTGCCATCTCAAGCGGTCTGACTGCCACAGCTTTTGCCGGCGATGACCTTCGTTTCCCGGAGGCTGAGGCCTATTACGAGTTGGAGGAGGAGGGCATGCTGAAACTGCGTACCTATGCCAACGTGATTATTGCTGACAATGCTGAAGACCCGAAGGCAGAAGTTGCCAACGTGGCCGCCATTCGTGCTAAATACAGCAACGAATACTACAATATCATAGGTCTTAAAGTCTTGTTGGACGGTGTGACCGAAGCCCATACAGCCTGGCAGCTCAAGGATTATGCCGATCAGCCTGGCTATCACGGTGTGGAGCGATTCAACGATCACGACAAGATGGTGGAGTTGATCGCTGAGGCAGACAAGGAAGGGCTCTCCGTCCATGCCCACTCCGTAGGAAACGGTGCGACCCACTTCATGCTGGATTGCATTGAGGATGCCGAGAAGATAACAGGCGATAAGGATCAGC
>JAEEGK010025522.1_pt1 | contig 12122 bp, 9 predicted proteins | sample 8958771 | NCBI WGS metagenome assembly JAEEGK01 (sample SAMN16246547, study PRJNA631951) | gut metagenome | biome: gut microbiome; feature: rumen; material: SC-attached | host: Bos | place: Iran: Karaj | collected 2018-10 | reverse complement strand
TCTGCAACAATCAACGAAAAAACAAAAAACGCTTTTGCCTCCGCTTTGCCTGATTCGGCATTAAGTAATGCGGCATCGCAAAAAGAAAAAGGCGAAATCCGCGGTAAAACCGGTGAAAAGATAAAAATGATTTTCCTGCCGCCGGAAGACGTTTTAAGAAAGAGAATCACACACTGGGCAATTTTTGCAGAACGCCGTGAAAAGATTTCTACCCTGCGCCAGCTTTTAAATGCAGAAAAGCCAGAAAAAGCTCTAGTTTTTACTGCGCGTTCAGATCAGGTAGAAAACATTGTATCAAAACTGACTTTCAAAAAAATAAAATGTACAGGATTCTATTCAAAAACAGATAAAAAAAAGCGTAAGGCTGCAATCGACCAGTTCAGAAACGGCAAGTGCAATGTTCTTGTTACAACAGACTTAGCCGCCCGCGGACTTAACATTACAGATATTTCCCATGTAATTCAGATGGATTTACCTGAAACCGATGATTTTTTTGTACACCGCGCAGGAAGAACCGCTCGTGCCGGCAGAACAGGAATCAACGTTGTAATCGGCGACGAATTTGAACTTAATAAATTTGCAGTCCTTGAAAAACGCCTTAAAATAACGGTTTATCCGAAAGAATTATACGCCGGAAAGATTCAGACACCACAGCTGTAAAAAAAAATATAAAACTTACTTTTATAATGCACGGAAAAGTGGTATAATACACTGAATTTCTTTATTCATGGCTTTGCCTTGCTTTTAGCGGCAAAACTTGTGCCGGTTCCGGCGTGAAAATGAGGTTTTTGTGTTTTTAAAAAGTCTTGATATATTCGGTTTTAAATCTTTTGCAGATAAAGTTCATGTTGATTTTGCGGACGGAATTACTGCCCTCTTAGGTCCGAATGGTTGTGGAAAAAGTAACGTTGTTGATGCAATAAAATGGGTTCTTGCAGAAAATAAATCAAAAAATCTGCGTGCGGCAAAAATGGAAGACATTATTTTTAATGGAACAGAACGCCGTCCGCCATTAAACGTTGCAGAAGTTACGCTTACAATTATGAATGAAAATGGACTTCTGCCTCTGGAAGCTCCTGAAATTGCAATTAAACGCCGTATTTTCCGTTCAGGCGAAAATGAATATTACATTAACAATGCTCAGGTTGGTCCTTCTGAAATCAGAAAGCTTTTCATGGATACTGGTGTCGGTAAAGCTGCCTATTCTGTAATGGAACAGGGTAAGATTGACCAGATTCTTTCGAGCAAGCCGGAAGACCGCCGCTATCTTTTTGAAGAAGCAGCAGGTATCAGCCGCAGCAAGGCAGAATGTGCAGAAGCAGAACGCGAGCTTGAAAAAACCCGCATAAACCTTCAGCAGATTGAAGTTTCTCTTGCAGAAATAAAGCGTTCTTACGATACGCTTAAGATTCAGTCTGAAAAAACTACACAGTACCGCCAGATTCGTGAAGATATTTTCAACAATGAACTTGATATTCAGCTATTAAAACTTAAGGGATTTATTCAGGATAAAGTTCACAGAGCAGAAGACCTTAAAAACGTTGAAGAAAAACGCAACGCAGTAAGACAGGAAATTGAAGCCATTACAAACACTCTTTCTGAAAACATGGACAAGATTAAAGCCATGCAGGAAGAGGTTTATAAAAAACAGGCTGATTTAATCGGTATTCAGAAAGAAAAGAACGGCAAACTTGATTTGGCAAAGCAGTTCAATGCGCGTTCTAATGAAATCAAAGAAAAAATCGGTCAGCTAGAAGCGCACGGAAGGGCAATTCAGGACAGAATCGATAATTTAAACGAAGAAATTGACAGTCAGAATGCTGAACTTCACCAGAAAGTAAAACAGATTGAAACAATTTCTCAGAATATTAAAACTTTCCAGCAGAATATCGAACAGGCAGGAAATCAGATTACAGAAAATGATCTGGCAGCCGGCGAATGTGAAAAAGAAATCGAGAGCCTTGAAGAAATTCATTCTAATCTGCGTTCAGAGCTTGGCTCTATTACAGAAAACATCGTTACAGAACTTGATTCAAAGTTGAAGGAAGCAGGACTTTCTACAGCAAGCGCAGGTAAGGCAAAAGAAGAGCTTGAAGGTCAGCTTGAAAAATTAAAGATATATATAGAAGGAAGAAAAAATATTTTTGCAGATGCCGTTGCAAGCGGAGCTAATGCTGCAAAGGCGGCACAGGATGCGCTCAATGCATTTACAGAAGCTGAGCGTCTTACTTCTGAGCTTGCGCAGGCAGTAAGCAATTATATTAAAACTACACCTTCGTTCCTGCAGGAATTCCTTTCGCCTGAAGGTATTATTACCCAGAAACGCAAAATTGACGAAAAGATTAAGGCAAACGAAGACGAGCAGGAAAAAAATAAAAACAAGATTAATGAACTGCATTCGGCAAATTCCGGACTTGCCGGTAAAATCAACGAATATAAGGAAACTCTTTCTAAGCTTCGCGTAAACGAAGCACAGATGCAGGCTGAAGTTACGGCGGCAAAACAGCAGATTGACTTGCTGCGCAGAAGCCTTACTTCCGAAGAAAATTCTTTGCGTACGAACGAAGACGAATTATACAGCGAGCAGAAACGTGCAGAAGACATTAACGAGCAGATTCTTGGAGTTGAACAGGAACTTGCCGAAATTGAAAACCGCGGACAACGCCTTGCCGCCGATTTGACAGAACTTGACCAGAAAATTGCCGAAGGAAACAGCAGCGTTTCAGGCAAACAGGAAGTTTTAAGCAAAAAACAGGAAGAGCAGAATAAATATCAGGCAAGATACGAACAGCTTTCCGTTTCCCTTGGTTCACTTGATACAGAAATCCGCAACGTAAAGCAGAACTTTATGGATACACATTCGCGCGACCTTATGGAATTTGAAGAGCGGATGTATAAAATCATTACACCGGCGGCGGAACTTAGGGAAACCCTGGCTGCCGCAAAAGAAAAGCTTAAGGCTCTCGGTCAGGTAAACCTTATGGCTCCGGAAGAGTTTGGCGAAGTTAAAGAACGCTACGAAAGGCAGCTTACAAATTATAACGATACTAAGGTAAGTCTTGAAAACCTTGAGCGTGTTGCAGAAGAAATCAAGGCAAAATCTACGGAAATGTTCCTGGAAACTTACAATAAAATCAAAAAGAATTTTCATAACATGTTCCGCCGCCTGTTTAACGGAGGCCGCGCAGAACTGCGTCTTTCTGACCCGCAGAATGTTCTTGCAAGCGGTATAGATATTCTTGCCCAGCCGCCTGGAAAGAAACTTGAAAGCATTGCTCTTCTTTCCGGTGGTGAAAAAACAATGACAGCCGTTGCCTTGCTGTTCGCTACATATCAGGTTCGCCCTTCCCCATTCTGTCTTTTGGACGAAATTGATGCTGCGCTGGACGACAAGAACGTTTCTAGTTTTGTTACTACATTAAGAGCTTTTGCAAATGTCAGCCAATACATTATAATTACTCATAACAAGAAAACCGTTATGGGCGCAAGCACAATGCTCGGTGTTACAATGGAAGAATCCGGCGTAAGTAAGGTTATTGCGCTGCGTCTTGACGAAGATATAAAGGTTGGAAAACTTCCTGAAGAAGTTGAACAGCCGTTTATTGAAGAAGATGTAGAACCTGAAAAGGATGTCTACATTCCTCCAAGACCACCAAAACGGATTCATAATCCTGATGGCTCAATCGTAACTGCTACAAGTTCTTCTGTACCAACCGGCTCTGCCGGAACTGGAACTGCAGAAGCAACTGAAAATATGGAAAATGCGGATAATTCTGCAGGAACCATAGAAGAAGGCAGTGCAGAAGGCACATCAACAGAAGCAGAAAAGAATACTGATGATTCAGCTACCTGATTTTTTGACAGAAAAAATTGATGACCTCGTTGAATTTGTAAAGACAAAGAAACAGGTTGCTTTAACCTGCATTATCCTTGTTGTTTTTGCAATTCTTGCGTTCATTATTTTTACAGTTCATTCCTGCTCATCCGTTACAAAAAAAGAAGTAAAAACGGTGCGCACACCGCAGGTAATGGAAAATTTTACCCCTGATCAGGAGATAATAAAACCTGACGGTCCGCAGATGCCTGACGGATACGCTTTAAGCCGGAATCCTAAGCCTCAGTGGACAGAAAAGGAAATAGAAGAACATTTTACAGTTCCAGATGATGAAAATCTTGAAGACCTGAAAAAGGCAAATGACAGTTTAATCAATGAACTTCTGGGAGCAGCACCGTGAAAAAAACATTGTTAAAACCAATTATTTCATTATTTCTCTTACCCGCACTTGGTATTTTGACTTCTACAAATAATTTTGCATCTGCCCAGGAAGTAGTACAGGAAGCTGCAAAAGAAACAGATCAGGAAACTTTACGGGAAACTGTAAATAATGAATCTACTCGCTTTACAGAACCGGAAGTTTTTGAATTACCTGCACAGGATAATTTTTTGCAGAATAAGGCTCCGTCAGAATTACCTTCAGAATTGATTATACAGCCTTTTCCGCCGGAAACAGGTTCGCCTGCCGCAAAACCTTCTGTAGCAAATCCTATAACAAATACTGCAGCAAACACTGCGGTCGAAAATATCGGGAAAGCTATTGAAGGCACTTCAAATCTTCCGTCTGAAAATCAGGGTTTACAGAATCTTAATACCGAAGAAGATTTACAGGCTGAAAATACAGAAGAGAAAGAAGATTTTATAGAAGAACTTCCTCCGCCGCCACAGCCATCACGAGCCATTACAATAAAGAAAAATCAGTTTCTGGACGTAGAATATCCCGGCAACGGCTGGCTTTTTATGGGCGAAACTGAAAAAAATGCAAAACTTATTTCTTTTGGAAGAGGAAAACTTAATCAGGAAAAAACGTCTTTTACTTTCCGTGCACGGAATCAGGGAACTACCCTGCTCCATTTTTACAAAAACGATATTTTAACAGGCTCTTATATTGACGATTTTCTGGAAGTTACAGTTGAAAGCGAAGAAACAACTTCAAAAGAACATGTAAAAGCTCCTTCTTATGAACAGATTGTTCCGCCGGCGCCTAATTTTGATCTTTTAAAGGAAAATCATTTACAGGTTGCTGATATGACGACCTCTGGCACAAGAGCTTCTGAGGACGAAAAAGACTTTGAAAATGCTGATTCAGGAAATGCAGGTACAGGTTCTGACGAACCTTATTCTTCAAGAAAATCTTCAACAGCTTCTTCTAGTTACGGAACATATTCAGAAGCAGAAAATGTTTCTGATTATCAGGAAGAGCATTCTGAACGCAGCGGGAAAACAAGGATTCAGACAGAAACAGAATCAGCTCAAAAGCAGACCGGCAGCGCAAAGGTAAATCAGGTAAAAAACACTTCAAATAAACAGGCTTTGCCGGAAACAGAAAGCAAAACCGCCGCTGATGAAATTATTGCAGGCAATTCGTCTGTTGCAGAACTTCTTGAAAAAGCGCAGAAAGCCTATGACAGCAAGAATTATGAAACCGCCCTTCATCTTGTAACTGATTTTTTTGAGCAAAGTGACTTAGATTTAGATAAAGCACTTTACCTTCAGGGACAGATTCTTGAAGAAAAATCTCCTGTTCAGGATATAAAAAGCGCAATAGATGCTTACGACGTAATCATTAAAAATTACCGGCAAAGCCCTTTGTGGAAGAAAGCAAATGAGCGCAGCATATACCTTAAGCGCTTTTACATAAACATCCGCTAAGAAAAAGTCAAATTAATTTTGAGGTACTCAAATGAAAAAAGGATATTCAATTATCATTACAGCAGCAATTCTTATGATGCTTGCTTCCTGTACTGTAAAACAGGTTCAGGTACAGAACAGACAGATTTCCGTAACAGGAACAGGTTCCGTTTCTGTTGAACCGGACTATGTTACAATTACAATGTCTGTAAGAACTTCAGCAAAAGAACTTACGGCCGCAACTAAAGAAAATGCAGAAAAAATGGAAGCCGTTACAAATGCTTTAATTGAAAGCGGGCTTACAAAAGAAGACATTTCTACCAGAGACTATGATATTTATCAGGAGTCACACTGGGAAAATAACAGACAGGTTCGGGGAAACTATCAGGTTTCGAATAAGATTTCTGCAATCGTAAGAACTATTTCAAATGCAGGTTCGGTTATTGATGCGGCAGTAAAAGCCGGTGCCAATGAGTTTTCTTCTTTAAGTTTTGGCGTAAACAATACAGCTCCTGCCGTAAAGCAGGCAAGAATTCTTGCAATGAAAAACGCAGAGGAAACTGCAAAACTTTTAGCAGGAACCGGCGGAGCAGATATAGGGAAAATCATTTCTATAAATGAAGTTTATGAGCCGTATAACACACCAAGAGCCGTAAAAATGAATGCAATGATGCTTGCTGATTCAGCAGTAAGCGAAGCAGCAACAGGTATAAATGCAGGAAAAACAGACATAAGCGTTACTGTGAATGTGACCTATGCCTTGAAATAAAAATCACAGGAAGTTAGAATAAAGTTTATGTTAGACTATAAATTTATCAAGGATAACCTTGAAGCCGTAAAAGAAAATATTAAAAACCGTAATATGACAGCAGATGCTGATCTTGTTGTCACTTTGTATGACAAGCGTACTGCACTGGTAACTGAAAAACAGAACCTTCAGCAGCGCCGTAACGAAAATGCCGCAGCAATGAAAGGCAAGCTTGATGCAGAAACAAGAAACAAGCTTATTGCCGAAGGCAAGACAATTAAGGAAGAAATTTCCAAGGTTGATGCAGAGCTTGCAGATTATGAAGCAAAACTTGAAGAAGCTGCGCGTAACATTCCAAATATGTGTCATCCAGATGTTCCAATCGGAAAACTCGATACAGAAAATCTTGAAGTAAAGAAAGTCGGAACACCAAGGAAGTTCACATTCCCGCCAAAAGATCATATTCAGCTTGGCGAAGAATTGGATTTGATTGACTTTGACCGCGGAACAAAGGTTTCTGGTCCTAAATTCTATTACTTAAAAAATGAAGCCGTTTTCCTTGAACAGGCACTTATTATGTATGCCTTAAACATCTTAAGGAAACACAACTTTACTCCGTTTATAACACCGGATGTTGCACGCGAAGAAATCCTTAAGGGAATCGGATTTAATCCGCGCGGAAACGAATCAAACGTTTACGCTATTGAAGACGAAGGAACATGTCTTGTAGCAACAGCAGAAATTACTCTTGGCGGATACCACTCTGGTGAAATCCTTCCAAAAGAAAAACTTCCGCTTTTCTACTGCGGACTTTCCCACTGTTTCCGCCGCGAAGCAGGAGCAGCAGGACAGTTCAGCAAAGGTTTGTACCGCGTTCATCAGTTCGACAAAGTAGAAATGTTTGTATACTGCACACCGGAAGATTCAGATAAAATCCATGAAAAACTCCGCTTAATCGAAGAAGAAATCTTTACAGGACTTGGACTTCCATTCCACGTTGTAGATACATGTACAGGAGACCTTGGAGCACCGGCTTACCGCAAGTGGGATCTTGAAGCATGGATGCCGGGACGCAACGGCGGAGAATACGGTGAAGTAACTTCTACTTCTAACTGTACAGATTACCAGAGCCGCCGCCTGAACGTACGCTATAAAGATGATGACGGAAAAAACAAATACGTTCACATGCTTAACGGAACTGCAATTGCTGTAGGAAGAGCCATGCTTGCAATTTTTGAAAATTATCAGAATGAAGATGGTTCAATCACAGTTCCTGAAGTATTAGTTCCATTGTGCGGATTTGACAAAATCGGGCCGAAGCCAAAGAAAAACTGAGTATGAAGCAGGATAAATACAGCAGGGCGATTTTTTATCTTCTGCTGTTTATCAGTATCATCGCCTCAGGCTTTGTTCTAAAGCTTGCTTCTCAAATTATAGTTCCAGTAATGTTTGCAATCCTGCTTTCACTGGTTATGCTTCCATTACTGGAAAAATTAAAAAAAGAATTTCACATTCCGTGGATTATTTCTACAGTGGCAATTCTGACTGTTTCTATAATCGCGATTGTTACTGTAGGAAACATGCTTATTTCAAGCCTTAAAACCATTGTAACCCTTTATCCGCGCTATGAAACAAGGCTTCTGGCAATTTATGAAATTTTTGCAAAAGCCTTTAAGCTGCCGTTTAACGAAACAAATACTCTTTTTGAAAATCTTTGGAACCAGCTTGGTGTAAGAAATGCTTTTCAGAATGCAATCATAAACTTTACGGGAAGTACAATTTTTCTAGGCAAAAACATCTTAATGGTAATGCTTCTGATTCTTTTCCTTGTAAGTGAAATTAATATTATGAAGGAAAAGCTTACTTTTGCCTTTGCCACACAAAAAGTAAAAGGAAGAGTTACAAGAGCAAGCCACAATATCATCCTTGAAATTACAAAATACATTTCAATAAAATTCATTATTTCATTGTTAACCGGACTTATAATTGGCATCGGAACATTTTTTATCGGAATGGACTTTCCTGTTGTCTGGGGTGTAATAGCTTTTGTATTAAATTTCATTCCTACATTCGGTTCAATTATCGCATCAATAATAACAATTATTTTTTCTTTAATTCAATTTTACCCGAATATTTCAACTGTTTTTTTAGTTACGCTTTTAGTTGTAGTAACACAGTTCACTTTAGGAAACATTATCGAACCAAGAATTACAGGATTAAAACTCGGACTTTCTCCGTTTATAATCCTTGTCAGCCTTTCTATTTGGGGCGGAATATGGGGATTTTCAGGCTTTTTGCTGGCAGTTCCTACAACAGTAATAATTAAGATTATCTGTGCAAATATTTCATTTCTACATCCAATCGCAGTATTCTTAGGAAATTTGCCTTCAGAAACAAAAAAAGAACTTTCTCCTGTAGAAGATAATTCTGTAGAAGACAATACTTCAGAAGAAAATATAGACAAAACTATAGAAGAATCAGAAAAAGATGCTGTAACAGAAGAAAAGCCTGTACCTGGAATTATTATATAGCCTGAATGTCAAGTTTTTCAAAAAAATAGGTATAAAATGAAAAATTGCTCTGTGGGACGCAGGGAAAACCAAATTAAGGGGGAACCTGCTTGAATTGCATTGGCGATAGCCGCTGCGGTATAGCAAGAAGCAGGGAGATTCCTTGATTTTTTTCCCGTTGCTGGGACCCGCAGAGTAATTTTTTATCAAGCAAGTATTGTTTAGTAACCCCAACATTTTGACTATATAATAACTACGGTCAATGCGAAGTGCACTTCCTGCAATACACGAATGTCTGGAATTATTATATAATTCAGATTCGTTAAATAAACAGATTTTTGGTAGACATTTCGTAAACGAAACGCACATCTTCTTCTTTTTCAATATCAAGCTTGCAGACAGCACATTCTTTAGAACCGTCATCACATTTATAGACTGCATGAACAGTACAATGTGCATAAACATCCCGCACAGAAATCGGCTTTATATCCAGCGGAAAAGCAAGTTTTAAATCAAACTCAAGATTCTCTTTAAAATCAAGTTTTGCAGAAGAATTGCCAAAAACAAGATATTCGTGGTTTACATAAAGAACTTCAGGATTTTCTGCCCTGTTCTGCAAAGGACGGAAAAGTTTTATAGAAGAAGCAAGATAACGGCATATCGGAATAAGATAAATGCCATAGCCGCCTTCACTTTTGCTTTTTGCAACAGTTACAAACTGTTCAAGGTATTTTTTAGCAGAAGGATTATCAGAAGCAGGAATTTCTGACCATGCGGGTTTTGAAAATAATCTGTAACCTGCAGCCGCAGTACAAAGCAGATTTACATCAGTTCCATCCTCTGTTTTATATGAAAGTTCTGCCGTAAAGGCGTTAGTTTTCTGAACTGGAGTTTCTGATATCCTGCTGATTTCAGAAGGAATAACCAGAGCAAGCCCGGAAGAAACCTGCGCCACTTTTGTTATAAAGCAAAGGCCAAGACCGTTAAAATAAAATTCAACACGAACTGTTTTTCCTTCAAAGGCAGAAGCTGCCTGAGGCGGATTTTTTAACAAAATGATACCTTGATTTAAAACAGTCATTTTTTCGGCGCTTAAAGCAACAGGAAAAACGGCACTTGTTGCTGAATGCACCAGAGATTCGGAAATAGTTTCCAGAGGAGTTACCGTTACAGGAACATTTGCGTCCTGAAGATATTTTAAAACCAGTTCCCGTTCAATTCCTGTAAGCTGCTGCTCCATGTTTAACTTACCTGCCATTTTTTTATTTGTATCTGTTCTATTTTCCAATCAGACTTTTTATCCAGATATAAATAAACAGTCAGACGACCTTTCTTACTTATAAAACAAACCGGAACTTCAAAAGTATCATCGGTTACAAAAGGTTTTCCATAAATATATGTAAAACCTGTATTTATAGCTGAATCATTTGAAGTTTCTGAATCAGTTTTTTCTTGTTCTGCAGAAGAAAACAATGCATCCGTGTCTGACTTAAAGAAAACCAGCTCACTTATGGATTTTTCTGCCATAAAAGAATCCAGGCTTTCAGAAGCACAGAACGACTTGCAAAAGCCTTTTACAACTTCTTCGGCTTCTGTGTTTAAGGCTGTCAAATCAAGCGATGCAAAGCCTTCAATATAAGGATACAACGAATCTTTATTATTTGCCACAAAAACACCGTAAGAAACGGCATTTAAGCGGATTTTTTCAGGCATTCGCGGAGAAACATTCGTTTTACCTGATTCAGAAAGGTTTTCAAGTTCTGCTGTCCATTCAAGTTTGCGCTCAGAAAAAATCTCCTGTATAAATCCGCTGGAAGAATTAACATCTGATGAAGATTTAGATTTGCTGCACGAGGAAAAACATATTAGAAATGCTAAAAAAACTGGCAGAAACTTTTTCATAAAAAAACTATAACAAAATATCCGGTCCAACGCAAATATTTTTATTTAATTCTGCGCATTGTTTTGCCATGACATTTAAACAAATAGCCAAATGTCGTCATTTCTAAGAAATACTTGCGTTATAAAAATTGCTCTGCGGGTCCCAGCAACGGGAAAAAAATCAAGGAATCCACCTGCTTCCTGTTGAACCGCAGTGGCTACCGCCCATGAAATTCCTGCAGGTTCCCCTTAATTTGGTTTTCCCTGCGTCCCACAGAGCAATTTTTCTTTTATGCAAATATTTTTTATGCCGGAATCTTGGAAAACTATACATTTAAATAAATAATATATTCAAAAATGAAAATATCAGATATAATTAGCGCATGGTTGAAATTAGAAACGTAGAAGTATTTAATCTTGAACGTGCCCAGCGGGCGATTGAAAACTCTTTTAATGTCGGCGAAATAGATACTAGCAGCGGTCCTGTAAAGGAAAAACTTGCAAAAACTCTTGGAAGCAACATGCAGCCGCACCAGTCCCATGATGCTTACCTTAAAGGCATTCTTGTAACTTATGACATAAAGGGAAACGGAGTTTTCATGCCGGAGTTCCAAAGATATCATCACCATGAAATCATTATGTCACAGTCTACCATGCACAGCATGGAAAAGTTTATGACTTCTGACTATGACCCGTTTACAAAATACATTACAAAAGAAACAAAGGAACAATGTAAAAAAAATTACGAAGCCTGGATTGAAGCAAAAAAGACTGACGATAAACAGAAAATTTATGAAGCCTTTGAAGTGCTTGTTCATAACCTTCCACGCGGATTTGAATTATGGGCAACTGTAAACAGCAATTATTTACAACTTAAAACTCAGGTTATTCAGCGTTTTCACCATAAGAACATCGAAGACTGGAAAAGTTTTGTAGAATTCTGCTATTCTCTTCCGAAATTCAGGGAGCTGTGCGGATTTACCGATAGCGAATGGAATCTTGAAAACTGGTAACACTTACAGGAATTTACGGCATAGCTTATAAATTTATGCCGTTAAATTCGAAAAATAATCAGTATTCCACTTGCATAAAAATAATTTTTCGTATATATTTATTTTCACATTCGGAATGTAGCGCAGCTGGTAGCGCGTCTGGTTTGGGACCAGAATGTCGCAGGTTCAAATCCTGTCATTCCGACTTGCAAACGAGTTTGCTTTTTTTGCAGACTCGTTTTTTTTTGCCTATCAATATATTTTTTTCAGAACAGGATTTGAAGCGGAACACGCGCTGACCAAAG
>JAEEGK010025520.1_pt1 | contig 12124 bp, 5 predicted proteins | sample 8958771 | NCBI WGS metagenome assembly JAEEGK01 (sample SAMN16246547, study PRJNA631951) | gut metagenome | biome: gut microbiome; feature: rumen; material: SC-attached | host: Bos | place: Iran: Karaj | collected 2018-10 | reverse complement strand
TTGGAGCGGCGCAGGCTTTCGTCACGGATGAAGCCTACGAGTCCGAGCAAGGCGATCATCAGGGAGAAAAGCGCTCCGAGCGCCAGCGTGTTCCGCATCTTCTTGCTGTCGGCATAGGCGTCGCGCATCTTTTCCTCGTAGGAGTAGATTTCGATTTCCCGGCCTTCGAGGGCCTGTTCCAGCGCGGCGCGGACTTTCGGAAGCGATTCAGGATCGACCTTGAACAGAATATTCGTCATGTGGTCCGTGCCGATTTCGCCATGGAAAAAGGCGCTCGGACGAGGATCGACGCTTTGGAGATTGCCGATCAGATAGCTCCGATAAACGCCGGAGATGGTGAAATAAAACGGGATTTCACCGTCATCCGTCACCGTAGTGTGCCCGGTGATGAATACCTGCTTGCCCACGGCGCCGTCATTCCAGTCCGTGAATTCCGCCATCTTGGCCACGAACTTCTCGTCCACAGCGACTTCGAGATCGCTTTTCGGCGGACGGCCGTCCACGAACGGGATGTCCATCAGTTCAAAGAATCCATCGGAACAGAAATACTGGTCGGCGATATTGAACAGTTCCCGTTCGTCATTCGGAATGTAGACATTGTCTCCGTTGGATCCCTGGAAAGGCAGGCCAAAACTGGCGGCAACGCCGGTGACTTCCGGAATGCCTTCCAGCGTCTGGACCGTTCTGGAATGCAGCGTAAAATCTCCAATATAGAGGTAGTACAGATTATCGTAGTTGTAACCCGGATCGCTGTTGGAAACCTTCTGGTACTGCCTGCCGATGATAAGCATCATCACCACCAGAAACACGTTGATGAGGATCTGGACACCCAGCAGGCCCAGTTTCCATCGACGGGAATTCTCCGTGTAGTTCTTCAGGGCGGCATCGACCGGAATCCGCTGGTACAGTTCGGCAGGAACGACGATCGATATAACCAGCACGAACAGGATGACGGCGACGATGGCGATCACACTCTTCGGCACCAACAGCGTCTGGAACGGCACGCCCAGCAGGTTCTCCACGATACTCCGGCCAGCGAAGATGATCAAAGCAGCCAGTATCAGTGAGAGCATGATATGGAGCAGCGCCTCCTTGGACAGCAAGCCATAAATGTGCTTGCCCTCAGCGCCATAGCACTTCCGGACGCCCACCTCCTTGGAGCGCTTCACCAGGGAGGAAATGACGATCAGAATGTAATTCAGCAGGGAAATCAAGATCAACAGCGCCGCGACGATCGACAGGAGAACAATCTGCGTCTTCACTTCCGGATCACCCGTGTGCAACTTGTTGAACGGCTTCAGGTAATACTTCAACGTAGAACCAGCGGCCTCTATCTCCTCCAGCGGCTGATGCGCCTCCTGCATCTTCCGGATGGCATCGGACAGCGTATTCGGATCCACGCCCGGGTACAGTTTCACATAGCCCTTGTACCGGTCGTTTCCCATCCAGTTGTTGATACTCCAGTCGCCGTAGGTTACTATCGACAGCAGGATGTCATAATTCAGGGTTCCGTTTTTCGGGAAATCCTCGAAGACGCCCTCGACGGTAAAACTCAGTCCGGGGAGGTCCCTGTAGAAGAGCTGCTTGCCGATGCACTCCTGCACTCCGCCCATCTTCTCGGCGAACGAGCGCGACACCATCACCGTTCCGAACTTTGCGAGCGCCTTCACCGGATCGCCGGCCAGAATCGGCCGGTCGAAGACCTTGAAGAAGCAAGTATCGGCACAGACTATCGAGGCTTCCAGCTTATTTCCATCCTCGTCCAGAAAGGTATCGATGTCGTTGTTGAACGGAGTGGTGGTGCGAGTTCCAAGCTCGACGCCGGGAACCTCGTTCATGAAGCCCACGGCAATGGCGCCGCTCACCCCGCGGCCCTCGCCCTCCTCCCCATTCTGATTATACCAGGTCCAAATGGTATACACCTGCTCGACATCCTTGTAGAAACTGTCATAGGACAGTTCAAAGAACACCTTGGCTATGAGCACAATACCTACTGCCAACCCCACTCCCAGGGACAGCACCTTAATCAATATATCGTTCTTAACTTTCATCTGTCTGTCATTTCGAGCACCGTCGAGTGTTTTGTCATTTCGAGCACCGTCGAGTGTTTTGTCATTTCGAGCGAAGTCGAGAAATCTCTATTCCTTTTTCAATTCAATCGCCGGATTCGTCTTCGCGGCCTTCAGCGTCTGCCAGAGCACGGTGGCAAAGGCGATGACAACGGCGACGACGGTCGCCACGATAAAGACCCAGCCATAACCTTCAATGCGGTAGGCGAAGCGCTGCAGGTAGAGTCTCGCGGCCCAGATAGCCAGCGGAATGCCGATGGCGCAGGCGATGCCCACCATCACCATATAGCTGCGGACGTTGCGCCAGGTTTCGCCCGTGACATCGCTGCCGAGGACCTTCCGGATGGCGATCTGCTTGGTGTTCTCCCCGGCGAAATAGGTACTCATCGCCAGCAGGCCCAGGAGGGAGATCAGCACGGCCAGGATCGTGAAGAGTTCCACGAGCCGCATCGTCCGGCGGACCGGATCCAGCTGCTGCCGGAAAATGTCACGGACAAAGCCATACCGCCACGGCGCTTCGTATACGCCGGATTGTTCCACTCTGTATTCCTCGTAGGCCTTCAGAATCTGCTGTTCATAGTCCTTATCCTCCCCTGTCGTGCCGATGAGCAGGCCGTGGGAGAAGTAGATGTCATTCATATCGCTGATGATAACAGCGGCATAGGGCGAGGCATCCTCACCGGCAGAGGCCTCCCTGGCCGGGAAATCATGCACAATGCCTCCTATATATTCGACCTTCGCCCCGTTGATGCCGACCCTGTTCCGGAAAATGTTCGCCGTATCCGATGCGTGCGATCTGATAAACGCCGACTCATCCACCCAGATCGAGTTCCGCATCGGATGATGGAAATCACGCAGGATTTCCAAGCCCATCAGGCGGTAATAGGTGGAATCGCACAGGATGACCGGCAAGCTGAAGTGCGTGTCGTCATCCAACGGGATACTCACCGACATATTGATGAATCCCGGAAGATTGCGCCCGACACCCACCGCGGTCACGAAGGGCAGCTGCTCCACCTTGTCCTTGAACAGTTTCATCTGGTCATAGGATACCGCGTAATAGTCGATGTAATAGCGGTTCTCCACCTGTGAATGCGTGGGGCGCCCCATCATATGCTTCATCTGGAGTTCCATCACGAAGGCCATCGCGATCAGGAACACGGCCAATGCGTTCTGCGCAATGATGAACACCTTGCTGAAAACCATCCTGTTCTTGCGGCGCAGCGTTCCCTTGATGACGTCGATGGGTTCATAGCGGGACGCCATCCGAGCCGGAAGGAAGCCGCAGAGTACGCCAAGCGCCAGAATTCCAGCCACATAAACTGCAATATACCCTGGCTTCAGAAGGAACCGCAGCTTCACGTCCTGATCGAAGATACTCATGTCTGCCTGGGTGGACAGTAACGAGTTCAGCATCGGCACAAACAGCCAGGCCAGCACCAGCGCCATAGCAAAGCAGACCGCCGTAAAAGCGATTGATTCGCCGATATGCTTCAAAAGGATGCCGCGACGGTCGGAACCCAGCAGACGGCGCGTGGCCATTTCCTTGGCCCGTTTTCCGCCAAGGGCGAAACTGAGGTTGATATAGTTGAATACCGCCGACAGCAGCAGGAGCAGCACGACGATGGTCAGCAGGCGGACCATCTGTTTGTTGCCAACCTTGAAAATACCGTTGCTCTGGCCGTTCGAATCCCAGAAAATCTCATCGAACCGCCAGACACGCCATCCCTTGACCTGATCGCCCCAGGACGGCATGTAATTCTTTTCGACCAGACTATGGATCTTCGTCTCAAAATCGGCCCGGTCTATTCCTTCCCGGACGCGGCATAAGGTCATGTAAGTGCCGATGCTGTTGAAACTCTTCCCGTATCCGGCTTCCCGATTGGACATGATGTTGACCAGCATATCCACCTGAGGCAGCACGCTGTTCTCGAAGTCCTGGATAACACCGACAATCTGATACTCCTGGTCATCGACTTTCAGGGAATTGCCTATCAGGCCGACGATGTCGATTCCGAAGCGGTCGGCCATCTGTCCGGCCATCGACTCGCTGAGCACGACGGCATCCTTGGCCTTGAACATCTCCGACACGCCTTCCTTCCACCGGTAGTAGGGGAACATTTCGAAGAACTCCGGATCCACGCCCATGCCTATGGTGGACACGCCCGGAATCTTATCCCCGCCATACTCGATGACGGAGGTTATCTTCGTGCACATCCGGGTGACAGACTCGACCTCCGGGATGGCCATTTCAATTTCTTCCTTATCCCAATAGCTCAGGCCGATGATCCTGTCGGTACCGGGCACATAGATCCGGTTCCAATCCGGATTCTCGCGCGAAACCTGGTACTGCTGCACCACATAGCTCCCGATCAGGATGACAAACGCCAGGCTCACAGCCAGTCCCACCGCCTCGATAACGGTGAACAACTTATTGCGGGACAGAAACTTAAGGTAACTATTCATAACTATTCTTTCTTCAATTCAACCGCCGGATTCGTCTTCGCGGCCTTGAGCGTCTGCCAAAGGACGGCCAGGAAGGAAATCACCAGCGCGATGGCCACGGCCACGGCGAAAATCCATCCATAGCCGCTGATGCGGTAATTGAAACCCTCCAGATAGCGGGCGGACATCCATATTGCGACAGGAATGGCCAGGATGCAGGCTATGACGACCAGCAGCATATACATTCCCACGCCACGCATCACCTCTCCCCCGACCGTGCCGCCGAACACCTTGCGGACCGCCACGTCATGCGTGCGTTCCGTGGCGAACAGTGACGACGTCGCGAGCAGGCCGAGGAGCGCCACCATCACGGCCAGGAACATGAACAGTTCTATCAGGCGCATGTAATTCTCTGCCTCACCCAGTCTGGCCTCCAGCATGTCCTTCATGAAGCCGTTGTTCATCGGGTACCCCTCGTGGCCCTCCTTCTCCATGCTAAACTGCCTGAATAGTTCCCGGAGCTTCTTATCGGCCTCCTTATGGTCCCCGTCGATGCGAAGAACCCGGGAAGCATTGTTCAAGTTCTCACTCACAGAGAGGATGCCCAATAGATTGTCATCGACGTGGGCCGCATCCGTCACGGCGAAATCCTTCACGACGCCTGCGACCGTTCCCTGGAGCCAGTCGCCCAGGAACTCCGGCATCTTCGGATCGGCGGGATCCGTCCCGAACCGGTTAAACGCCGATTCCGAAAGCCAATACCCGTATCCGTTCGGAGCGTGGAAATCTTCCACCACTTCGAAACCATACCACCGAAACGCCTCCGGACCGCAGTGCACGAAAGCGCAACTCACCGTACCGCCGTTTTCTGTGTCCTGCACGTTCATGGTAAAATACGGATGTCCCGGAAAACCTTCTGCCTGATCCATTTCAGCGACGAAAGGCAGGGCCTTCAAGGCGTCCTCATGGCCCGAATCCTGCACAAGTTGCTGAATGTACAATCCGTCGACATTCGCCCCGAGCGGACGATGAACCATGTGGCTGTACTGCCGTTCCATGACCAGCGAAAACGCGATCAAAAGGACGGACAACCCGGTTTGGAAAACGATGAATATCTTGGTGAGAATGCGCTTGGATGCACTCCGGTAGTCGCCTTTGATGATCCGGATGGTATCGAAACGCGAAGCGATGCGGGAAGGAATCCAGCCGGCAGCCAGGCCGAGCAGGAGCGTCAGGCCGACGACCGCCGCCACCATTCCGAAGTTCCAGTTCCAGGCAAAGGGAACGGAGACGGACGAAAAGGGGTCATTCCAGTCGACATAATGGGAAAATATCGGCCGGAAGGCATAAGCCAGGAGAACCGCGATAACGGTGCAGGCGATGGTGAAGACGAGGGATTCTTTGAGATAGGTCCATTCAATCTGCTTTTTCGTCGCACCAAGGATGCTCCGCACGCCCATCTCCTTCACGCGTCGTCCGGCCAGCGCCGAACTGAGGTTGATGTAATTGAAGATGGCGGACAGCAGGAGCAGCAGCACAACGGCCGAAAGCATCCGCAGCAGGGACCGGTTTCCCTTCATGAGGCACCGCTGGTTATTCAGGTCGGAGAAGTACATGCGGTCCATCCGCTCGATGGAACCGTTCTTCATCACCCGCGTCTCGTCACGGCCCCAGTTTTTCTTGTGATGGGTTTCCAGGACCGCGTCGATGTCGGCGGTCAGCTTGTCCTCCGGCTCGTCGCTCCGGACGAAACAGGTCGTCCCGCCGTCAGCCCCCCTGGACAGCGGTTCGTTCGCATAGACCTGCAATAAAGCAAGGTCTTCGCTCGGAAAGATCGACGCACCGAGATCCTTGAATACGGCGACCACCGTGTGAAGCTGTCCGTCCATGTCCTCCCAGATTTTGCCGAGGACTTCCTCTCCCGGAAAAGACTCCAGAGCGAACCGTTCCGTGACAGCCACGGTATGCGACTCCAGAAGCCCCTCGGGGCTTCCGGACACCCATCGGATCGGAAACATGTCCAGGAAGTCCGGATTGACAACGACAATTTCCTTTTTATGAATGGGAGTATCCCCGAGTTTTCCCCCGGTTCCCAGGTACGAATAGATCGACGCCTTTTCGATCTCCGGGACATTCTCCTTCAACAACTCCGCCAAACCGCTGCGCGGCGCCATCTCCACGGTGTTGTACTCGGTGCCTATTGCATAGGTATTCTTCCATTCCGGATAACCTCGGGCCACCCGCCACTGCTGGCGGACATAGGCCCCGATCAGGATCACGAATGCCAGGCTCACCGCCAGTCCGAAGAATTCGATGGCGGCGTATAACTTGTTGCGGGAGAGAAACTTGAGGTAGGATTTCATTAAAGTTCGTTCTTTACGTCGGAAACGATCTGACCGTCGAACAGGTCGATGGTGCGCTGGGCGCAGGCCGCGTCCTTCTGGGAGTGGGTCACCATCACGATGGTCGTGCCCTCGGAGTTGAGTTCCTTCAGCAGGTCCATCACTTCCTTGCCGTTCTTGGAGTCGAGGTTACCGGTAGGCTCATCCGCGAGGATCAGCTTCGGGCCGGCGACGACGGCGCGGGCGATGGCGACGCGCTGCTGCTGACCGCCGGAGAGCTGCTGCGGGAAGTGCTGGGCGCGGTGGCTGATGGCCATGCGCTTCATGATTTCGGTCACTTTCTGTTTACGCTCGGCCGCGGAAATGTTCAGGTAGCGCAGCGGCAGCTCGATGTTCTCATACACATTGAGTTCATCGATCAGGTTGAAGCTCTGGAACACGAAGCCGATGTTGCCCTTGCGGAACTTTGTGCGCTCCTTTTCCTTGAGGCCGCCGACCTCAGTGCCGAGGAGTTCATACGAACCGCTGGTAGGGTTGTCCAGCAGGCCCAGGATGTTCAGTAGCGTGGACTTGCCGCAGCCCGAAGGGCCCATGATGGCGACGAACTCGCCGTCCTTGATTTCAAACGATACGCCGTTCAGAGCCGTGGTCTCAATTTCTTCCGTCCGGAAGACTTTGCAAAGGTTGGAAACTTTAATCATAATTATTTGTTTTTAAATTGTTTACTTCATCGTCATTCCCGGCTTGACCGGGAATCCCTTTATTCTTTCTTCAATGCCTCGGCCGGATTCGTCCGGGCGGTTTTGATGCTTTGGTAGAGGACGGATACGGCGGCAATCAGCGCCACTACGGCTCCGGCGGCCAGGAAGATCCACCAGTGGAGGGAGATGTGATGGCCGTAGCCGGAGAGCCAGCGGTTCATGATAAACCAGGCGACGGGCACGGCAATCACGAAGGCGATTCCCACCATCTTCATGAACGACAGCACCAGTTCCTTCAGCACGCTGGAATACTCGGCTCCAAAGACCTTCTTCACCGACACGCTGCGGATTTCCTGCTGCATATAGTAGGAGCTCATGGCAAAGAGGCCCAAGGCGCTTACCAGGATGGACAGCAGCGTGAAGATGAGTACGATGTGCAAAACCCGGGTCTCATCGGCAAAGCCGTCTTCAATCATCTCTTCGATATACTGAGATTCAAACAACCTGCCCGGAAATACTTCACCGGCAACGGCTTCCACCCGCTTCTTCGCAGCGGCCTTGTCGCCTGTCGTTTTCACAATCAGCACCCAAGGATAATCATCATCGGGATTCTCCCCGCGATTGTAAATCATCGCAGCACTTTGGTCGGCCTCCAGCGGACGGATCTTGAAATCGTAATAGATGCCACCAATCTGAAGTGTCCCATTTTGAGCGGTCTGGAATTCTGTCGCAGATTCCTCAATACCAATTTGCTTGAAAGCATATTCGTTGAGCCACCAGGCGCGCTGATGGTTGTCCTGCTTGACCTTCAGGCCCAGGATGTCAAAGTATTTGTCATCGCCCTGGATTTGTTGGAAGGACACCCAGTGCCCGTCAGGCATTTCCATCGTCCAGTTATTCGTCCCTTCCAGCGGGATGCCGTCACCCTGGCCGACTTCCTCCACGCAGGGCTCCTCCCGCCACTTATCCAGCAACGGACGGATCTGCCCGGTCTGGCCGAAGGCGTTGTCAACCACAAGAATGTCCTTCGTATTGTAGCCCAAATCGGCCGTAATCATATGCCGGATCTGGAGGCCCATGGTCAGGGCGCTGACCAGCATCACGACGGCCACGACATTCTGCACGACGATGATGACTTTGCTATAGACCGTCTTGGTCTTGAGCCGCAGTGTGCCGCGGACGATTTCGATGGGCTGGGCCCGCTGGATCAGCAGGGCCGGAACAATGCCGGCCAGGACGCCCAGCACGGCGATGAAGCCCAGCACCAGCAGCACATTGACCGGCGAGACGGCCTTGAAAATGGATACCGGGTACGACAGGATCCGGGATGCCAGCGGCGAGAGCGCCTCGGCCAACAGAATGGCCAGCAGCATCGAGATGCCGCACATCAGCGTGCTCTCCAGGATGACTTTCAGGAAAATGCTGCGCTTGTCCGCGCCGACCAGCCGCCGGGTTGCCATTTCCTTGGCCCGGAAGCCTGTCAAGGCCGTGGTCATATTGATATAGTTGAGCACGGCGAAGGCCAGCAGGAGCAGGCACATGGCCAGCAACAGATTGACGAATCGCCGGTTGCCGAACTGGACTGTGTCCGTCCAGTCTTTATTGGCGGACGCGAGGAAATACATCTCCTTGAGCGGAATGATCCGGACTTCGTTGTACTGGTTCTTGTACATCCAGAAATTCTCTTCACACCAGTTGAGGATCTCCGCGCGCTTTGCGTTCAGGTCCGCGCCCCGGCTGGTCATGACGAAACAGACACCGCCGCCGGCATTGGACATGAATTCATCGTGGGACGTATTCGTCTTTGGCATCATCTCACCGCGCACCAACACGTCCGGCGTTTTCAGGATAGAATTGCCGAAATTCTTGAAGACGCCGCAGACGGTGAGGGCGACACCTCCCATCTCGGAGAATAGTTGCCGTCCGATCGGGTCCCTGCCTCCAAAATGGGCGTTGGCAAACTCCTCACTGACCATGCAACGGTCCCACGAAAGGTGCCAGTCGGCCTTGTTGCCCGCTGCCAGTTCATAGCTGAAGATGTCGAAGAACGTGCTGTCGGCCGACATCAGCCGTCCATAGACCAACTCCCCGCCAGCTCCGTCGATATGGAAGGACGAGGCCGAAGCCATATTCGCCACACAGCAGCCCTTCTCGATCTCCGGGAAATTGTTCCGAAGGTGCTTGTCCAGCCAATAGCCCATGTTGACGTTCGTCTCGTTGGCAATGACATAGATGCGGTCGGCATTCTCCTGGAAAGAATCCGTGGACAGCTGTCGCTGGACATACGCCGCCAGCAAGAGCACGAACGCCATCGACACGGTAAGACCGACCAGGTTGACCGCCCCGTAGAGCTTATTCTTTTTGAGAAAATTCCAAAAGCTTTTCATTTTGTTCCAGCTTCCCGGTCAAACCGGGAATGACGTTAAAAAACCGGGAATGACGTTAAAAAACAAGGACATCTGAATCACCATACGTGTCATACCCCGAGGTGATGACCTTCTCACCGGGCTCCAGGCCTTCGAGCACTTCATAGTACTGGGGGTTCTGGCGGCCGATGCGGATTTCGCGCTTGACGGCTTTGTTGCCTTCTTTGTTGACCACATAGATCCATTTGCCGCCGGTCTTCTGGTAGAAGGAGCCGCGGGGGATGATGACGGCCTCTTCCGGCTGGCCGAGTTGGAGGTTCAAGTAGTAGGTCTGGCCGGCGCGGATGTTGTCGGGCTGTTCGCCGTCGAACTTGAAATCGGCCTTGAACTTGCCTTCGCGGACTTCCGGATAGACCTTGCGGATGACCGTGGAATAGGTTTCTCCCTGACGCTCGAAAGTGGCTTCAAGTCCCGCCACGACGCGGTCGATATAGTGTTCGTCGATCTGGGCTTCCACCTTGTAGAGACCCACCGAGTTGATCTGGCCGATCTTGGCGCCGCTGGCGATCGTCTGGCCGAGCACCACGTCAAGCAGACCGAGTTCGCCGTCGATGGGCGCCTTCACGATGAGGTTGTCTTTCCGGCGGCGGATCATCGACATATTCAGGAGCATGTTCTCCAGGGACTCCTCCATCCGGTCGATCTGCGTGCCGCGGTAGAGGCTGTCCTGCTTCGAACGCTCGCGGATGAGCTCGTATTTCTGCTGGGCGAGCCGGTAGTCCTCCTCGGCCTTCAGATAATCTTCCCTGGCGATGAGTTTATCCTCATAGAGCGCCTTCTGCTGCTCGTAGGCACGCTTCAGGCGGTCCACCTGGGTGCCGTACTCCAGCTCGTTCTGGCGCACGTCCAGCTTCTGCTGCTCCATCTGGATCTGTGTGTTGCGGAGGATGTTCTCCTTCTCGGCGAGTTCCGCTTCGGAGTTCAGGATCTGGAGGTCGAGGTTGTCGTTGGAAAGGACGAGGATGGGATCGCCCGCCTTCACGACCGAGCCTTCCTCAATGAGGATGGCCTGTACCATGCCACCCTCCTGCGGGCTTAGCTGGATCGTCGTCATCGGCTGCACGCGCCCGCTGATGCGGATATAGTCGTTGAATTCGCCCTTCACGGCGCTCGAGACCGTGATGGTATCCTTGTCCACCCGCAGCGTCTTGTTGTTCGGCCGCGCGATCAGGTAAATCACAAAGGCCAGCAGTAACGCTCCCAGCCACCAGGGCAGGGCTTTTTTCGTAAACGCCACGCGCCATCCCGTTTTCTTTTCAATGATCTTATCCATAGCTTACTGATTTATATATTCAACTCCGTTATAATAGCGCACCACCGCCTGCTTGATGAGATATTTCAGCAGCGAATTCATCTCGTCGGCCTGGGCCTTGAGGAAATTGTTGGTGGCGGTCTGGTATTCGATGGAAGAGATCAGGCCCTGTTCCATCTTCTTGGCATTCAGCTGATAGGCTTCTTCCTGCACCCGCGCCTTCTTCAGCGCCTGTTCGTAGGCCGTGGCGGCGCCGTCGCAATCCTGGACGGCCCGGCGCACTTCCGAGGCCACGTCGCGGCGCTTCTGGTCGTACTGCGCCGTCATCCGCTTGAAGGCGTTGCGCTTGCGCGCCACATTGTCGTGCCCCTGCAGGCGGTCGTAGATCGGGATCGACATCGAGAACTGGATGTACTCGCCCTGGTGGTTCCGCAACTGATCGCGGTAGGGATCCAGATTCAGGTCCTGTCCGGGATAGTTGAAGTAGCTCGTGCTCCAGCCGGTGTTCAGGCTCAGGCGCGGCAGCAGCTGCCAGCGCGCGGTGGCCAGTTCCCGCTTCGCGTTGTCGGCCTGCCACCCGGCGATCTTCACGGCCGGATTGTTCGCCAAGGCGAAATCGACCACGTCGTCGCCGATGAGATCCCCGGTCAAGCCGGGGATGACAAAGGCGTCTTGCCCGGCCTGACCGGGCATCTCGGTATCAATCACCAGTTCCTGATCCACCGGCCAGAACATCAGGTCGGCGAGATTCATCAGCTGGTCGTTGTACATATTCCGGGTATTGATGACCTCGTACTGCCGGTCGGCGAGGTCGGCTTCGGCCTGGACCACGTCGGCGTGGCTTTTCTGGCCGATCTCTTCCTGCTTCCGGAGCCGGGCGAGCGAAGAC
>JAEEGK010025517.1_pt1 | contig 12125 bp, 10 predicted proteins | sample 8958771 | NCBI WGS metagenome assembly JAEEGK01 (sample SAMN16246547, study PRJNA631951) | gut metagenome | biome: gut microbiome; feature: rumen; material: SC-attached | host: Bos | place: Iran: Karaj | collected 2018-10 | reverse complement strand
CGAACGGGATTGCAAAGGTACTACCTTTTTTTGAATCTGCAAACTTTTTCTGAAAAATTTCTCAAAATTTTCTCACTTTTGACGTTCAGGACCATTTTTTGCTTCAATCATGGCGCAACGTCTGAATATATATATTATATTTGTATCTATGGACAAGAAACTGGTAATCATCCCCACTTACAACGAGAAAGAAAACATCTCGGATATCATCGGCAAAGTCATCTCCCTCCCCGGAGAGTTTCAGATACTCGTCATCGACGACGGCTCCCCCGACGGAACCGCCCAGATTGTGAAGGGCCTGGCCTCGGAAAGGGTGCACCTCATCGAGCGCCCCGGCAAACTGGGCCTCGGCACCGCCTACCTCACCGGCTTCCGCTGGGCGCTGGAAAACGGATACGACTACATCTTCGAGATGGACGCAGACTTCTCCCACAACCCGGAGGACCTCATCCGCCTGTGGGGCGCCTGCTCCGGCGGCGCAGACCTTGCCGTGGGCTCCCGCTACTCAAACGGCGTGTCGGTGGTGGACTGGCCCATGAGCCGCATCATCATGTCCTGGTTCGCATCGGCCTACGTCCGCACTGTCCTGGGCATGAAGGTATACGACACCACCGCCGGCTTCGTGTGCTATAGCCGCAAGGTACTGGAGAGCATAGACCTGGACGACGTACGCATGAAAGGCTACGGTTTCCAGATTGAGATGAAATACACGGCCTGGAAGAAGGGCTTCAAGCTGCAGGAAGTGCCCATCATCTTCACCAACCGCCAGAAGGGTACCTCCAAGATGAGCGGAGGTATCTTCGGAGAAGCTTTCTGGGGCGTAATGGCCCTGAGATTCCGTAAATTCTAGGCTTTCTTCTTTTCAAACAAGTCCTTTCCGCCCAGGTTGAGCTGGGTGAGGATGACGCCGCCGATGGCAATCGCGAGGCCCACCCACTGTGCGCCGCAGAGGAGCTCGTCCCCCAGCACAAAGCCCGCCAGGGCCGTCACCACGGGGTTCAGGGCCTGGAAGATGCTGGACTTGGCAACGCCCAGCTTGCCGATGGCATAGGCCCAGAGCGCAAAGGCAATGGTAGAGCAAAGGATGGAAAGGCACAGGATGGGCTCCCACACGCTCCAGCTGCCATAGACCTCGGGCGTATAATTCTCCATACCGCGCGTAAGGAACAGCGGCAGGAAAAACAGCGACCCGATGAAGAACTGATACATCACAATCACCGTGGGCTTGTACCCTTCGGTGAGTGCCTTGGTAAGGGTGGCGTACGCGACCTCGGCCACCACGGCCAGCACAAGAACGGCAATGCCAAAGTAGAAGAGGCGGCTCTCTCCGCGGTGCGCCCGCGTCACCAGCACCAGACCCACAAGGCAGATGACCATGCCCACAATGTGCTGCCAGGTAATGCGCTCCTTGAAGAACATGACGCCGGCAAAGATGGCCAGGATAGGGGTGGAGGCAATCACCAGCGAACTGATGGTAGGAGAACCCGTGAACTGGATGCCGTACGTCTCGCAGAAGAAATAGATGAACGGCTCGCAGGCGGCCAGAAGGAAAAACGTCAGGAAATGCTGCGGATGCAGATACATCTTGTACCCGCATATAATATTGATTATAAGCAGAATAAACGCAGCCGCAAGAATTCTGATGGGCAGAAAGAACTCCACCGGAATCTCCTGCGCCACCAGGCGTCCGGACCAGATATAGGAAAGACCCCAGAACAGGATGGCCAGGATAGCGGCCCCGTACGTTTTCAGTTGTTGCATAGTTTATTTAAGAAGTCTCAGGCCAATGCGACGGCGCTCCAAATCTACAGAGAGCACCTGAACCATAATATGTTGATGCAGTTTGAGTACCTTGGAAGGAACCGCCATCCCGCGGACGCCCATCTGGGACGCATGGATGAGGCCATTCTCATGCAGGCCGATGTCCACGAACGCCCCGAAGGCGGTGAGATTGGTCACGAGACCGGGCAGTTCCATGCCCACCTTGAGGTCTTCGAGGTCCCGGATGTCGTCGGCAAAGGAGAACTCCTGGGCCGATTCGCGGGGGTCTCGCCCGGGCTTCTGGAGCTCCTGGATAATGTCATTGATGGTGGGAAGGCCAAAATCCCCTTCCACATACCGGGAAGCCACAATCTTCCGGCAAAGCTCTGCGTTCCCAACCAACTCGCGGGTGGTCACGCCAAGGTCCCGGGCCATCCGGTCCACGATATGATAGGATTCGGGATGCACGGCCGAGTTGTCCAGCGGGTTGGCCGCCCCGGCGATGCGCAGGAACCCCGCACACTGCTGGAACGCCTTGGCTCCGAGGCGCGGCACTTTCTTGAGCTCATCGCGGCTGGTAAAATCTCCGTTGGCCTTCCGGTAATCGGTGATGGCCTTGGAAAGGGCCGGGCCGATGCCGCTCACATACTGTAAGAGGTACGGGCTGGCCGTATTGAGGGAAACGCCCACGGCGTTGACGCAGCTTTCCACGGTGTTGTCCAGCTTCTCCTTGAGAAGGGCCTGGTCTACATCGTGCTGATACTGCCCCACTCCGAGGGACTTGGGGTCTATCTTGACCAGTTCTGCAAGAGGATCCATGAGACGCCGGCCGATGGAAACCGCGCCCCGCACCGTAACGTCGTACTCGGGGAATTCCTCACGTCCCACCTCGGAGGCGGAATAGACCGACGCGCCGTCCTCGCTCACGGAGAACACGCGGACGCCTTCCGGCAGCCCTACCTTGCGGATGAAGTCCTCGGTCTCACGGCCGGCCGTTCCGCTGCCGATGGCAATGACCTCGATTCCGTACTTCTCCACCCAATCGGCCACCTTGGTAAGAGCCTCCACCTTGCGGGATGCGGGCGGATGCGGGAAAATGACATCGTGCGCCAGCAGATTCCCCTGGGCGTCCAGGCACACCACCTTGCAGCCAGTGCGGAAACCGGGGTCGATGGCCATCACGCGTTTCTGCCCCACGGGCGGTGCCAGAAGCAACTGCCGGAGGTTCTCCCCGAACACGTTGATGCTTTCTGCATCGGCCTTCTCCTTGGCCTCCCGGATGATCTCTCCGGTGATGGAAGGGTCCAGAAGCCGCTTCCAGGCGTCGTCCACGGCCTCCCGAATCTGAAGGCCGGCCTCGCGGGAAGGATACCCCTGCGCCTGGCAGTAGTCGTAATACAACTTGTTGCCGCACTTCTCGCCGTCGGCGTCGATGTCCACCTTGAGGTAGCCCTCGTCCTGCGCACGAAGCATGGCCAGCAGGTTGTGGGCGGGAATTTTGCCGATGGGCTGGCTGAAGCTGAAGTAGCTGCGGTACTTGGCGGCCTCGGGGGCCTCGCTGCCGGCCTTGGTCACCTTGGACTGCACCCGGCGGGTGCGATAGATGGCGCGGAGGGTCTCGCGGTTCGCGGCCGTCTCGCTGATACGCTCCGCGATAATGTCGCGGGCGCCCTGCAGGGCTTCATCGGCCGATGCCACCTCCCCCTTCACGAATTTGCGGGCCTCTTCCTCGGGATGGGCGACCCTCCCCTTCCAGAGGAGGTCTGCGAGGGGCTCAAGGCCGCGGGCCGCCGCAACAGTCGCGCGCGTTTTCCTTTTGGGCCGATAGGGAAGGTACAGGTCTTCCAGTTCGCTCGAAACCACGCACTCCTCAATCTTTGTGCGCAGCTCCGGCGTGAGCTTGTCCTGCTCCTCGATGGTCTTCAGGATGGAAGCCTTCCGCTTATCCATTTCCTCGAAGACCTCTGTCCAGTGCTTGACCTCGGCCACCTCCATGTCGGAGAGGCCGCCGGTGCGTTCCTTGCGGTATCGGCTGATAAACGGGACGGTGCAGCCGTCGGCGATGAGCTGCGCGCAGTTTTCCACCTGCCAGGACTCGATACCCAGCAGTTTGGCTATATATATAATGTATAGTTCTTTCATACGGAGTACGAAGATAGCGTTTTTCCTGCGTATTTCCAAGATACGACGATGCCGGCTGCGGGGCCAGCCGGCATCGGAGCAGAAAGGTCCGGCGGCGGTTGATCAGCAATCCCTGCAGGACGTCTTTTGCGGCGCTAAGATAGAGTGTCTCCCCTGGCAGAGCAAGTTCCCCGGAAAGAAAAATCTTATACAGCAAAAGCACTGTCAGTCAGCACATTAGCCGCACATCAAACCGCATAAAAAACACAAAATCGGCCCCGGAGCATGACAAAAGCCACATATGCATGAAATATTTTTGTATTTTTGCCGTTGCAATGGCAGACACATTTGAAGCATACATGTTCCCTACCTCGGTGAAGGAAGTCGAAGCCCTGGGATGGGACTACATCGATATCATCCTCTTCAGCGGAGACGCTTTCATTGACCATCCGTCGTTCGGGACGGCCGTCATCGCCCGCTGGCTCCAGAAGTGGGGCTACCGCGTGGCCGTGGTGCCGCAGCCCAACTGGCGGGACGACCTCCGCGACTTCCGCAAACTGGGTGCCCCGCGCCTGTACTTCGGCCTCAACGCCGGCGCCATGGACTCCATGGTAAACCACTACACGGCCTCCAAGCGCCTCCGTCACGACGACGCCTACACCCCCGACGGCAAAGCCGGCGCCCGTCCCGACTACGCCGTCACGGTCTATACCCAGATCCTGAAGAAACTCTTCCCGGACGTTCCCGTCATCATCGGCGGCATCGAGGCCTCCCTGAGACGCCTCACCCACTACGACTACTGGAAAGACTGCCTCATGCCCTCCGTCCTCGTCTCCTCCGGGGCCGACTACCTCTGCTACGGCATGGGAGAACGTCCCATGCTCGAACTCACCAAAGGCATCGAAAAAGGCTGGTCCCGCCATAGAATGCAACAGATTCAGCAGATTGCCTTTTTCCAATCCGGCAAAATGCCTGAGACCGGGGACGGCATCCTTGTTCTTCATGGCTTCGAGGAATGCTGCAAAGATAAGCGTGCTTTCGCAGAAAACTTCCACTGGATTGAGACGCATGCCAACATGATGCATCCGGACACCATTATTGAGCCGGTGGGAGAAGGGTATGTTCAGATTAATCCGCCGTATCCGCCGGCGACGACGGAGGAGATGGACTCGTTCTGGGATTTGCCGTTCACCAAGCTGCCGCATCCGCGGTACAAGGGAAAGCGCATTCCGGCCTACGACATGATCAAGTTCTCCGTGAACACGCACCGCGGGTGCTTCGGCGGGTGCAACTTCTGCACCATTGCCGCACATCAGGGCAAGTTCATCCAGAGCCGGAGTGAGAAATCCATCCTCAAGGAGGTATCGGCCCTCAACAACCTGCCGGACTTTGCCGGCAACATCTCCGACGTAGGTGCGCCCACGGCCAACATGTACGGCATGCACGGAAAAAACCTGGAGCTGTGCGACAAATGCAAGCGCCGGAGTTGCCTTTTTCCCAAGCGGTGCCCCAACCTCGAGTGCGACCACACGCGCCTCATGAAACTCCTCAGCCGCATTGACAGCACCAAGGGCATCCGGCACAGCTACATCGGGAGCGGCATCCGCTACGACCTCTTCCTCACGGAAGACGGCTTTGTGGACGAGAGTTCCAAGCCGTACCTCAAGACGCTGGTGCTGGACCACACGTCGGGCCGCCTCAAGGTAGCGCCCGAGCACACCGAAGACCACGTGCTCCAGAAGATGGCCAAGCCCAGCTTCCGCCTGTTCGAGCGCCTGAGGAAAGAATTCGACCAGGTGAACCGCGAGGCCGGAACGCACGTGGGACTGGTTCCCTACTTTATTTCCTCGCATCCCGGCTGCACCCTGAAGGACATGGAAAAACTGGCCAGCCACCCGGCCCTGAAGGGCATCTGGATGGACCAGGTGCAGGATTTTACCCCCACGCCCATGACCACCTCCTCCGTGATGTTCTACACCGGACTGGACCCCAGGGACATGACGCCCGTGTTCACCGAACACGACCCGGAGAAAAAACAACGCCAAAAGTCGTTTTTCTTCAAGAATTCTTCCAAAAAAAGCGGGAAGCCCTTGCAAGGTTCAAAACAATCCACTAATATTGCATCGCGAAAGAATAAGAAGAAAAGATAAGCTATGGCAGAAAGCAAGAAAAGACATGTGGTAAGTTACGAGAAGATGTCCGGACACCCGGACCTCGCCGCCGCTTTCCAGGAAAAATACCCCAAGGGATTCAGTGATTATCTCACAGACCTTGTCAAATATCCCAAACCGGACGGCACCTTCTTCTACGCCGTAACTGTAGAGACGGCAGATGCCATTTACCTGGTCAAGATCAACGTCAAGACCGACGACCTCGAAGACGTGGCACGCTGGCTGGAAGGAGAGGAGGACGCCGAGAACGAGGCAGTGGCCGGCGGCAGCGCAGACGCCTCCGACGCTGCAGGAGAAACCCTCCCCGACGACAACATCGCCCAGTACTCCAGCGGCAACGACGACGAGTAATAACCATGGCAAACCGTGGTGGCATAAAGTTCATCTGGGGCCCGTTCCGGGCCCTTTTGCGTAGGGTCCCCGAGCGCACGGCCCTTCTGGTGCTGTCGGTTCTCACGGGCATCCTGTGCGGCCTTGCCGCCGTGGGCCTCAAACTTTCCATCCACTGGATCCAGGAGCAGCTTTCCTTTACACACGAGTACACGCCGCTGGCGCATCTCATCCTGCCGGGCGTAGGTATGTTCCTGAGCCTTCTGCTGGTCCGGTACGTCATTAAGGACAACATCGGGCACGGGGTCACCAAGGTGCTCCAGGCCGTATCCAAAAACGAATCCAAAATCAAGAGCCACAACTGCTGGAGCTCGCTCGTAACGAGCGCCCTCACCATCGGCTTTGGCGGTTCCGTGGGTGCCGAGGCACCCATTGTGTATACAGGCGCCGCCATCGGCTCCACCCTCGGGCGCTACACCGGCATGAGCTACCGCGGCATGACGCTCCTGCTGGGCTGCGGCGCGGCCGGCGCTGTTGCGGGCATCTTCAACGCCCCCCTCGCCGGCGTGCTGTTCACCCTGGAGATCCTCCTTTTCAACCTGTCCATGAGCGGGATTCTGCCGTTGCTACTGAGTTCCATATCGGCCACCCTCGTGAGCTACCTCATCCTGGGAAAAGAGAACGTCTTTGCCGCCACGCTGGAGCCCTTTGCCATGCGCAATCTCCCCTTCTACCTCATCCTTGCCATCTCCTGCGGGCTGTGCGCCATGTACTTTATCCGCACCACCCTCACCATGGAAGACAAGCTGGGACGCCTCAAGAATCCCTTCCTCAAGTGGTTCCTCTCCGCCCTGGCGCTGGGCATCCTCATCCTGCTGTTCCCTCCCCTGCACGGGGAAGGCTACAACTTCCTGGGGCCGCTCCTCAACGGGAAGGCCGCAGAGATTGGAGACACGCCGCTTCGCTTTCTCATGAACTGGGAGTGGGCCGTTCCGGTATTCTTCCTCCTGGTTCTCCTTCTCAAGGTATTCTCCATGACCTTCACCAACGCGGGCGGCGGCGTGGGCGGAACCTTCGGCCCCACCCTGTTCGTGGGCGCCATCGCGGGCTTTGTGGTAGCCACCTCGCTCAATCTCCTGAAGGCCGATGTCCCCGTCTCCAACTTTGTGCTGGTGGGCATGGCCGGGCTCATGGCCGGCGTCATGCAGGCACCCCTCACCGCCATCTTCCTCATCGCGGAGATCTCCGGCGGATACACGCTGCTGGTGCCGCTCATCCTTACATCGGCCCTCTCCTACGGCGTCACGCGTCTTTTTGAGAAATACTCCATCTACACCAAGCGCATTGCGGCCAGCGGCGAGCTCCTCACCCACGAGGCAGACCAGGCCGTCCTCACCCTCCTCAAGACCGACGGTCTCCTGGAGACCGACTTCCTGCCCGTGCGGATAGACGCAACGCTGGGAGACCTGGTGGAGGTAGTGGCCCGCTCGGAACGCAACATTTTCCCGGTCCTGGACAGCAAGGACCGCTTCCAGGGCTATGTATCGCTGGATGCCATCCGCCAGGACATGTTCCAGACCCACCTCTACGGCAAGCGCCATGTATACAACTACATGAGAACCGCGCCGGAGTACATCCAGCCCGACGAAAACATGGATTCCGTGATGCGGAAATTCGAAAAGACGGGTGCATGGAACCTGCCCGTGGTGGACAGCGACCGCCGTTACTGCGGCTTCCTTTCCAAGTCCAAAATCTTCAGCGCCTACCGGGAGGAGCTGAAAGACTTCTCACAGGATTAACCCTATTATTCCACGTACAGCAGCAGTCCCTTGAGGTATTCTCCCTCGGGGTGGTAGATGTTGACCGAATGGTCGGCCGGCTGATTGAGGCGGTCCAGAATGCGGACGCTGCGCCCCGTCTCTGCGGCGGCCGAGAACACGGCCAGCGCAAAGGCCTCCTTGTCCACCACCTGCGAGCAGCTGAAGGTGAACACAAAGCCGCCGGGGGCCACCTTCGCGATGGCGGCGGCGTTCAGGCGCTGGTAGGCGCGGAGGGCGTTTTTGAGGGCGCCGCGGTGCTTGGCGAATGCCGGCGGATCCACAATCATGAGGTCGTAGGCGCCGTCCGGGACATTTTTCACAAAGTCAATGGCGTCGGTGCAGTAGGACGTGTGCTGCTCCGGCGAAAAGCCGTTGAGCGCAACGTTTCTGTCTACCATGTCCATGGCCCGCTGGGAGCTGTCCACGGAGTCTACGTGGAGCGCACCGCCGGCCAGGGCATAGACGGAAAAGCCGCCCGTATAGCAGAAGAGATTGAGCACCTTGCGGCCTTTGGCAAGGGAGCCCACCCGGAAGCGGTTTTCCCGCTGGTCCAGGAAGAAGCCCGTCTTCTGGCCTTCGCACCAGTTCACGAGGAACTTGTTCCCGTTTTCGAGGACGGCGAGTTCGTCGCTTTCGAAGCCCGGAGCCTTGTACAGATAACCGTCAATGAGATCCAGCCCGGCCTTGAAAGGAGCCGTTCCCGAGCTTTTGTCGTACACTGCCTTGAGCCGGTCTCCATACACATCCTGGAGGGCGGCGGCAATGGCAGCCTTGGCGCGGAACATGCCCACCGAATGGGCCTGCAGCACGCAAACGCCGTCATAGTAGTCAATGATGAGCCCCGGCAGGCCGTCCCCTTCCCCGTGTACCAGGCGGTAGCAGGTGGTGGTGGCCGATGTCGCCAGACCGCAGGCCTCCCGGAGCGCATAGGCGCGGGAGAGCATGCGCAGCCAGAAGTCCGGCTGGGTGGGATCTTCGTCAAAGCTGAGCACCCGGACGGCGATGGAGCCTATCTGGTAATGGCCGCAGCAGAGCACGCGGCCGTCGGCGGCGCACACGCTCACGAGGTCTCCCTCGGCGGGATGGCCCACGATCTGGGCGATGGCCCCGGAGAAGACCCAGGGATGGAAGCGCAGGAGGGACTCCTCCCGGCGGGGTTTCAGGATGACTTTATCCATTGTTTGTCTGATATCGTTCGGGGTAAAGCTCTTCGGGAGTGAGCGGATGTTTTTCGCAGGAGAGGAGCTTCAGGTACATCTCCCGGCACACCCAGGCGTCGGTGGCGGCGTACTTCTGCTGTCCTTCGGAGAGTTTTTCGGCCTCCCAGTTGGAGAGCTGCTGGGCCTTGGAAATCTTGACGCCCAGGATGATGGCCGTCATCTTCTTGACGCTTTTGTCCCGGATGCCGTATTCCCAGACCATGTTCTGGAGGTCTACGAATCCCTTGGGGGCGAACTGGGTGATTCTCTGTAGGCCGCGGACATCGTCCAGCGTGGCGGCTCCCACCTTGAGGATGGAAGGGCTGGCCAGTACCGAGGCCAGGGCCCGGGGCAGGCCGCATTTCTTGAGGCGGAACAGGTAGGCCTTGCCGCTTCCCGAAAGCTGCAGGAGGGCCGTTCCGGTGGAACGCTGTTCCGGAGAGAAAGTGGGACGGGTCTCGGTGTCGAATCCCAGCACTTTCTGTTTTTTCAGATAGCGGACAGCCTGGTCCATCTCCGGGCCTTCACTGTCAATGACCACAATCTCCCCGGGGAACGAAGCCAGCGCCAGGGCTGCTATTTCGTCCGGGCTAATAGAGATCTGAAACATAGGTGCTCTGTGCGTAGGCGGCCGATGTCTCTACGAGGAGGGGCATGCCCTCGGCAGACTCGGCGGTCTCGTAATAATGAAGGGCGGGACGGGCAATCCGGTGCGTAAACAGGGAGTGCTCCCGCAGGTTTTCGTAAGTAGCTCTGATGAGGGCGTCCACCGGGTTCCAGAGGGCGAAGCCGGGCGCCATCATGGCGTGGAAGGCGGCGTCCTCGTCGGTTCCCTTGAGGCCGATGAGCGAAAGCTCCGACTGCAGCGGCGCCAGGTTCACGGTGACGTCGTCCACAAGGAGGGCGTCCATCACCCGGCCGGTGGCCTGGTATTCCCGCAGGACGCTGCGCAGCTCCGTGCGGATGTCGAGCGCGCGCTCCGGTGCGATGACCGTGAGGTGGGCATCGGCCCATCCCTTGCGGGCGAACACGGACTGCCAGGCGCCGGAGGCCCGCACGTCCCTCGTGGTCCAGACGACGAGCGACCGCGCGCCGGAGGCGTAGGCCTGGTCCAGCATGGCATGCACCGGCGAGAGGATGATGCAGCCGCCTCCGCACAGCTGCTGGAGGGTGTCTACGTCAAAGAGACCCCACTGCGCCTGCAGCGTGGAAGTATAGATGAGCATCTTCGCGCGCTGCTTGCGAAGGAGCGGTTCGGTGTCGGTTGCGGAGCGCCAGCTGAGGCTGTCCCAGGCGCTCACGGCATTGATGACGGCACGCTCCCGCAGGCTGTCCAGGGACTCCTGGCGCAGGGAATCGGGGAGGTTCCGGGCCGATGAGAAGAACTGCGCGTAGGGAGCGCCCACGGCATCCATGATGACGTCGAAGGTTTCTCCGGCGAAATCCGGCAGGGAGTCTCTCACGGGACGGCCGTCCACGTTGTCCACGCGGTCGGTTCCCTGGAGGCGCCGGGCCAGGACGATGGTGTTCTTGGGCTCGCCGATGATGGCGATGGAGCCTTCTCCCCCGCGGCGGCCGCTCTGGGCGGCGAGCCGGCCTGCGCCCGTGGAATCGGCCACGATGGAATACACCATGGGAATGGCCGGGCGCGGCTGAACGGGCGTCTCCCGGCAGGAGAGAGCCGCAGCAGCCACAAAAAGAAGGGGTATGACCGGATGTTTTTTCATCATCTTGCAAAATTACACATTTCCGGCTGCATTTGCAAAAGAAAGAACCTCCCGGATCTTGGGGACAAGGAGCGTCTCTATGAATTCTTCCTCCATGAAATGGGTTCCGTCGTATACGGTATAGCTTTTTCCGAAGTACTTTTCCCAGAGGGAGATCTGCACCACGCCGGAGCGCATGAAATGGTCATGGGCGCCGAAGAAGGCGTAGTAGTACTCATCCTTGCCGATGGAGGCGAGCGCCGCCTGCCAGTGGTCCCGGTAGCGCAGCATGACATCGTAGCGGAACTTGAGGATCTGACGGTCTCCCTTTTTCACGGGATAACGGTGGTGGAGGTACCATCGGCCCAAAGCGAAACGCGCCAGCGGCGCGAATTTCACCAGCTGCGCCGGAGCACCCAGCGCGGGAGAGACGAAAAGGTGCGGGATGCCCTTCACGCGAAGGGCCTGGATGGCTCCGAGGGACTCGCCGATGACAAGGTCCGGGTGCAGTTCCCGAACCCAGGCTTCTATTTGGGACCGGCCGATGGGCGGATCAAAGTCATAGGTACGGATCACCACCTGGTACTTTTGCGGATCCAGGAGCGATTGGAGGCAGCCAGGGATACGGCTGTCGCCGCCCCCGCCCATACCATGTATATAAAGGATTGTTTTCATGGGTTGCAAAATTACGAATTTCTCGTTACATTTGTCTTCGCCTTAAAAAAACAAGAAGATGAAAAAGTTAATTGCTATCGCAGTACTGGCGAGTGGTGTATTCTCCGCTGCCATGGCGCAGCCCCGCGCCGCCGCACCCGTTTCTCCTAAAGACTTTACGTTCACCGTGGTGAAGGAAAACCCCATCACCCCCGTCAAGAATCAGTACCGCAGCGGTACCTGCTGGTGCTTCAGCACCCTCTCCTTCCTGGAGAGCGAGATCATCAAGGCCAAGGGCATCAAGGACCCTGCCCAGTATCCGGACTTCTCCGAGATGTTCGTGGTGCGCAAAGCCTACTACGA
>JAEEGK010025509.1_pt1 | contig 12128 bp, 7 predicted proteins | sample 8958771 | NCBI WGS metagenome assembly JAEEGK01 (sample SAMN16246547, study PRJNA631951) | gut metagenome | biome: gut microbiome; feature: rumen; material: SC-attached | host: Bos | place: Iran: Karaj | collected 2018-10 | reverse complement strand
ATTTATTTAAAAATAAATTATTATTATATTTAAAATTATATATTTAAAATCAATGAGTGATGATGATGATATTCCAGATTTAGAAGATTTTTCAGAACAATTAGGAAAAATAAGAAAAAATAGAGGAGATAATAATGATCATATACCTTCAGAAATAAAAGTAAATGTTGTAAATGATAATAATCCTAAAAATAATAATCCAAATCCAAATAAAGTAAATATCCCAATAACAACAATCCCAGAAGATAAAAAACCAGAACCACAAAAAATAGAAATTAAGCCAAAACAAGAAGAAAAAAAACCAAAAAACGATGATGATGACTTTGGAAAAGGTTTCAGAAGAGGATTTTTTCGTCGTCAAAATAAAGGAACTCAAAAAAAAGAACCAGAAAAAAAAAAATCTCCTCCAAAACAAAACCAAAATACTGAAAAAAAATCTGAATCTCAAATAGAAGATTTAACACATATAAAATCAGCACCAGGAACAACAACAAAAACAAATACAATGAATTCATTTACAGCAGATTTAAAAGAAAATGAAAAAAATTCATCAACTAATAATTCATTATTAAATAATATAGTAAATAATAAGCAAGAATGGTTAAATCAAGAATTATTAATGAAAATAACTCAAAAACCAAATTTAATGAAAGCTTTTATGGATCCAAGATTTACAACAGTAATTCAAGAAATGCAAAATAATCCACAAGAATGTATGAGAAAATATGGTAATAATCCTGAATTTTCTAATTTTATAAAAGAATTTTCTTCAATTATGGGAGAACATTTTAATAAATTAGCTAAAAATCCAATGAGTAGTAATCCTAATTATTATAATGATGATGTTCAAAGTATTATTAATGATCCTAAAATTAAACCTATTTTAGATAGGTTACAAATTGAAGGGAAGATTGATATTCAGGAAATACAAAGTGATCCTTATATTGCTAGTAAGTTTAAGGTACTTATTGATAAAGGGATTTTAAATATTAAAAAAATGGATTAAATAATATTTTTTTTTTTCGTTTTTTTTTTGAGTTTTTATTTATAATAATGAGGTGATGATATAATTTTAATAATTTTGTATTTTTATATAAAGTATTTAATGTTTTTATTTTATTATATTAATTTTTCATCTTTTGATTAAATAAATAACTATAATATAAAAAGAACTAGTTTATGCATCTTAAATTGGTTCTTTTGAAATTAGATGAAATAAAGAGTATAATATTGTTCAGAAAAGAATTATTATTAATAGGAAAGGAAAAGTTAAAATTTTATTTCTTAACATTCTAGGAAGTTTAATTAGAAATTTTAAAGAAAAATATTATTTCAAATAATATTCACATTTTGTATAAATAAATAATTAATAATTTAGTCTCACTTAATATTTTTCTTAAATCTCGATTAAATATATTATAATTAATGAAATGAGAAAAAATAAAATTAATTCCATTTTTAATTTTTATTAATTTTGATGGAGAATGATAGTTATAATCAAAATTCACTTAATTATATTCAAAGTATTGATAAATCAAATAAATATTATTTACCATCAAATAATACATCAAGTTTAAATCAATTAAATTCAACTTCAATTACAGGGAACAATTTAAAAAAAAACAATTTTTTATTAAAAAATAAAAGTAGTATATTTGGTTCTTTTTATCAAAAAGAAGAAATAAGAAAAAAAAGAAATTTAAAAAAATTATCCATATTAAAAAGGAATTTTGATAAAGATATAATAAATAAATATGGTTCAAAGAGTTTACAAAAACACTTAAAAAAAAAAATTGATTCATTTGAACAAAAAAAAATGATGAATCCTCAATATTTAGTAAAATTATTAGAAGATGTTGAAAAAAACACTCCAGAAGGACAAACAATTCAAAAAATAAATAAAATCCATTTTATTGTTTCAATATTTCTTATAATTAGTTTACTTTTTGGTTTTATTGATAATATTTTAAATAAAGAATTCTCATATAAATATTTAAAAAAATCATTATCGGAGGATAATAATTATATTCATGCATTGAATCAATTAAAAAATAGAAAATTAACTATTTATGAAAATTTTTGTAGAATAATTTCAATAATAACAGCAATTTCAATGACTTCTTTATTATTAATCAAAGAATATTTTATTCAAAAATATCAAATTGTAATTCAAAGTGCAAGAAAAAGATTAATAATAGGGATAATATGTTCATTATGTTTTCCTCCAAAAATAAATCCTATATATATTATTCATCAACAATTTTGTATCTTTCCTTTATTTTTAGTTGATATATATTTTTTATTAAATATATCTAAAATATATATTATTAATCTTTTAAATATTGGTTATACAAAATATGGGACATTATTAACTCAATCAATTTGTAAAAATTTTTCTGTTAAACCTGGTTATTTTTTTTCAATCAGAGCAAGATTAATGGATAATCCTTTTTTATATAGTATATTTATATTAATATTAATTATAACTATTGTTGTTTTTTTATTAAGAAGTTTTGAATTTGGAAGTTATTTAATTTATAAATCAAGGGATGAAAATAAAGAATTAAATTTTTTATCTCCTTTAAATGTTATTTGGTTAATAAGTATAATGTCTTTTGGAATTTCTTTTGGTGATTATTATCCTAAAAATCTAATTACTACATCAATTTGTTTTTTATCAATTATTATATTGTATATAATTGCTGGATTTCTTCTTAATAATTTAATGAAATATACAATTATGAGTGAATCTGAAAGAAAAGTATTTATAAAAATGACAAAATTATATTCCGAAGAAAATATAGAATATAAAGCTGCATATGTAATACTTCAATTTTTAAAATTAAGAAGAGATAAATTATTATTAAATATTCAAGAAAATCAATATTTAAGAGTTTCTTATTGTAAAAAAGTATCTATTAATATTTTAATACTTAATAGACATATTAAAAATTTTAAAAATAATGATAAAGTTGCTGATGTATTCACAATTCCTGTAGATGATTTATTAATAACATTAGAAAATAAAATACATGAAAATTTATTAAATTTTGAAAAATCATTTGATAAATTAGAAAGTATTCAAAATGATTTAGAAGAATTACAACAATTACAATTATTAATTAATTCTAATATAAAAGATAATATAAATGAACAAAAGAATATAGGAAAATATATGGTTGAAATTAATAATATAGGAATGATTGAAAAATTAAAAACTAAAATATTTAAAAAAAAAAAATTTATGCGTATGTCAGAAGAATTATCTTTAAATGATGCAAATTTAATAAAACATGTTTCTGAATCATTAAATTCAAGTATATTAAAAAATAGAAAAAAATTTAAAAAGAATTTTCAGCAAAAAAAAAGGAAAAAAAATCATGCAATAGTTATTACAAAAATTACAGAAAATGAAATAGAAGATGAAAATATATTTTCAAATCAAAATAATAGTAAATTATTAAATCCAAATGAATTTTTTATAAGACATAAAACTAATAAAGAAAATTCAACTTCATCAAAAAATATAATTAATCCATATTATAACTCAACTATTAATAAAGGAATTACAGAAATTAATCTTCATAAATATTTTTTTCAAAATGATGTTAAAAATGAATAATCTATTTTAAAATAATATCTTTGGTAAATAATGATATATAAAAAAAATGGAAATATATTCGTATAATATTTTATAAATAACATATTCTTCTTTAATATTATAAAAATTATACATAGAAATTAAATATTTAAATTAAAAAAAAAATAACTCTTCTAGTTTTTAAATTAATAATAATATATATACAATTAATAAAATAAAAATTGATACTATTTATGAACAAATCAACAAATAATAATATTTCCTAAATTTTTATTTACAACATATATCGAAGATATGCTTTATAGAAAATTTAGAAAATTTAATTTTTTTCTTTCTTCTTTTTGATAATATCATCTACATAATTCTTACCTTTTTCATAAATAATTTTTTTTACTTTAACAAATTTTTTAAAAACGCTCAATCTAGGTCTTCCCTTAACCTTTTTTAACTCCTTTTTAATTTCAGGAGTAATATTTTCATTTAATTCCATAAAAAAATTTTTATAAGAAAAATTATTTTTATCATTATTATTTTTTTCATTTTCAAATTGATTTAAATTATGAGAAAATTGACATCTATTACCATACATACAAAAACCTTTATCAAAAAAATTAACACATGGCCTTTTTTTATAACCACTTTTTTTACATTGATTTTCTCTTAAATTTTCTTTTCCATGTGCAAAAATACAAGCATCACCAAATTTACATCTTCCATTTATTTCAAAAAATTTACATAATTCTGTTCTAAATTTCATTTGATTTTCTTTTTCTGTTTTTTCTTCTTCTTCTTTTTTATCATTTGTAAAGTAATCATCTTCAAATTTATTTGAAAATTTCTTTGGAGGTTTTGTATAATAAATTTGAGAATCGTTTTCAGATTTTTGAATCGTTTCTATATTCTTTAAAGGAGTTTTTTCGGTTTTTTTTGGGAATTTTTTCAAAAAATTGGCGTTCGATATCATTTTTATAAGCGTTTGATATTAAATAAAAAATAAATATTAATTTTTGTAACTAATTTTTATTTTTGTAAATATATGTTATTTTATAAATAATAGTTTTATTCAATTAGGAATTTTAAATTTTTAATTTTTTCTTTTATATTTATTATTTCTTTTGTCAATTCGTCACAATTTTTTTTATAAATTTCTTGTAAATTTTTGTAAGTTTTTATTTCTGTTGTTAATATATTTATATATTGTTGTTGTTTCATTGATGGTTTTATAGAATTTAATTCTTTTTCAAATTGGTTTTTTTCTTCTTTATATTTAGATATTTCATATTTTAAAATGGTTATTTTATTAATTAATAATTGTTTATATTTTTCATAATTCTTTTTATTTTTTATTTTTAATTCTTGAGTTTTATTTCTTTTATGATTAATATTATTCTTTATAATTTTTATTTCCTTTTCACTTTTTTGTCTTATTAATCTTATATTATTTGTTTTAATTGGATTAAATTCTCTGTGACTATTATTATATTTAAGATTACTTTTATTAATATTTTTGACTGATTTACAATATTTTACATTTGATAAATTTATTTTACTATTACTATTATTTAATGGTTCAATTTTTTTTTTATAAAATAAATTTTGAGATGAATACTTTATTGAATTAGAAGGTTTATTAATTTCAATTTTATTGGTTGAATTATTTTTTTTTTCGTTTATTTTATTTAAACTATCATTTAAATTATTTAAAGTTCTCTTTGATAGTTGATTTATATAACTTTTATGAGTTGACTGATTTGTTTCAATTAACTTTGTACTTTTTGATGACAACAAATCTTTATTTCTATAGAGATTTTTCTTATATAATTGATTTTTAAAATATTTTTGAATGATACCTTCATCTAAACCTGATATAAAATATTTATCTCTCGAACTATTTTGCTTATATTTATAAGTTTTTAAATGATTTAAATCTTTTTCAGATAAACCATTATTCAATTTCTTTACCTTCATTTTTAAATTTAAATCAATATTTATATCATTTTTTAAATTCTATTTAAAATAATTTAAAAAAATAATAAATTAAAAAAAAGAATAAATATTTAAAAAAAATAATTAATACATTTAAATTTTAAAAATCAAAAAGAAAAAAAAATGAAAAAAAAACTTTACAACAATAAATATGAAAAAAAATTAAAAATTGGTGGAGGATCTTTTGGAAGTGTATATTTAGTAGAAGATATATCAACACACAATCAATATGCAATGAAAAAATTTTATTTAGACAACATATCAAACGGTGGTGCATCAAAACAATTCTCTTTATTAACAAAACTAAAACATAAAAACATAATAGAAGTAATAGAATCATTTACAAATAACGAAAATCAATATTTAATAACATCATATTATAAAACAAACTTATTAAACATAATAAAAGAAAAAAAACTTTCAGAAAGAATAATAAAAGGAATAATGAAGCAATTATTAACATCAGTGAATTATTTACATTCTCAAAATTATATTCATAGAGATATAAAACCAGATAATATTTTAATATCATCAAATGGAATATTAAAATTAACTGATTTTGATTTATGTACAGAAATACCAAAAAATAAAAATGAACCCTTATCAAGAAATGTAATTACTTTATATTATAAACCACCAGAAATTTTTTATGGTGATTTATATTATGGAAAAGGAGTTGATATTTGGAGTATTGGTTGTGTTTTTTGTGAATTAATTTTAGGTTATCCTATTTTTAAAGGTAAATGTGAATTAGAAACTTTGGGAAAAATTATTGAAATTGTTGGTGCTCCGACTGAAAAAAATTGGCCTGGTGTTTCTCAGTTACAAAATTATTTACCTTATCCTGAAAAAAATGGAATTTTAGAACAAGTTTTTAATGACAAAATTTCTAGTCAAGGTTTGGATTTAATTTTAAAGTTACTTTGTTTAGATCCTAGTCAAAGAATTTCTTGTGAAGATGCTTTGAATTTAGAATATTTTTCTGATGCTTGTGATGAAAATGAGTTAGTACAGGAATTAAATTTAGAGTAAAAATTTATATTTTTAGTAATTAAAAATTGTCTTTTTAAATTGTTTAAATTTAAATATTAAATGGATTATTAAATATATTTTTATTTTAATAGTTTTTTTTTATATTAGAAAAGAAATATTAGAATGAATTAATATTAAATATATTTATTAAAAATTTAATATTATTATAAAAAATTGAGTATTTTAAAAATAAAAACTATTTAATTATTTATAAATAATTATAAAAATGAATAATCATTTTATTAATCATTATTATTTATATCATATATATAAATATTTATTGGAACTTGAAACTAAAAAAAAATACATATATAATTTTTAAAATTTGAATATATTAAAAGTTAAAATTATATTAATATTACTTAAAGCATTTTTGATAGTTATTCTTTTTTATTTGCTTAATATCATAATGAAAAACATTTTTATTTTTTTTAGTTAAATTTCTATCAGATTGACAACGAAATAAGTGTTCTAATCTATTAACTTTTTCAGAAAATAAATTTAGAACACTTTCAGATTTTTTAATTCCATTTTTTTTTTGAAAACTAGAAAATGTAATTTTATCATTTTGCTTTGAATTTATATAATAATTAAATAAATTATCAGTAAAAATTATTTCTTTTAAATATTGTTTAATAGTAAAAATTATCCCTCCAATTCCATATCTTCCTCTTGATAAAAATTGTTTTAATTTAACCATTTTTTTATAAGGAATGATATAATTTTGAGTTAATAAAGTTAAAGAGTTATAAATATTATAAGTACATTTTAAAAAATGAATGACTTCTTTAAATATATTTATATTATTTAAAAATTCTTTTTTTTCATTTATTACAGAAGAACCATTGTTGAATCTTGGATATATAGGTTTTACTAATTCAGATTTATAAATGTAAGATTCATATTCATTTAGAATTATATTATTTATTTCAATTAATAAAGCAATTGTTGTTTCAATTCGAATATTTAATTTTTGAATAAATCTTTCATTTATAATTTCTTTATTTATTTGATTGATAATTTCTTTTAAATATAATTGAAAATGAGAAAAACTATTTAAAATTATTTCTATTTCATTTATTATAATATGTTTTTGATATTGAATATCATTTAATAAATTTTTATTATCTTCATAGTGTTTTAAAAATCCTTCATTAACTTCCCATTCTTTTATATATTCTATTTTATAGTTTTTAACTCGAAATTTTTTTTTTAATTCTTTTGATTCTTGAAAACTTAATTTTGGTATTGTGACTTTATCTTTAGTTTCTTCTTTACTATCTGATTTATTTTCATTTGGTTGATATATTGTTTTTTTATGCTTTAAATTTCTTGATAAATGAGAATTATTTATTTGATTTATTTTCATATGTTTTAAAGATAAATTTCTTTCAGAATTTATTTTTGTAAATTTAAAAAATGAATCTAATGGTTTACTTGAACTTTTTATTGTAGTGTTATCATTCTTTTTAACTTTATTTCTTAATAAGAACTTTTTAAACTTTAATAATTCTATTTTTTTTATAAATTTAGATGATTCTTTATATTCATTCTCACATTCAATTTTTCTTTCTGTAATATTAGAAAATATCTCAGATATTTTTTTACTAAAACACATTTTATTATAATAATTCATAGTTTTATCTTTATCAAAATGATTATTAGAAATAAAACTCTTCATATTAAATTGATAAAAAAAGCATTTAATTATAAATAAATAAATAAAAATTATTTAAAAAATTAAATATCATAAAAAAAAAAATGGAAAATTTAAAACTTTATGAATACAAAATCCAAAAAATAGAAAATATAAAAACAGAAATTTCTTTAAATGAAAAGGAAAAAGAAATATTTAATTTTTTCCTATCTCATAATACAAAAAATACAATATTTAGAGTAGCAGGAGGATGGGTAAGAGATAAATTATTAGGAAAAAATAGTGATGATATTGATATAACATTAGATAATATAACAGGACAAGAATTTATTTCAAATTTAAAAAATGAAAAAGTTGAATTTAGAGAAATTAAAAATTCTAATTTAAAATCATCTCATCTTCAAACTGCAACAATAGAAATTTTTAACAAAACAATTGACATAGTAAATTTAAGAAAAGAAATATATAAAGAAAAAAGTAGAGTTCCAGAAATTTCTTTAGGAACACCAGAAGAAGATTCTTTAAGAAGAGATATTACAATTAATTCATTATTTTATAATATAAATACAAATCAAATAGAAGATTTTACAAAAAAAGGAATTGAAGATTTAAAAAATTCTTTAATTAGAATGACTAAAGAATGTAATATTTCATTTAATGAAGATCCACTTAGGATGCTTCGTGTTATTAGATTTGCTTCTAGATTTCAATTTAAATTAGATAATGATATTATTGATAATATTAATAAGGAATATTTTATAAAGTTATTTAATGAGATTTTATCTAATGAAAGAATTGAAAAAGAATTAAGTCTTATGATGGAAAGTTTTTATGCTTATTCTAGTATTTATATGTTGTTTAAATTTAAATTGTTAGAATATTGCTTGAAATTTGATGAAGGAAAAAAAGAAGATTATATTAAATGTGTTAATATGATGATTTTAGGGAATTGTTTAAAGGAAAAATTTTGGAGTAATTTTAATAAACAAGAAGTGAAGATTTTAAATTATTCTTTATTAACTTCTCCTTTTAAAATTTATGAAAGGAAAATTAAAAAAAATAATGAAATTGGTAGTAAAATTATTTTAAGTCAAATACTTAAAATTCCTAATAATGAAGTAAATGATATTATTAGTATAATTAATAATATTATTATACTTAAAAAATTAATTTTAGAAAATAAATTAGAAAGATTAACTATTGGTTTAGCTTTTAGAAATATAAAAGAGAAATATATCAAAAAAATAATTATATTATCAATATGTGAAGAATATATTGAAAAAAATAATCAAAATGAAATAATTGAAAATTTAAATAAAGAAACTTTTGATTTAATAGTAAAAAAATATGAAGATTTTTATAAATTTTTAATTGATGAAAATCTAGATAAAATTAGTGAAATGAAACCTTTATTAAATGGAAAAGATATTAAAAAAGAATTAAATATTACAGATGGAAAACAAATTGGTACATTATTAACATATTTAATTGAAGAACAAATAAAAAATCCAAAAATAACTAAAGATGAAGCAATTATTTTTTTGAAAAATATTAAAATATAAATTTAATTATTATTTTTAATATTTATAATTCTTATTCAAACATTTTTTTTTAATTAATTTAATCAGAAACATTTAAATATTATAAGTATCCAATTAACATTTAATTATTATTCATTCATTTTAATAAGATTATTCATGTATAAAATGAATATAAAAAAAAAATAAAATAACTTAAAATTCCATTTAATTTGAAAAAGATCATTTTAAAAAGTCTTAACTTTATAAAAGATTTTATTAAAAAAACCTTTGAATAAGCATTTTAAATTCTAAAATAAATGAAATTTTTAAAAATAAAATCATTTTTATAATTTTACCATTATAGATTAATGGTGGTTTTTATAAACAAAATTCCTTAAAAAAACTATTAAAATGAAAAGAATTCAAAATTCTAGTTATATAAATAAAAGAGGACTCAATCCACTAATCATTTATTTTTAGGTTAGCTTTCATAAGAAATCAAATTAAATATTGAAAAAAGAAAAAAAATGAAAAATTAAAAAAAATTTCTTAAACTTTCTTATACTCATACTTTTTTAATCTAAAGTTAAATTTATACTATAATTGATGTTTAACATTCTTTTTCCTTTAATAATTAAAAAAGGTATTTTATCCTAAATATTAATGTATTTTTTGAATAAAAACCAAATGAGGAAAATAATGAGTGAATTATAAATTTTATTAAACTAAAGAAATAAAATTTAAAAATATAATATGTGTGATAAAGAATATCATATTCAAAATAATTCTTCTTTATTAGAATCTGTAAATAAACAAAATTTAAAAGGTAATCAGAAAGGAGAAGAACCTAATAATTGTCTTCCAACTTTTTTAATACATTCTTTAGATCATATTGAAAATGAAAATAATGAGTTTGATAATGAAAAAGAAAATGATGAAAATAAACAAAAGGATTTTCAATCTTATGTAAAAAAAGATAATAGTAATAAAAATAATAACAAAAGATTTAATGAATATAATAAATTATTTTCTATGAAAAAAAATACTAAAAATCAAAATTTTCCAAATTCAAATTTTCATTTTGATGACTTTAATAATGATTTCAATTCTAATTTTAACTTCAGAAATCAATTTTTAAACAAATATAATAATGATAAAAATTTCAAAAAGAATAATTTGCAAAATATACCAAATAATATTAATATTAATAATTACTTACAAAATATTCAAGGTAATAATTATTTACATCAAAATAATTTATTTCAGATGTTTTTAAATTTTCAAGTAATGCAACAAATGCAAAATTTATCTCTTCAAAATTTCAATCCAACAATGAATCAATTAATGTTAATGAAAATGTTACAAAATCAACATGAAGAAAAAGATAATGAAGAAAAAGAATCTCAAAATAAATCAGAAATATTTACTTTAAATTCAAAAACGAAAAAATCAAAAAATCAAATTAAAAAAAATCAAAATGATACAAGAGATAATGAATCATCAATATCAATAAATAATATTTTATTATCAAGTGATAATGAATTTTACTCATTAATAATAACTCAAAAAGGTTCTCGTGAACTTCAAAATTTATTAAAAAAAGTAAACGAAAAAGAAATAGACAACATATTATCAAAATTAATATATCAATTTAGTGATGTAATGATAGATAAATATGGAAATTATTTTAGTCAAAAATTAATTCAAATATGTAATGAAAACCAAAGAACAAAAATATTATCATTTATTGAAAAAAGATTTGTAGAAATAGCAAATAATTCATTTGGAACTCATCCTTTACAAAGTTTAATAGAATTAATTACTGGTGAAGAAGAAAAAAAATTAGCTTTAAAATATATAAATAATAAAATATGTGAATTAGCTTTAGATTCAAAAGGAACTCATGTATTACAAAAGTTTATTTCTAGAACAAATGATATTGAAAGAAATGAATTAAATAATTCAATTATTAAAAATATTCAAATGTTAATTGATGATCCTTTTGGTGTTTGTGTTTTAATTAAATTAATTAAACATACTAATGAAAGAAAAATTAAACAAATGATTATTAATTTTATTTGTGATGGTAATATTTTAAATTTTATACAACATCCTTATGCAAATTATGTTGTTCAAAGTTTTTTAAATCCAAATGATATTTTTTTATGTGATAAAATTGTTGATATTATTGTTGAAAATTATTATGATTTATCTATGAAAAAATTCTCTTCTAATGTAGTTGAAAATTGTATTAAATATGGTGATGAGAAAATTGTTAAAACTATTTATAAAGATATTATGGAAAATGATAAATTAGAATATTTATATAATA
>JAEEGK010025508.1_pt1 | contig 12128 bp, 9 predicted proteins | sample 8958771 | NCBI WGS metagenome assembly JAEEGK01 (sample SAMN16246547, study PRJNA631951) | gut metagenome | biome: gut microbiome; feature: rumen; material: SC-attached | host: Bos | place: Iran: Karaj | collected 2018-10 | reverse complement strand
TCGGCGAAGTTTTGTTTGGTTATTTGGCGTGATTTCGTTTGGTCATTTGGCTGGATTTTGGGTCCAGGCTTTCGACAAGGTCCGGCTGCCCGGAGAGGAGAAACTCCGCAGGTCTCCCTGCCGCCTTTCCAATTCCCAGTACATCATCACGCTCCACACGGACAGCGAATCCGGCATCCTTCACCTCTATCTCGACTGCAACCGTGTCGATATGGACAACTGCCTGAACAGCGACCACCTGATCGGTATCCGAGCCATGATGGCCGCTAAGGAGGTAAACCGCCTGCGCGGCTGGAAACGCACGGAAGACAGGTTCGAAGAGAACAAGACCCGCATCAAGAAGGATTGCCTCGCGGTCCTGTCTGGAATGTCGGCCTTCTCCTGGGAGAAGTATACCGCTGCGCTGGAAGCCAAAGGATACAAGGTCAAACTGAAGATGGATGCTTCGGTGGCGGTCCGTGGATATACGATCCAGAGCGGGAACTCTGTCTATAAGTCATCCGTTATCGGTCACGAATTGACGCCCTCCCGGCTCCAGGAGACTTGGAAAAAGATGCGTCCGGAGAATAGATACGGACAGATGACTCCATCGGAGCGCGTCGCTTTTGCGCTATCCGAAGAAGGGAAGAATTACCTTTTCCCCTGGGGTTTCACTATAGATGGGAAACGCTATGAAAAGATGGTTCCCGGAAGAGTTGCACGGGTCTTCGATGAAGAGAGCAGACTGACAGAGCAGTCTTATTCGCGTGAGGAGTGCAGCCACATCTTTCGGACCGCATTCCTTCTCTTCGCCGGTTACGTCGATGCCGCCACCTCCTTCGCGCAAAACTGCGGAGGCGGCGGATCCGCCCCCGACCAGAACTGGGGCCGCGACAAGAACGAGGATGACACCCTCTGGGCCCGCTGCTGCTTCCGCAAGGCGCGGGAGATGGTTACTACGCCGGTGATAAGGTGGGGTAGAAGGAGATAATCACACAAGCAATCACACAAACAAGCGAAAAGCGATGCGAATAATAAAACAAGAAATATGTCAATAACTTTATTTGGAAAGTCAATGAAATATGGTTACATTTGCAAAAACAAAAAAAGATATGGGTTACACTATTTTAAGTGCCAGCAAGTACACAAGCAAGCTCAAGGCAACCGTGCACACATCTGGAAAACTAGGATTCACGGAGGTGACAGCTAGAGAATTAGGGTTTAACGAAGACGCCGAAAGCTTCGTTCAATTTGCTCAAGATGACGAAAATCAGGATATTCTGTACCTTATCAATAATGCTATTGACGACGGGGACTCTTTTCGTATTAATAAGGCGGGGAAGTATTTTTATGTAAACACAAAGCTGTTGTTTGACTCCCTAGGAGTTGACTATATCAATAACACCGTAATATTTGATATGGTTAAGATTAAAATAGGAGACAAAGAGCTATATAAAATGACATCAAGGGTTATAAAAAAGAGCAAACAAGAAGCTGGATAAAAAAAATACAGGGGATGCTTTGTCGACTGCCATCACCCTGTACTAGAGATGAAATTACACTTTTGGGACGGGTATAATTTCTTCTCAAATATAGGCTTTTTCAGCCAAATAATCAAGCAGTCGGCATAACCTTAATACTTAATTAATGTACAAAAAGTATTATGTAAATGCCGTTCCTCAACCGAACGGGGACCATGAGGTCCATTGCGAGGGCTGCTTTTGGATGCCCTCTATTACTAACCGAGTCTATCTGGGAACATTCTCGTCCAGTAGAGAAGCGTTGGCTGCCGCGCGAATGCGGTATCCAAAGGCCGATGGATGTGCATACTGTTGCCCAGAGATTCACAAACACTAATCGTTATGGGTAAAAACCAGCATGTTGTTCCTCATAACGGCAAGTGGGCCGTTAGAGGAGAGGGTAACAGCAGAGTTACCAGAACGTATGAAACACAACGTCAGGCCCAATCCGCTGCGCGATCTATCGCGAAAAAGGAAAAAAGCGAAGTTGTGATTCATAGACCAAATGGTCAAATCCGTGACAAGGATAGTTACGGTAATGATCCGTTCCCTCCTAGAGGGTAAACCTTATGAAGGGCACCTGGCCATTAAGACCAAGTGCCCTTTTTAATTTCCGTCAATTAATACGGCTATGACGCTGCTGAGAACAGGAGAGTTGACGACTCCTCAGAGGTTTCGTGACAAGAGCGAGGACGACATTCTCTGGGCCCGCCGTTGCTTCCGCAAGGCACAGGAGATGATTACTACGACGGTACGTCGAAGGTGGGGAAGGTAATAAAGTTTCGCAAGGAGGCCATCAATGCTACTTCATCAGATAACTTCATAGTACTCAACATTTATATCCTGTTGGAATCGCTTCAAAAACCCGTTGGAATTATATCCGGCGGGTTTATCTTTATTACTTAACCACCAAATACATTAGGAGAGATTGCATTCAAATACACGGATTCGAGTTGACAGATGAGATGCTTGCGGAACTAATGTGGAGACTGAACCACGGGTCTCACAAGTCGATCGGTTACCAAATGCCGTTGGAATATCGTAAACAATTGTTTATTTTTGACTCTGGAAATCATTGCGCTTCACAATAGCAATCACAGGATTCATATGGATTATTTTCTGGAAACACTTAAGCTTTCTACAAAGCGAATAGCAACGGATTTTGAAGCAACAAAACAGGTGTGGCATAATGCAAGTGCGGGAATGTTAAGGGAAAAAGTAATCAAAGATATTTTAAAACCATATCTACCTGACTGCTATGGAATATCCGGGGGGCTTTGTTATGATTATGAAGAGAATAAGAGTAGACAGTTAGATATAATTCTATACGATTCATTATTCTCCTATCGCCTCCCATTTGGCAGTGATTTTATAGTGTTTCCATGCGAGTCTGTTTATGGTAATATTGAAGTTAAAACAACCTTAAATAAAGACACGATCAAAGAATCAATAGAGAATATTGCCTCATTAAAAAGGTTAAAGCGTAAAGATGCAACTGAATTTGATATTACTCCACATTTAGAGTTAACCATAACAGGACAGCATTTAGGAACAAAGAAGAATAACTATTTTGGAGTTGTTTTTTCGTATCAGAGTTCCGAGGTTGAAACAATTATGAAGAATCTTTCAGAATGTTCCAAACCTGATGATGTATCACTTTTGCCAGATATGTTTATTCTTTTAGATAAGCACACAATTGTTTATAAGGCAGATAAGCTATCTAAAAATATTAACCTGTGCGGTAGTGCTGAGGGGTATGTGCCTATTTTTACTGGCGAAGATACCCTCGCGTATTTTCTCATCACAATTTTGGCTATTCTTTATGGATCTCACCTGAAATCCATCAATCCTGGTTCTATTTTTGTTTCAGACATTATCGGAAATAATAAGAAGTCCGCTAATTGGTCATTATTTATTCCTCTAAAATAGTAGTGTCCATAATAAGTCTTGATATCTCTATCCCACTGAATTGGGGTATTTATTGATATTTCTCGTTGTTTATTAAAGGATTTGCCATCAGATCGTTTCAGCCACATTGTTAGAAGAAGATTGGAATTGGTAGAATCCATTGCTCGAGACCTTCCTTTGTGATTAAACAGCATTATGCCGGAATTATCGAGTCTTATCTTGTATCTGTCCGTTTGAAAAGAGACTCAAAATACATAACTTTGTAGAAATATGAATTGCTTATGAAGTTGTTCGAAAACATGACACAAGCTCGGCCGTTCATCAAATGGGTTGGAGGGAAGACACAGTTGCTGGATGAGGTTCGCAAATCGCTTCCGCGCGATTTCGCATCCCGTCAGCACGTTACGTATGTGGAGCCATTTGTTGGTGGTGGCGCCGTTATGTTCTGGATTCTTCAGGCATATCCCAACATTGAGAGAGCTGTCATCAATGACATCAACAAGGAACTCATCTGTACCTATCATGTCATCAAAGAGAGTGTTGAGGACCTAATAGTAGAGCTTGCTCGCATCCAAGATGATTATATCCCTCTGGGCGCAGAGGATCGCAAGGCGTATTATATGGAGAAGAGAGCCCGTTTCAACACTAAGCAGATGGCTCCGGTAGAGACGGCGGCACTTTTCATCTTTCTCAATAGAACGTGTTTCAATGGCCTTTACAGGGTCAATTCAAAAGGCGAATTCAACGTCCCTCACGGCAAGTATGCAAATCCTCGCATCTGCGATGCGGATAATCTCCTTGCTTGTTCTTTTGTTCTGCAAAGGGTGGAGATTCTTTGCGGAGACTTCGCTGAGACCGGTCGCTATGCTGGTCCAGACACCTTGTTCTATTTTGATCCTCCGTATAAGCCCATTACTGAAACTTCCTCGTTCACTTCTTATTCAAAGGAAGGCTTTGACGATAAGGAACAGTTGAGGCTCCGCGACTTCTGTGACCAGATTAGCAAGGAAAAGGCCCTCTTCGTAGCCAGTAACTCTGACCCTAAGGATGTCAATCCCAAGGAGAATTTCTTCGACACCATATATCAGCATTTCATCATCAAAAGGGTATCAGCTGCTAGGATGATAAATTCTGATGCATCTGGTCGTGGTGCCATCTCTGAACTGATGATTTCTAACGTAGTTAACGCGTAAGTATGAGAGATTTTATGACTTGGTTGGCGGGCTTCCGCTCCGCCATAGCTGGCTATAAGTATTACACTGACTTCGAGAAAATCTACCGGAACGTTGATACCATCAAGGTGGAACTCAATATCATGAATTCCTTGATTGGATGCCAGGACATCGAGAAGGAATTCGTGACGCTGTACAGGCGCTATCCGGAGATCTTAAAGTGCATCCCCATCCTGCTGGCCAAGCGCGAGTCCGACATCCTCACGGTAGACTTTGACGGCGAGCACGTTTGGAACTTCAAGCGGGCAAATTATCACATCGAGGAATATGTTGTATTTATGCGTGAGACCGGGTTGTTTGACCTCATGCAGCAGAAGCACATACATAATCTGGTGGACTACGTCACCGGCGTGGAAACCGGTCTGGACTCCAACGCCCGCAAGAATCGCGGTGGTCATGTGATGGAAGACCTGGTAGAAGGTTATTTGGTCAAGGCTGGTCTGGTGAAGGATAAAACCTACTTCAAGGAAATGTACATCAGTGAGATTGAACGGAAGTGGAACATCGATCTTTCCTGCATCTCCAATGAAGGCGGCACAGAGAAGCGCTTCGACTTCGTCATCAAGCGCCCCAACATGATTTACGGCATCGAGACCAACTTCTACGCCAGTGGCGGTTCAAAGCTAAACGAAACGGCTCGTAGTTACAAAACTATCGCCCTGGAAACAAAAGGTCACCCGAAGTTTAAGTTTGTATGGATAACCGATGGACAAGGCTGGGGGTCTGCCCGAAACAACCTTAAGGAAACTTTCGATGTTCTTGAGAATCTATACAACATTATGGACCTGGATGAAGGCGTAGTAGAAAACACTTTAGTATAAAGTTGTTATGAGCCCCAAAAGAGAAATAATGCCATCTATGGAATGCAAGGGGAAAGTTCTCTTGTCATCATTCCCCGTTAATGGAGAGTACATTTTGGGCGTTTATCAAGGTAGTCTTTCTCCCTACGATATCTTGATCAAGTATCGACAGAAGGAGAATGGGAGGTGGAGCCGTCAAAGAACGCCGCAACATATTCATTGGGCGGTTGACGTTCTTATTAAGCACTATCTATCGAAACGCCAGACCAACTCTTTGCTGGATCATTTATTGGAAGTTTGGGAACAAACATCCCCTATCACATCAGAAGAGCAGCGTGATTCTATTCTCGACACAGAGAGGCTTTTGGCGGAAGTAAATGAGGAAGCAAGCGCATATCCTCGATTAGCTGGCAAAGGAGAATATAGTGTAAAGTTTTTGATTCTCCTTGCCAAATTGTTGATGGTGCAAGAAAAGACGAACATGGACGGTGCCTTTATGTTTAAGGAATTACTTGAGAAATTAAGGTCTCATAGTAATATCTTTGGGGTTATTGCTGCCGCATCCTATAATGGAAGATGATTGCTCCTTATTACAAGTCTTCGGACAAGAACTTCACGCTCCTGCAGGGAGATTGTATCGAACTCCTGAACTCATTTGATTTCAAATTCGATATGGTTTTCGCAGATCCGCCGTACCATCTTTCTAATGGTGGCATCAGCGTACAGAGTGGAGTGCCCGTGTCCGTCAATAAGGGCAAGTGGGATAAGTCTAAGGGATTTGAGGAAGACTATAAGTTTGATAAAACGTGGTTGGCAGCCTGCCGTGAGCATCTGAAATCTGACGGCACCATCTGGGTTAGCGGAACGTATCACAACATCTTTTCAGTTGCCCGCTGCTTGACAGAGCTAGATTTTAAGATTCTTAACTGCATAACCTGGGTAAAGACAAATCCTCCGCCCAATCTTTCCTGCCGATATTTCACATATTCAGCTGAATACATTCTGTGGGCGCGAAGGGAACAGAGAGTTGCCCATTACTACAACTATGAGTTGATGAAGGAAATCAACGGTGGTACCCAGATGCGTGATGTCTGGACACTGCCAGCGATTGCACCGTGGGAGAAGTCTTGCGGCAAGCATCCGACCCAGAAGCCGTTATGCGTCCTGTCCAGAATCATTCAGGCATCAACTAAGCCAGGGGCTTGGGTACTTGACCCGTTCACCGGGAGTAGCACTACTGGGATCGCTGCCAATCTCCTTGGCCGTCGGTTCTTGGGCATCGACCAAGAAGAAAAGTTCCTCGAAATGAGCAAAGCTCGTCGCGAGGAACTGAATAGTATCAACCGTCGTGGGGAGATTCTAGAGAAGTTGGAAAAGCAAGCTAAACTCTTCCAGGATAGCGATATCCGTGTCCTTTGTGAGCCGGAAGCCTACTACGGGCCGGAACTCCCTTTCTAAAAAAAACGCGACGAAGTTCGAAACTCCGCCGCGTTTTCTTTAGCGATTCAAAACCTTGTTCTTATATGCGTTAAAGGTGTCTATTCCTTCCCTATACATCAACGGAGCTTTGCCTATTTTCACCGGATTAAAGTCGAGGTATTTGATCATCTCCACATATTTCTCGCAGTCAAGATCCTCATAGTTGATTGAAGCTGGATTAATAATCCAGGAAACAGTACCGGTGCTTTCGTTATATCTGATCAATTCTCTCACACCGCAGAATAGTGGGATAAAGAATGCAGGAGAATAACGGTAGTTAATTCTAATACTGTTTGTGCCAAATGGTGCTCCGCTCTCCTTCATTTCGACAGCCTTAATGCCGCCAAATTTGCCAGGGTTTCTTTGATAAATAGACGGGAATGTGACATATAACTTGTCGAAGAACTTGACGAGGTCATCGGTCAAGCTCATTGCCGATTTAACGAGCGGGCTCGTCAGTTCATACTTATCTCCCACCTTCGCGGAGATATCAGGATGACGCATAACATCTCCAAAGAACTCGACACAACGACTTTTTCCAGAGTAAATAGAAATAGGGCTTAGTGTGTTAAGATTCTGGGGCAAAAGGTCTTTTTCCTGGAGATGAATAAGCAGGATCGAGGCAAGGCTTACAATATCTTCAACCTTGTATTTGCCCGGCTCATTGGTTTTCCAGATAACATCGTCACTGCATGAGAGATTATCCTTAAGGCTATCATAGATACCCACCTGGTTATCCTTTGTTGATGTTCTTAACTGCACATTGGTATTTCTTGCATCACTAATCTGACTAATGCTTTCAAGGTATTCCTCGTATGCGCCATCTTCCTCTCCAGGGAAAATGATTTCAACAGGAATACTGAATCTAAAGGACTCGTTACCTCCCAACTTATTAAACCGCTCAATAATTTCGCTTTCGTTGGCAGCCCAGAAGTCTTTGATATCGGGCCATTCCTTGATTATCTTGTTCTCCGGGAATAACTGCTGTAGAAGGAATTGAGCTATTCCAAGTGCATTATGTCCACCATCCATAATGCCTTCCCTCTGTGGATCTTCGGTAAAAGAAACGCTTACACGCCCACGATCGAGGATTTTACAACTAGTTGTGGCAAGGACAATACCTTTACTCATAAGCCAAAAACTCTCCGGGAAATTAGAAAGCGTAAACCGGATGTCTTGGGTGATTCCGTTCTCCTTGGCAACGCGAGGGTTGATTTCGTTGCCAGCAATAGCAAATAATTTGATGAACGAATAAGGGGAGATGCTTGAGTTGATACGGCAGATCTTTACGCCTTCTTTAGAAACCTGGGCATTATTGCCGTGTTCAAGCTTAAGGACGATGGAATTCTTCTTTTCCATAATAACATACCGGGTCCAAAAATAAAAAAACTGTGTTAGGGAATAACGCAGCATGGAAATAAGAGGCGGACTATACCGGCGCTATTTAAAACCTCGAATCCCAAAGGCTACATTCTCCTTGAGCGGCTCAGCCATGCTCAACGACAGAATAACTGCCGACACCCGTCCGGATGCATTGCAAATATAGATATTATTTATAAAAATCCAAATAAGGGCGATGATTTTTTCCTCTTCTCAGGCATTCTGAATAAAAATAGTTCAGGGAGTTTATTAGGGGAAGTCTCATTAACGGATCTTTGCCCCGTGAATATTGCTAAAGGATTGTAAGTCGCCAAAAACGCCCATAAATCGGCAAAAAGTCGGCAAAAATTGACACACAAAAAGAGCTAACCGCTGAAAATCAGGCAGTTAGCTCTTTCGAGGGTGCCCCGGGCGGGAATCGAACCCGCACGGCCGTTTCGGGCCAAGGGATTTTCATACCACTGTGGCTTTCACCACCAGGTCGGCCGGGCCGTGCCTGTTTGGGGTCTGGACTATTCCTTCACCGTAGGACTGGGTCCATTAGGTGTGTCGTGTCTAGTCTCTGCACCTTCCTCCAGCAGGAGGCTTGGCTCAAGATTGCCTTCAGCGCGACCTGGTAAGGTTTCCTTGAATTTACGACATTCTACATCCCTCCTTTCGGAGAGTGCACTCAATTTTGCTCTTCCTCGATAATTATTCGTCAATGCATGGCAATTCGGGCATAAAAGAATGAGATTATCCAAGCGGTTGTCAGTGTTGATTCCGTTAATATGATGAATCTCCAGGGGAATTGGTTGGCCTTGCCATTCTTCCAAACCACAGTGTTCGCAATAATGCTTTCCTGTCGTTTTCTTGTAGTGCTCACGGAGTCTCCAAGAGCATCGATAGGAAGAATCCGCGACATATAGATCGTCATCCTTGATTCCATGATTCGGCTTGAATGCTAAACCAACATTCCATCCTTTGCCCGTGAAATGGGAGATATCTAATCTGTTATCAGCAATGATCTGCTTAACTGTCTTATAGTTGCCCCCAATGGGTCTTAACCCCAAATGACGAAGTACGCCCGCAATTGACTTGTTTTCAGCTACGGCTTTCCTCACATCATCTATTGAATACCTAACTTTTCGCATACACGTAAAGTTAAGCTTTACCTTCAAGATTAACAAATAATTATTTCAAAGAGCTCGCATAAGTCCCTCGTGTCTACCATTTCACCACCAGGGCGATGGGGCGTTCCGCGAAGGGGGCGGAACGGACTGCAAAGATAAGGATTATTTCTGACAATGGGAACAAGTGACTTTTGTACACACGGGCTGTGTGGTGTATACCTGCTGGGGCGACAGAGCAGAGCGTTTAATGTAAGTGATTGAAAGCCTGTGTATTATAAAAAGTGTTCTGGTCAAATCAGACCAGAACACTTTTCGTAAACTACTGAGTGGCAGACGCTTCCATTCGACGCGCGACCGGAGCGTATTATTCGGCAAACAGCGAAATGATGTTCAGAATCACCTTCGAGGCCACTTCCATGCTCTCCAGCGGGACGAACTCCATCTTGCCGTGGAAGTTGAGGCCGCCGGCGAAGATGTTCGGGCAGGGGAGGCCCTTGAAGGAGAGGTTCGCGCCGTCGGTGCCGCCGCGGATGGGCTGGATCTTCACCGGGACTCCCGCCATTTCCATCGCCTTGACAGCCTTTTCCACCACGAAGTAGTGCGGTTCCACCTGCTCGCGCATGTTGTAGTACTGGTCGCGGAGGTTCAGCGCCGCCGTGCCCTCGCCGTACTTCTGGTTGATGAAATCGACGGCCTGGCCCATCATGACCTTCTTCGCCTCGAACTTCGCGCGGTCGTGGTCGCGGATGATGTAGGCGATGTCCGCTTCCTCCACCGAGCCGTTGAAGGCGATCAGGTGGAAGAATCCCTCGTAGCCCTCGGTGTATTCCGGGCGCTGGTCCACGGGCAGCAGGGCGCAGAGCTCCTGGCCGATGTGGAGGGCGTTCTTCATCTTGCCCTTCGCGTAGCCCGGGTGCACGTTCCGGCCCTGGATGTGGATCTTGGCCGATGCGGCGTTGAAGTTCTCGAACTCCAGTTCGCCGATCTCGCCGCCGTCCATCGTGTACGCGTAGTCCGCGCCGAAGCGGGGGACGTCGAACTTCACGACGCCGCGGCCGATCTCCTCGTCGGGGGTGAACCCGATCTTGATGGGCCCGTGCTTGAATTCGGGATGCGCCACGATGTACTGGACCGCGTCCATGATCTCCGCGACGCCGGCCTTGTCGTCGGCGCCGAGGAGCGTCGTGCCGTCGGTCGTGATCAGCGTCTGGCCCACATAATGAAGCATTTCCGGGAACTCGGACGGCTTCAGCGCCAGGCCCGGCACGCCCTTGAGGGCGATCTCCCCGCCGTCATAGTTCTCCACGATCTGCGGCTTGATGTCCGCGCCCGAGGCGTCCGGGGCCGTGTCGACGTGGGCGATGAAGCCGATGGCCGGCACCTTCGCCTCCACGTTGGACGGGATGCTTCCCATCACGTACCCGAACTCGTCCAGCGTGGCCTCCACGCCCATCGCATTCAGCTCCGCGCACAGCATCCGCAGCAGATTCAACTGCTTCGCCGTCGACGGCTGACTCTCCGACTCCTCATTGGACTGTGTATCCACAGCCACATACCTCAAAAAACGATCAAGTATCTTTTCCATGTTACGAACTTTTGGGAGAGGGTGTTTCTTTTCAAACCTATGCCACCCTCGGCAATATAAGAGGGAGGGGCCCATTTATGGGAGGGGTCGCTTGCGACGGTTTGAAAAGAAATACCCTCTCCCCATCTTTTATTTCTTAACTTTCATTGACGAATAAACCATATACGCAATCAGCAGCAGGAACGGTACAATAGCGATCGCTTCGCCGTAATTCGCATTCCATTCCGTGAGGAACAGGTCCACGTTCGCGAAGCGGAGGATGGCGCTCACCACGCCCATGAGGGCGCCGCCGGCGATGAAGCCGGAGGCGATGAGCGTGCCCTTTTCCTGACGGGCCGTGTTGACCGCGGCGTCCTTGGAGCGCGTGCTCACGTACCAGGAGATGGCGCCGCCCACCAGCAGCGGGAGGTTCAGGTCGATGGGGATGAACATGCCCAGGGCGAACGGCAGGGCCGGCACCTTGAAGAGCGTGAGGAGCAGGGCGATGGCCGCGCCGATGCCGTACAGCAGCCACGGGGCGCCGCCGCCGTTCATCATCGGCTGGATCACCGCCGCCATGGCGTTGGCCTGCGGAGCCACGAGAGCCTGGTCGCCGGTGAAGCCGTAGGTCTTGTTCAGCACCAGCATCACGCCGCACACCGTCACGGCCGAGACCGCGACGCCCAGGAACTTCCAGCCCTCCTGCTTCTTGGGCGTGGAGCCGATCCAGTAACCGATCTTGAGGTCGGTGATGAAGGAGCCCGCGACCGACAGGGCCGTGCAGACGACACCGCCGATGATCAGGGCGGCGGCCATGCCGGCGTTGCCCTTCAGGCCCACGGCCACGAGGATCAGGGAAGCGATGATGAGCGTCATCAGCGTCATGCCGGACACCGGGTTCGTGCCCACGATGGCGATGGCGTTGGCCGCCACCGTCGTGAACAGGAAGGACACGATGGCCACGATGAGAAGGCCCACGATGGCCTGCCAGACATTATTCACGACACCGCCAAAGGCGAAGTAGGCGAAGATGGCGAGGAGGGCGATGACCACGCCCCAGACGATGGTTTTCATCGGCAGGTCCTCGTCCGTGCGTTCGACCTTGTCGGCCACGGCGCCGGGCTTGCGCTTGAACTCGGAGACAGCCAGGCCCG
>JAEEGK010025507.1_pt1 | contig 12129 bp, 10 predicted proteins | sample 8958771 | NCBI WGS metagenome assembly JAEEGK01 (sample SAMN16246547, study PRJNA631951) | gut metagenome | biome: gut microbiome; feature: rumen; material: SC-attached | host: Bos | place: Iran: Karaj | collected 2018-10 | reverse complement strand
ATTTCAGAAAAAACAGCGGAAGTCTTTTGAAGTTTTATTAAAATAAGGTATAATGTTAATTTTGTCTAATGGAATGAACAAGTCAATTTAAATAGAATCAACAAAACAAAGGAAAAACATGAACAGACGTGATTTTCTGCGAAACAGCGCGATGGCGGCGGCCGGAGCCGCCGTCCTGCCGAATCTGGTGAACGGCGCGGAGGCATGGGATGTGAAGGCGACGGAGACGACGCATGCGCCGATTCGCATGGGCGTCATCGGCATCGGCATCCAATGCATCGGCCACATCCGCCATCTGATGCATCGCAGCGATGCGCGCATCATGGCGCTGTGCGATGTGGAGAGCATCCGCCTGAACCGCGCGAAGGGCATCGTCGACGAGGCCTATGCGAAGCGTTTCGGCAAGGAGGCGCGTCCCGTCGATACGTATGAAGACTTCCGTGAGATGTTGAAACGCACGGACATAGATGCCGTGCTGATCGCGACGCCGACGCATTGGCATGCCTGCATGAGCATCATGGCGGCCCGCACGGGAAAGGACGTGTACTGCGAGAAGCCGATGACGCTGTCCATCCACGAAGGCCGCGCGATGGTGGACGCCATGAAACGCTACAATGTCATCTTCCAGAACGGCAGCCAGCAGCGTTCGGACGCGAAATTCCGCCTGGCCTGCGAATTGGTCCGTAACGGCCGCATCGGCAAGGTGAAAGAGATTTTCATCAACAACGTGGCGGATCCGTCCGGCCCGTGCTATCTGCCGTCGGAACCGATTCCGCCGACCATCAATTGGGATCTCTGGCTCGGCCCCGCCCCGTGGCGCGGCTACAACAAGATCCTCTGCCCGTTCGACAATTGGGCGACCTTCCCGAACTGGCGCCGCTATTCCGATTACGACGGCGGTGGCATGACGGATTGGGGCGCGCATCATTTCGACATCGCGCAGTGGGCGCTCGGCATGGATGATTCCGGCCCTGTGACGATTATTCCGCCGCGTGAATCTGAATACAACCGCCTGACCTACGTCTATGCGAACGGAGCGAAGATGATCCGCGGCGGCGCGAAGCCTGGCGAGGCAGGATTGGAAATCATCGGTGAAAAAGGTCGCGTCTGCGTGAATCGCGGCTATCTGATGACCGAGCCCGACGATCTGATCCGCACGAAGTGGGGTGCGGATGATATCCATCTCTATGAAAGCAACAACCATTGGAACAACTTCTTCGATTGCGTGCGTGAACGCCGTCAGTGCATCTGCAATCCGGAAGTCGGCCACCGCAGTTCGACCGTCTGCCATCTGGGCATCATCTGCTACCGTCTGGACCGCACGTTGAATTGGGATCCCGTCAACGAACATTTCGTCAACGATCCGGAAGCGGATCGTCTGATGACGAAGCCGTCCAGAGCGCCGTGGATCGTCTAAATTAATGATTAATGATTAATGATTAATGATTAATGACTTAAAAAGGAATAAACTGATGAAAAAGTTCATGATAGCGTCGTTGATGGTTTTCGCGCTGCTTGGGCATGCGCAGGACAACAAGCCGCAACCGAGCGAGGCGGAAATCGCCCGCATGAAGAGCGCCAGCCCGAAGGTTGCGACGGTGAAGCCCGCGAAGCCGCGCAAAGTGTTGGTGTTCATGGATACGAAAGGCTTCTACCATACGTCCATCCCGTTTGCCACGAAGGCTTTGCAGATTATCGGCGAAACGACTGGCGCCTTCACGGTGGCGGAAGTAACGGATGATGCGAACGCGTTTGAGCCCGAACATCTGAAAGAGTTCGATGTCATCTTTTTGAACAATAACACGAGCCGTCTGCCGATCGGCGGCGTCGATTACACGAAAATGCCCGCCGGCAAAGAGCGCGATGCGGCGGAAGCCCGCGAAATGCGCCTTCGCAACGGCCTCTTGGATTTCGCCCGCAAGGAAGGAAAAGGCGTTTTCGGTATCCATGCAGCCATCGATGCGTTCTACACATGGCCGGAATACGGCGAGATGATGGGCGGTTATTTCAACCTCCATCCGTGGAGCGAAACTGTTGGTGTCGAACTGGTTGACGCAGGCCATCCGCTGATGCGTGGTTGGCGTGGCATTCCGTTCTCCATCAATGAAGAAATCTACCAGGTGAAGGAACCGTACAGCCGTGATAAACAGCGTATTCTCATGCGGTTGGATGTCAAACGCACGAACATGAACAAAGGCGACCAGATCCGCCGCAAAGACGGTGATTTCGCGTTGGCGTGGCTGAAAAACTACGGCAAAGGGCGCGTTGTCTATATCGGTTTTGGTCATCGTCACGAGACGTTCTGGAATCCGGGTATGATGCAGATGATGTTGGATGCCATGCAGTATTGCGCAGGCGATCTGAAGTGCGATGAACGTCCGAGCAATGTGGTTGACGACGCCTATAACGCGATGACGGCGCAGATTGGTTTTGCGCGCGGTTTGCAGGACATCATCCCAAAATTGGCGCAGTATCAGTATTCGATTGACGATACGGAAGCGCGTCAGATTGAATATCTTGTGAATGACGCTGAAGCTCCTGGCAAGGAAAATCGCGCGAAGCAACTGGCCACCGCGTTGGCAGGGCTGCTCAAGTCTGAAAGCACGGTTGACGCTCGCAATTTCGCCCTTCGGCAGCTGTCCCGCATCGGCGGCGCGGCGGAAATTCCCGCGATTGAATCGCAGTTTGCCGACGAGAAGACGGCTGTGATGGCCCTTTACGCATTGCAGCGCATTCCGGACGCCGCTGCAGAACAGGCGATGATCCGTTCGTTGGACGCCGTTCCGCGCGAACGCGCCGCAACGGCGATCGCTCTTGGCCGCAAGAAATGCGCGGCGGCCGTCGCGCCGTTGGCTAAACTGTTGAATGACGACAACTACGGCCCCGCGGCCGCGTTGGGCATCGGCATGATCGGTACGAAGGAAGCCGCGCAGACGTTGGCCGCCGCGTTGCCGACGGTGAAACAAGCCTTGCGCCGCGATATCATGATCGGCCTCTGCGACGCCATTGGTGCCTTGCCCGCAACGGATTGCGTTGACGCCTGCCAGGCGTTGTTGACGGCGGACGACTGCCTGCCGAACGCGAAAGCCGCCGCGCAAGCAAAGGCCTTCGTCGCGGCTGGCGAGAAGGCCGATATCGCGCAGATTATGAATCGTTTGAAGAGCGGTGATGTTCTGATGAAGGCGGCTGTCGCGCATGCGCTGCCGGAAATCAACGGCGCATTGCCGAAAGTCGTGGCAGCTATCAACACGTTGCCGGCGGATGCGGCTTGTTTTGTGATGGATTCCATTGCGGAATCGAAGAACAAGGCATTTGAGGCGGATGCCATCCGCTTGTTGGCCAACAAGAATGACCAGATCGCCATGACGGCGGCCCGTACGCTGGAGACGATCGGTGGCGCGGCGGCTGTTCTGCCGTTGGCCAAGCTGTCTGCCGACGGCGAAGGTGCCCGCAAGAATCAGGCCCGCCATGCGTTGTATCGCATGGTTGGCGACGATGTTGACGCGAAGATCCGTTCGGAAGCCGTCAGCGCCGCGAACGATGCCGCGTTCCGCGCGGAATTGATCCGCGCGTTGGGCGGTCGTTTGGACAAAGGCTCCGTTAAGTTGCTTGCTGACAACGCGTTGTCGGATGACAAGGAAATCCGCAAAGAAGCGACCGCCGCCTTGGCGCTCGTCGCCGGCGAAAAAGATCTGCCGACCATCATCAATCTGTTGACGAAAGTTAGTGGCTCTGCGGAACGCACGCAACTGAAGAACATGGTCATCAACATCGGCAAGCGGGCGGAAGACCAGATGGCCGCGTCTGCGGCCATTATCGCCGCGTTGAATGGCGACATCGCGTCGTCGTCGCGTGTCGCCCTGCTGGAAGCTTTGGGCAAATTGGCCAACAACAACGCGCTGCCCGTTCTGACGGCGGCTTGCAAGAGCGACGACGCGGCCGTGAAGCGTATCGCCATTCTCGCTCTCGGCGAATGGCCGACGCCCGAACCGCTCGACACGTTGCGCGCCATCAGCCTTGACGATGCGGCATCGCTTGCGCATAAAGTGTTGGCGTTGCGTGGTTACGCTCGTATGCTTGCGTTGCCGAGCCCGCGTCCCGTTAAAGAGACGTTGGATCTTTACAAAGAGGCTTTGGCTTTGGCGAAGAACCCGCAGGAAAAAGGCTCTTTGATCAATGGTCTAGGCTATCTGCTCCATCCGGAAGCGTTGAAGCTCGCGAAGAGCTATCTGGATGTGCCCGAACTGGCGAATGAAGCCGTCCTTTCTGCGACGCGCATCATGAATGGTCTGAACGGCGCGGCCATGAAACTGACGTCCTCCCACGGCGGCAGTCAACGCAACGCCATCGACGGCAACACTGCCACCCGTTGGACAAGCGGTAAGGCGCAGGCCGGTGATGAATGGTTCCAAATCGACATGGGTTATTCGTCGGAAATCAGTGAAATCAAACTGTTTGCAGGCGAGACTGGTAACGACTTCCCAGTCGAATACAAAGTCTATGTCACGGAAGATACGGCCAATTGGGGCAAGCCTGTTCTGGAAGGAAAGGGCAGTGACCGCAATATGTTGTTGAAGCCCAACGTCTACGGTCGCTATATCAAAATCGTCCAGACGGGCCGTGGCACCATGTATTGGTCCATCTGTGAAATGCAGATCAACGGCGTGCCCGCAGACGCAGGCAGCCGTCTTGACAATGCCACGCTGAAGCTTTCCGCCAGCAAAAACGCGGAAAATGTGAAGAACGCCGTTGACGGCAACGCGAATACGCGTTGGGACACGAACGCCATGCAGGCCGTCGGTGATTGGTTCATGATCGAACTGCCGAAAGTCATGACCGTCAAGAAGATCGTGATGGACGCCACGAAATCCGCCAACGACTTCCCCAAAGGCTATCGCATCGATGTCTCCATGGACGGAAAGGACTGGAAAGGCCCCGTCGGCATGGGCAACGGCACGGGTGCGATCACGACCGCCATGCTGCTGGACTATCCCGCGAAATTCGTGAAGATCACGTTGACGGAAGCGACGGATAAGTGGTTCTGGTCCATCCATGGTCTGAGCGTGTTCGCGGAATAAAAAGTAACGAGGGCGTCTCGCCCTTGTTATAAAACGAGAGGGATTGGTTTTAGAAGGTTAAGTCATGGGATTGAGTCCTTTAGAGCAATGGGAGTTGTCGCTGAAAACAGCGTTGGATTCGATAGACGCCCTGCTGGAAAACAAATACGGGCCGCTTCTGGTGAGAAAAGCCAGCCGCCCGCCAGCCGGCAAGGCGTCGAATCCAAAATACGACGGTGTGTTCGGCATCGACTCTAAATTTACATTAGGTTATGCGAGCGGCAGCGGTCCGGGCTACATCATCGAGCTGTTGACTGGTTGCGTGCCGCCTGTGCCGTCCGTCATGAAGTCGGAGATACTGGATGATTTGGAGGCGATGCTGCCGGAAGTGCTGGCTACTTCTTTTCCGGGCAAGACGTTTAAGATTGAACGGATCGGCGAGCGTTTCAGACTGACGGGCGATTTGGGTTTCTGAACAAGTGAGGCGTGGATGTCAGAAAATCAACAGCAGGTGAAGGTATCGAAGGTCGGGCGGAAATTCGCAATTGGCTACCAGATCGGCGGCGAGATGACGTCGGATGATTTAATAGATATCATTTCGCGTTATCGTGAGTCGATCTTGGAGGTTTATTTCGCGATGCCAGGCGACATGAGTGGCCGCGCTCCTGCGGGCATGACGCTTGAACAGATGAAGCTTGATGAGTTGATGGAGGCTTTCAAGCATGATTTGGATCGCTTGAAAGCACTTGACGTCCGTGGTGTCATGCTGTTCAATTCCGCCTGTTACGGCAAGCTCAATCAGTCCAAAAAGCTATTCGACCATGTGGCTGAGAGCATTGAAACCGTAATGAAACATATTGATTTGAAGGCGATTACGACACTTCATCCAGGTATCGCGGAATTTGTCAAAAGCCATTATCCAGATTTGAAAATCCGTTCATCCGTCACCATGCAGATCGGTACGATCCAGCAGATGGAGGCTGTGGCGGAGCAGTTTGACGGATTTTATCTGCATCGTGATTTTAACCGTGATTTGGAGCATATCAAAACCGTGCGCAAATGGTGTGACGCGCATGGCAAAACATTGCATCTTCTGGCTAATAGTGGTTGTCTGTACGAATGTCCGTTCCATATGATCCACATGAGTCATACGGCTCATTATGAAGAGACTACCAGAATGTCGACGATTTATGAGAACAACCGGCCATCGCCGTGTTGCGACGTCTATGTGAATCCGGATAATCTGCCTGTGTTGTTGCAGAATACATGGATTCGGCCGGAAGATTTGCCGAAGGTTTCCGGATATTTTGAGACGATCAAACTGGCGAGCCGTATCAGCCCCAACATCAAGGATATCGTTAAAGGCTATTGCGAAGGCGAATGGCATGGCAACTTGCTGAAACTGTGTGAGATGGACTATTCCATCATGCCTTTTGTCCCAAAGATTATGAACGACAAGTTCCCAGATGGATGGTTTGAACAAACCATGCACTGTGGACATCATTGCGATAGCTGCGGTTATTGCAAAAAAATACTTGCGCAAGTGTCTGAAAAGCCGGATGTCACGGAAAAAAAGGAGGGTTGACGAATGCTTGGACTTATTGATAAAGTATTGAGTCTGTTCGACAACCGCAAATTGGCCTGTGAAGTCGGCTACCAGATGGACAATCCAGGCATGATGTCTGTCTTGCAACAATTCAAAGGACATGTGACGGACGTGTATTTCACGCTTCCCGGCGATCCTACCTACTATGGCGCATGGGGCATGAAGGGCGGAATGGAGTGGAAGGCGCTCTACATGCGATTCGTGAAGGATTTGGATAATTTCACCCGCATGGGGCTTTCCGCCATTGTCTGCGCGGATGCGTCCTGCTACGGCGCGAATTTCTCTTCGGAGGAAATGATGAAGCATATTGCGGAGATGTTGCGCAACATTTCTGAACATATCCGCATACGGGCGGTCACGACGAGTTCTTTCCCAATCGCCGAATGCCTGCATCACATGAACAGCAGCCTCAAGATCCGCGCGTCGGAAGGAATGCATCTGATGAGCGTCCGCCAACTGAACTTGACGCGGCATTTGTTCAATGGCTATTATATTGGCTATGAAGGTGTTCGCGATTTGGATGAAATCGAACGGATGCGGAAATGGTGCGACGATAACGGCAAATCGCTGCATATCGTGCCGAACAATTCCTGCCTGTATTGCTGTCCATACTATATTTATCATGGCAATGTGCAGTCCCATCTGCAGGATATCGTTCTCGCGCAGGAAGATCCCAATACGCCAGTGGACAGGACCGCTCCATGCGAACAGCTTCTGGCGAAGCCTGAAAACAAAGTTAAGATCTTGCAGGGCATGTGGATACGACCAGAAGACATGCGCCATGTGTCGTATTATTTCGATTCCATGCGGCTGGCGACCCGCACGAACAAGAATCTGCCTGATATCGTCAAGGCTTATTGCGAAGGTCATTGGGACGGAAATCTTTGCGACATTCTGGAAGCGATGCACGATCATTCTGCCTTGTTCCCTGTGCTCCACAACGACCGCTTCCCGAAGGACTGGTTCAAGAAGACGTCCCGTTGTGGCCATCACTGCGAAACATGCCATTATTGCGAAGACGTCTTGAAGAAAGTGTCGGATTAAGCCAAAACAGCCCCCGATTTTGTCATGATATTGGACAAAACTGGGGGCTGTTTTGGCTTGTATTGAAAAAAAAGGCCTTCACATTATAATATTTCCATCAAAGATCATATAAGTATGCAAACATGCCGAGCGGTACGCGTTTCATACGGTGCCGTCCGACGGCGTTTCATTTTGTTAATTAGGAGTATATAAGATGTTGTTCAAGAGGATGTTTGTTTTGATGTTGACGGTGGGACTGACAGCGACAATGTTTGCGCAACCCGCTGAAAAACAATATTTTCTGGTCGATTATCGGACACAGATGCCTGTCTTGGGCTATCCTGTGCAACCGAATTGGCTAGCAGGCGGCAAGACGAACTGGACGACGGAACCCGCCACGCCCGTCAATTGGCATGTTTGGACGATGTCGCCTGACCAGCAGGTCAAAATCATCTTTTCGTCGCTGACCGTGCTTCCAGGCAATGGACAGATTCGGCAGATTCCGTTTTTGCAGAATCCGAATATTCTGCCCAACATGTTGCTGCAAGGCGTTCAGAAAGACCATAATCTGACGAATGTGCGGTTGGTTGAAGCGCATTTCAATCAGCATGAGGCACCGAAGGATTTGATCGAATCACGCATGCGGCAGGCCCAGCAGAATGGCATCCGCCCGACCAATTTCCTGTTTACGGAGCTATTCTTCCATTACGAAGGCTATCGCGGCGACAAAAAGTACACGGTGGTCTTCTCCTTGCCGATGTTGGCGACGGAAAACCGTCCGGGCATCGGTTTCACGACCGTTGTCGAACTGCTGATGCCGATGTCGTTCAGTTGCCCGCCTGAATTGGAAAAGGACACGCAGAAACGGTTGGAGAACATGGTGAAGAAAGTCCAGATGAACCCGCACTTTACGGCGGTTGTCAATCAAATCGCCAAACAGCGGACGATGAATTGGCTCCGTCTGCAGAATGAAATCCACGACAAGCAGATGGAAGCCGCCGCCAACGCGTCGAAAACGCAGGACAAAGTGCGCGACATGTGGTCGGAATATATTCGCGACGTGGATACGGTTTCCAATCCGAACACGGGCGAGAAGATGTTCGTCGATAGCCGCTACGACCATGCATGGATCAACAGCGACAACGAGATCATCTACCACAACAATGGCTTCAATACGCCCAACGCGAATACGGCGACGTTCGATCCGAACAGTAATTCTTTGTTCAACAAGACTAATTGGAGCAAGTTGAAGTAACAAGCTTTTTTTCTTTTTCAAGACAAAGGCTTGAAAAGCTAACGTTAGGTTTTACATTAATGTGCAATGATACAGATGGGAAGGATGATCAATGCCTTATATTTTCCGTTACAAAGAATTCATCATACGATTCTGGTATAGCTTTGAGGAATGGCGTAGGCATGTTCATGCAATCAGCGATGAGGCGAATATCAAAATATGGCTTGAGCCTGAAATAGAGGTCGCCTCTGTGAAAGGACGGGTGAATCCGGCGACTCTAAATGAGTTATTGAAGGAGGTCAAACGAAATGAACAGCTTTGCAAAGATGCTTGGGATGCCTATATTGGCTAACAGTACATATTATGTCGGTTCTTTTCCAGATGGTATGGCGATTGTGGTGAATGGCAAGGAATATTTTCTTAGGTTTACAGATTTCCCATGGTTCGAATATTGCAGTGTGGCCGAGCTTCGGGACATCACATCGGACAAATGGGGGGTATATTGGAATCAGCTTGACATTGATTTGTCCATTGAATCAATTGAAAATCCCGAACGTTTCCCTGAAAAGATTTCTGTCGATGCATGGTTAAAGGCACGTCAGCGCAATGCGGCGCGGATGTTAGGGAGTATCAAATCTGCCAAAAAGTCTGCTGCCAGCCGTGAAAACGGCAGCAAGGGAGGACGTCCAAGAAAGAATCTCACGACGGCGATGGCCTGAAAATGCCATAGTTGTCGGGAGGTGCGCACTCCAGTACGACCGCGGCATTATAGATGTCTTCTGAAAAATGTTCAATCAGATGGAATGCCTTGGAGAGGGAAGTTCCGCCTTTGAAGCGAAGTATCTTATACAATTCCTTGTCCTCGAATATTTTGGATAAGGACCAGCAATCCTAGAAGTCTCTCCCGATTATTGTTTCTTCAATTCAATGACGCGGTTGGCCTGTTTGGCAAGATTCAAGTCGTGGGTAACCATGATGAGCGTCTTGGATTCTCCTGAACGGACATGTTGCAGGATGTCGATAATGCCTTGCGCGGCTTTGGCGTCAAGATTGCCGGTCGGTTCGTCCGCAAGAATGATATCCGGATTGTTGATGAGGGAGCGGGCGATGGCGACGCGTTGCTGTTCACCGCCGGACAATTCCCGCGGACGGTGGTTCAGGCGTGACGCAAGACCGAATGTTTCAAGCCACTTTTTAGCGTTCTGATAGACATCGTTGCGGTTGACGCCCCATTGCAGGGCGGGCAGGGCGGCGTTTTCCAAGGCGGACAGTTCCGGAAAGAGCATGTAGGACTGGAAGACGAAGCCAATGCGTTTTTTTCGGAGCTTCGTGAGGGCGGAGGAGGACATCTTCGCGATGTTCTGACCATCTAGAAAGATGTCACCTGACGTCGGTTTGTCAAGGCCTGCGAGAATATGAAGTAGTGTCGTCTTACCGCAGCCAGATGGCCCCGTGAGGGCAAGCCATTCGCCTTTTGGAAGGTCGAGATTGAGATCCTTTATGACTTCAATTGTACCGCCCGCCAGAGAGAATGTCTTGCAGAGATTTTTGATTTGGAAAAGTGATTCCATCGTGTTTGGTAGCTGTTTGGGATGATTTTAGTTATTATCCTGCAACGATTTGGCTGGCGGCAGGGCGGAAGCGAAAATGGCTGGTATGAGGGCCGCGAGAATGCACACGGTCATGGACAGGATGGAGACGGTGACTAGATCGCTGCCAGTCCAAAGGGCGGGCAGATGGTTGAGATGGTAGAGTTCAGGCGGGAAGACGTCATGCCCCATGATTTTACTGAGAATGGCTGCGATGGCGTTGCGGTAGTGAATGACCAGCAGGCCAAGCGTGATACCGAATGTCGTGCCGAAGACGCCAATGGCGGCGCCTTGGAACATGAATATGCGGGCAACCGTCCAACTGGAGACACCGACTGCTTTCAACGTGCCGATTTCACGAGTCTTCTGGACGACGACCGTGATGAGCGTCGCGGCGATGCTGAAGGAGGCGACAAGCAGGATGAACGTCATGAGAAACGCCATGAGTTTTTTCTCCACCTGTAACGTGCTGAACAGCATTTGGTTGCGTTCCTTCCAAGTGACGATTTTGAAACGACGGAGGCGGTTCGGCTCGTTGATGCTGCTGTTAAGCTCCTGCATTAATTTATCCATCTGCATAGGATCAGGAACTTTTCCTTGTACGGAAGTTGCTGTTCCCCAGTCATATCCAAATAAATCAGCGGCTTGGTCGCGGCGGACGAAAATGACATTTTCATCGAATTCCGCGAACCCCATGGAGAAGATGCCGACGACTTTAACTTCTTCCGGCAGGTAGACTTCGTCTGGTTGGCCGACATGGACCTGCCCATCTTTGTCCCATTTGACATTCTGCGTAAGCCGTGCAGGAGAATGGATGAGAAATGATGAACCGATGCGGAGGCCGACGGCGTTGGCTAGACGGTCTCCTACAATGGCTTCGCCTTCTTCGATGTCGAATTTTCCGTAGATCATGGCGCCTTTGATTCCCGTGACTTCCCCTTCACGGGCGGGATCGATGCCATAGACGACCTTCGGCTGGATGACTTGCTCCGTTTCGCCGGACAATGTGCTCGCTTTGACTTGTATGAGGGCGGAATCCTGAATCAACGGCGATGCCTTAACACCATGTTTCTCAAGAATTTCGATAATTTTCTCCGGATCGTCCATGGTCGATTTCATATTTGGAAAAACATGCAGATGGGCCTGCCAGCTCATGATGTTCTCCTGAATGTCCTTCCCGAAGCCCGCCATGATGGAATTGACGATGAGAAGGATGGCGACGCCAAGCGTCGGCCCGAGGATGGAGAGCAGCGTGATGAAGGAGACGAACGTCCGTTTGGGACGCAAATATCTCAAAGCCAGAAAAATGTCGAGCGGAAGATGCATGGGGTGTATTATATATAGGTATGGAGGTTATTCGACGATTTCGCCGACGATGAAAATGCAGCCTGCGAAGAAGCGGAGCTTTTCGTATTTGGCGGGATTTTTGTCGAAATCGGGCTTGTTGTGGTCGAAGAGGATGGCGCGTTTGTCGATAGGCTGATCTGTCACCTTGATGGTGATAGTGCGGATCTTGTTCGGATCATCGCTGTTGCCGAGCCACATTGTTGCGAGGCGGTGGTATGTGCAGTATGGGTCGAACTGACGGCTGACATATGGTTTGGCACCATCGATGGAGAC
>JAEEGK010025505.1_pt1 | contig 12130 bp, 18 predicted proteins | sample 8958771 | NCBI WGS metagenome assembly JAEEGK01 (sample SAMN16246547, study PRJNA631951) | gut metagenome | biome: gut microbiome; feature: rumen; material: SC-attached | host: Bos | place: Iran: Karaj | collected 2018-10 | reverse complement strand
ATTTATATTTCTAATATCTTTTAATACATCTTTTCTATTTCTTCAGTGATGTCATATATTTCTTTGAATGCCACCAAATCATCCTGATTCTTTATAAGCATTATTTCTTCAAACGTACCTGTTGCAATATCTTTAAATCCTGCCACTTGCTCTCCATTACAGATAGAGGCTTTTATCACAGGCTTCTTGGATGATTTATCATAGGTTTTCTTCTCAATCCTTCGCTTGAAAAACATAAGTCTCTCCCCCTACAAACTCCGATTCTGTCTTAGTCTATTATCCTGGAAGTTAATCTATTCAGAAATACTTAGATTTTTTCTTTGTAGCAATTGTTTATAATTATACCCATATCTACAATCCTGTTCAATATTATGTGCATTAGTCTTGTCCCACCATTCCTTGAATGTTTTGAAGGCTTTCGGCACACAAAAAAGACCCGGTACATAGTACCGAGTCTTTTGAAATCTGCAATAGCAAAAGAATACAGGATTGTTGCAAATCCTTATCTCTTTGAGAACTGAGGTGCGCGACGAGCTGCCTTTAAGCCGTACTTCTTTCTTTCCTTCATACGAGGATCGCGGGTCAAGAATCCTGCTTTCTTAAGAACAGGTCTGTAGTCAGCATCAACGGTAAGAAGCGCACGAGCGATACCGTGACGAACAGCGCCTGCCTGACCGGTAAATCCGCCGCCCTTAACGGTAACAAGTACGTCGAACTTGTCAACGTTCTCGGTTGCTACAAGGGGCTGACGAACGATAACCTTAAGGGTCTCAAGACCGAAGTACTCATCGATGCCTCTCTTGTTGATGGTAATGTTACCCTTGCCGGGTACAAGATAAACACGGGCTACAGAAGATTTTCTTCTGCCGGTGCCGTAGTATTTAACTGCCTTTGAAGCCTTAGCTGCTTTAGCCATTTTTATTCTCCTTTCGGTTCCTCTTAGAATGTCAATACTTCAGGTTTCTGAGCTGCGTGATTGTGCTCGGGACCTGCATATACAAAAAGCTTCTTGAACATCTCTCTTCCAAGAGGTCCTTTGGGAAGCATTCCCTTAACTGCTTTTTCGATTACTTCTACGGGCTTGGTTTCGAGCATCTCGGAAAGAGGCATCTCGCGAACGCCGCCGATGTAATCGGAGTGACGGAAGTAGATCTTCTTCTCCATCTTCTTACCGGTAACGGTAACCTTCTCAGCGTTAACAACGATCACATAATCGCCGGTGTCAACGTGAGGGGTGAAAATTGCTTTATTCTTGCCTCTCAAAACCTTAGCGATCTCGCTTGCAAGGCGGCCGAGAGTCTTATCTGTAGCATCAACTACATACCATTTTCTTTCAACGGTAGCAGGGTTTGCCATAAATGTTTTCATCTTGTTTCCTCCGTAAATGATTAAGAAAAAATATGTAAAAAGCAATCCGCGCCGTACCGGGGCTTTGGCTGAGCGTTTCTCACTTTTATGCACAAAAAGTCGCGAACCAAAAGTTTCGCATGCTTTGATAGTATACATTCAGAAAATACCGAATGTCAAGCGATTTTTCAAGTTTTCCGTACAAAATGTTGCTTTCTTCCGACAGGACATATAAAATTAGACTGTACGACTAAAGAAAAGAGGATCGATCCCATGTCAAATACATCTGTTTCAAAAAGAAACGCCAATATGGAACTTCTTCGGATCCTGTCCATGATCATGGTCACGTTTCTTCATGCACTCGGAAAAAGCAACCTTTTAGGCAGCCTGACGGATGGTTTTTCCGCAAACACGTGGCTCGCCTGGATCCTTGAAGCCCTGTCCCTTTCCGCAGTCAACATTTTCATGCTGATCTCGGGGTATTTCCTTATCAATTCGGAATTCAGGCTTTCGCGCCTCATTGAGATTGTGGCGCAGGTGCTGTTCTATACAGTCGGTTTCTTTATCATATATTCAGCCTTCTTTAATGTGGAAGCGGAAGAAAAGACCGTTTATTCCTTCCTTAACTATCTGCTTCCCGTTCACATGGAAGTTTACTGGTTCATAACCGCTTATGTGGTCATTTACATGTTCCTTCCCATTCTTTCAAAGGGAATCAAGGCCGTCACCCAAAAGCAGTTCGGAACCGCCATCGTTCTTCTTTTAATTTATGAATGCATTTTCAAAACACTTCTGCCCGTAAGACTTGCCAAGGACACAAAGGGCTACGAATTCCTGTGGTACCTGATCATGTTTATGATCGGTGCCTACTTCAGGCTCTACGGATTTAAGCATCTGAAGACTTCAGGCAAAGGTCTGCTGCTTTATTTTGCCGGCAGTTTCATGATCGTTGCGGAAACAGCGGCACTTCAATATGTAAATGTACATTTCGGCAGGCTCAAAGAAATAACTCCCGTTCCCACGGAATATAACCACATTTTCGTGCTTCTTGCCGCCATTGGCATGTTTGCGGCCTTCGTCAACGGAAAGCCCATGAAACAGGGCCTCGGAAAGATTGTCTGCGCTCTCTCCCCCATGGCTCTCGGAGTATATCTTCTGCAGGAAAGCATTACCCTTCGCTACAGATGGCAAAAGTGGTTTCATTTGCCCGAAGCCGCAACAGAACCCGTGTATGTCTTCTTACTTAAAGTCTTCGGGGCCGTGGTTGCAATGTACGCATTCGGCACCGCCGTGGATTTTGTAAGGATACAGATCTTTTCCCTCGTACGCAGGATTTTCGGGAAAAAGAAAGAATATTGACTTCAATAGTCAATCTATAATCTCCAGCCTCCTTGGCTCCACATGACATCTTAGAAAAAGAATGTCTACGCCTGCTTTTTTCGCTTCAGCGAAAGCTGCTGCGAAGGCAGGGTCCGTTTCTTTGTTGGGCTTAACTTCCGAAACTCCGTCCATCTGAATAACAAAAGCAAGTGCGGCTTTATAGCCGCTTTCTTTTGCTTTTATCAGCTCTCTTATGTGCTTGGCACCCCGCTCCGTAGGCGCATCGGGGAAATATCCCATGCCCTCGCGCTCAAGGGTGCAGCCCTTCACTTCCATCAAAAACTTATCTTCCCCGCGTTCCATGTAAAAATCGATCCTTGAATTGCCGTAGGTGTATTCGGGGATAATTTTGTCATAGTCTTTCTCTGACAGCCACTCTTTCACAACCTTGTTAGGCGCTTGACTGTCTATGTTAAAAAGCACTCCGGTGTACTTTCTCACCGCCACCAGGTCGTACTTTGTCTTCCGCCCGGGTGAATCGGGGGCCGTAAGCCACACTTCGCATCCCGGAACAAGCAATTCCCTGCATCGACCCGTGTTCTTCACATGGACCGTTTCCCGGTGTCCCTCTATATCAACTTCAGCTATAAACCGATTGGGGCGATTTAGAAACGTCGCCCGGGTAATGTTTTCGTAGATCATATGAATATTATCCCGAATATCTCTGCGTAAGAATCATAAAAGCAGCCGGTGGGGGCTGCTCATTCCGGAATTATAAACTCAGCCGGTGTGGGCTGCTTATTCCAAAAATTTAAAATCCGCCAGCATCAGTCCCTGGGGTGGCATGGTGGGGCCGGCTTTTGTTCTGTCGCAGGCCTCAAGGATCTCCTTCACTTCCTCCGGAGTCCGGACCTTTAAGCCCACCCAAAGAAGGGTTCCCACAATGATGCGGACCATATTATAAAGGAATCCGTTGCCCTTGACCGATACAGTCAATTCATCGGAATCCCGCGTAATTTCAATGTTTTTAACAATCCTTACCGTGGTAACCGCACTTGTATCCGCTGAGCAGAAGCTCTTAAAATCATGCTCACCGATAAGATAAGACGCAGCCGTCCGCATGGCTTCAATATCAAGGGTCCTCGATTCGTGTACCGCATAGAGCCGCTTGGTAGGGGGCATGAATTCTCCCGTGTAAATGTGATAACGATAAGTCTTTTCCGTAGCCATATGCCTCGGATGGAAGTCGGAAGGCACTTCTCTTGACCATACTATTCTGATATCATCGGGAAGTTTTGTATTGAGAGCATAAGAAAACCTGTCTCCCGGGATCGTTGAATCCGTGTCGAACACAGCCATGTTGCAAAGGGCATGTACTCCCGCATCGGTGCGGCTGGCGCCGATAACTTCAACTTCTTCACCCGTAAGAGCGTTGATTGCTTTATTCAGTTCTCCTTCGACGGTATTGTGCTCTTTCTGAAACTGCCAGCCACAATACCCCGTTCCGTCATAGGAAACACACAAAAGTATCCTTACCAAATCAGTCAATCCTCTTAAAAGAATCTTCTTACCAGGATCATTCCCGCAAGATATGCGAAGATGATCAGATATGCCAACGCGTCTCTTTTCTTGTATTTTAAGGGCTTCATCTTGGTCCTGCCCTTACCGCCTCTGTAGCACCTTGCCTCCATTGCGGTGGCAAGATCGTTCGCTCTTCTGAAGGCCGATACGAACAAAGGTATCAATAAAGGAACCAGGCTTTTGACTCTCTTAGTCAATTTCTTGCTTTCAAAGTCGGCGCCTCTCGCCATCTGTGCTTTCATGATCTTATCCGTCTCCTCCATGAGGATTGGGATAAATCTGAGGGCTATGGACATCATCATTGCAATCTCGTGAACCGGCACCCTGAAGATCTTCAAAAATCCGAGTCCCTTTTCGAGGCCGTCCGTCAGATTATTGGGTGTTGTGGTCAACGTCATGATGGAGGATCCCATGATAAGAAACAGGATCCTTATCGCCATAAAGGAGGCCACATATATGCCTTCCTTTGTGATGGACAGTTTCCAGAAAGAAACCACCACCTCTCCCCTGGTCATAAACAGGTTTATGAGTACGGAGAAGATCAGCAGGAAGATTATAGCCTTAAGTCCCCGCATGATAAAGGAAAGAGGCACTTTCGAAACGATGATCGCAGTTGCCAGAAAGGCAAGCGCCAGCGCATATCCTATGAAATTGTCTGTTATAAAGAGTGAAACCAAAAATACCAGGGTTCCGAACAGCTTCACTCTCGGGTCAAGTCTGTGTATCACGGACTCCGCCGGATAGTACTGACCCAGTGTTATGTCACGAAGCATCTATGGTACCTTCCTTAGGCTATGCCCGCATAATTTTCATTATTGCATCAACGGCGTCGTTAACCGTTATAATGTCCGTCGGTACATCGAATCCGGCGGCTCTTAACTTATACATGGCACTCGTGATCTCGGGAACGCCGAGTCCCATTTCTTTGAGCTTATCGTAATGTCTGAATACGTTTACGGGAGTATCGTCGTAAACGATCTTGGCATGGTTCATAACGATTATTCTGTCCGCGTACAAAGCAACGTCTTCCATGCTGTGGGAAACAAGCACAATGGTACAGCCTGTTTCTTCTTTGACCTGTTTAAGGCTTAAAAGCAGGTCATCACGGCCCTTGGGATCAAGTCCCGCGGTAGGTTCGTCCAAAACCAGGACCTTGGGTTCCATAGCAAGGACACCCGCAATGGCAACTCTTCGCTTTTGTCCCCCCGAAAGATCGAAGGGCGACTGGTAAAAGAAGTCATCCTCGATCCCTACGAGTTTAAGCGCCTTATAGGCCCTAAGCTCGGTTTCTTTTTTCGAAAGCCCCAGGTTCTTCGGCCCAAAGCAAACATCGCTGAAAACATCGGTTTCAAAGAGCTGATGCTCGGGATACTGGAAAACAAGGCCCACGTTACTCCTTAGAACCTTCAGGTCGAAATCTCCGTCGAAAACATCCCGGCCGTCGTAATAGACACTTCCGCTCGTGGGCTTCAAGATTCCGTTTAAATGCTGCACGAGAGTCGATTTTCCGGAACCCGTGTGTCCGATAAGGCCGATGAACTCGCCGTCCTCGATCTTAAAGGAAACATCGTCCACGGCAACGGACTCCATGGGAGTGCCTTCATTATATCGATATGTCAGATGATTAACTATGATAGACATTCTTTAACGCCTCAACCAATTCTGCTTCCGTCAAAATCCCGTCCGGAATGTTTAATCCACGTTTCTTAAGCTCGTGAGCACAGCTCGTGACCTGGGGAACATCCAGCCTTAAAGCCTTAAGTTCTTCCACACGGGAAAAAATCTCTCTCGGTGTGCCTTCCATGGCAATGTGGCCCTTGTCCATGACAAAGACCCTGTCCGCGCCGACGATCTCGTTCATGTAATGCGTAATAAGTATTATGGTTATCTTTTCGACCATATTTAAGGCCGTTACGGCCCTTATAACCTCTTTACGGCCTATGGGATCAAGCATGGCTGTAGGCTCGTCCAGAACTATGCATTTGGGGTGCATGGCAAGGACGCCCGCAATGGATACTCTCTGCTTCTGTCCCCCGGAAAGACGGTTAGGGGATTTCTTACGGAATTCATACATTCCAACGGCCTTTAAGCTCTCTGCCACCCGCTCAAGAATCTCGTCGGTGGGAACGCCCATGTTCTCCGGTCCGAAGCCCACGTCCTCCTCGACCACCTGACCGATTATCTGGTTATCGGGGTTCTGGAATACCATTCCTGCGGTCTTGCGGATGTCCCAGAGGTTCTTATCCTCGTTGGTATCCATTCCGTCCACGAAAACGGTGCCTTCCGTGGGAAAAAGAATGGCATTGATATGTTTTGCCAGTGTGGACTTTCCGGAGCCGTTATGGCCCAAAATCGCGATAAATTCACCGGGTTTGACGGAAAGGCTCACGTTGTCCACTGCTGTGGTGATGCCTTCCACGTTTCCGTCCTCGTCACGGCGTATATAATCGAATGTTAAATTCTTTGTTTTTACTATTTCCATCTGCAATTAACCCGAAGATATGCTACAATAGAATAAATTTCAACGTATTATAACAGATTTTACCGCCCTTTACCACATTATGAAAGAATTCATTGTAAACCTGTTTAAAAACATAAAAGAGTTTTGGAAAGCATACAAAAAGAAACTCCTGATCCCCATCCTGGAGCTTCTTGGGCTGATAATTGTATGTGTTGTTCTCGTACGCCTTATAGGCGGCCATGAAACGCTGTCCGATTATGCTGCCAAGCATCCGGATATTGCGTATTCTGCCAGTACCGCTAATGATACATCGGCCACAGAATAAACAACTCTTTTAAAAGAGCAACAAAAAAGACGCCGTATTAGGCGTCTTTTTAATATCAGTCTTTAGACAAGCTCAAGAACAACTTCCATAGCTGCGTCGCCCTTACGCTGACCGATCTTAACGATACGGGTATATCCGCCGTTACGGTTTACGTACTTGGGAGCGATTTCATCGAAAAGCTTGTTGGTCTCGTTAACGTAGAGAACCTTGAGCATCTGACGACGTGCGTGAAGCTTGGTAGGAAGGTCTTTCTTGATTTCCTTCTCAACTTCTTCGTAAACGGTAACTTTCTTGCCGTCCTTAACTTCCTTGACGCGCTTGCCGTCCTTGTCTTTCTTTGCAACCTTTGCGGTTACCTTAACATTCTCGAAATTGTCCTTTTCTTTAACTGCAAGAGCAATAAGTCCTTCAACAATCTTCTGAACTTCCTTTGCCTTAGCTTCGGTGGTAACGATCTTGCCGTTCTGAACAAGAGCGGTTACCTGGCCTCTTAAAAGGGCCTTTCTCTGAGATGATGTTCTGCTTAATTTTCTGTACTTAGCCATTTCTAAATCCTTTCGTAATGGGTCCCTGCCGTCGCTCATCGGACTTACACGGCATTGACATACTGTCCATTATGAGTACATTCGCGCGCGCTTCGGTCTTACCGCGGATGCAGTCACATATTAAATGTTATCGTCACCCGAATTTAACTGTAATCCGAGTTCTTTGAGTTTTAAAAGTACCTCTTCGAGGGACTTGCGTCCGAGGTTTCTTACTTTCATCATGTCGTCGGAAGTCTTGTTAACAAGTTCGCCAACGGTGTTGATGCCGGCTCTCTTTAAGCAGTTGTAAGAACGAACGGAAAGTTCGAGCTCATCAATGCTCATATCGTCAACAGGCTTGCCCTGAACACTGTCTTCCTTGCTGGTGATAACGTCGGTCTTCTGTCCTGCTTCGGAAAGGTTGATGAAGAGGCTCAGATGCTCGCTTAAGATCTTGGCTGCAAGGCTGACTGATTCTTCGGGAGTAAGAGTTCCGTTTGTAAATACGTCAAGTGTGAGCTTGTCGTAATCGGTAACCTGTCCTACACGGGTATTCGCAACGGTCATGTTTACACGCTCAACGGGAGTGTAAATTGAATCGATGGGAATAACACCGATGGGAAGATCGTCGTTCTTGTTCTTATCGGCGCTTACATATCCGCGACCCTTGGTGATCGTAAGTTCCATATAGAACTTAGCGTTCTTTCCGCCCGAAAGAGTTGCAATAACAAGATCGGGGTTAAGAATCTCGATATCGGAGTCAGCCTGAATAGCTGATGCTCTGATAACGCCTTCACCGGTGAAATCGATATATGCGGTCTTGGGCTCGTAAGATTCGCTGGAATTCTTAATAGCAAGCTTCTTTACATTAAGAATAATCTCGGTAACGTCTTCCTTTACTCCGGGGATGGAGGAAAACTCATGAAGAACGCCCTCAATCTTGATCTGGCTGACTGCAGCTCCGGGTAAAGAAGAAAGCATGATTCTTCTTAAAGAGTTGCCAAGGGTAATGCCGTAACCTCTTTCAAGAGGCTCTGCAACGAATCTGCCGTATTTACCATCTTCAGATACTTCAGCAACTTCGATATTGGGTCTTTCAAATTCAAACACAGTAAATACCCTCCTTTTGTGGTAGTTGAAATTACATTATTTAGAGTAGAGCTCGACAATAAGCATTTCGTTTACGGGTACATCGATCATTTCTCTGGTGGGAAGGTTTTTAACCGTTCCTTTAAAGTTATCGGTGTCCACGTCAATCCACTCAGGAACAAGTCTTCCGCCGGTTACCTCTAAGATGTTCTTATATCTTGAAAGTTCCTTTGCCTTGTCGCTTAAAGAGATTACATCGCCTGCTTTGATCTGGTAAGAAGGAATGTTGATGCACTTTCCGTTAACAAGAACGTGCTTGTGACCAACAACCTGTCTTGATTCCTTACGGGTACGAGCAAAGCCCATACGGAAGATTACGTTATCAAGTCTGGACTCGAGCATGATCATAAGGTTTTCACCGGTCATACCCTTCATGCGGTCAGCCTTCTCATAGTAGTTACGGAAAGGCTTCTCAAGCATGCCGTAGATAAATTTTGCTTTCTGCTTCTCACGAAGCTGAAGAGCGTACTCACTCATCTTCTTTCCTGCGCGAGCAAGTGTACGATTGGACTTCTTGTCATATCCCAAATAGGTGGGATCAAGGTCTAATGATCTGCATCTCTTTAATACAGGTGTTCTGTTGATTGCCATTTTAATTTAATCCTTTCTGGTGTTGTTTACAGTGATCTCACAAAGAAACCACCTTCATCCAAGCAATTTTTTCCATCAATAGATGAATAATCTCAAAAATATAACTAGACTCTGCGGCGCTTGGGAGGACGGCATCCGTTATGAGGAACGGGTGTTACGTCACGAATGGAAACTACCTCAAGACCTGCAGCATTAAGAGCGCGGATTGCGGCCTCACGACCTGAACCGGGTCCCTTAACAAATACGTCAACGTACTTAAGACCGTGAATAACGGCAGCCTTTGTAGCCGTTTCAGCAGCCATCTGTGCAGCATAGGGAGTAGATTTCTTTGAACCTCTAAAACCAAGACCACCGGCACTTGCCCAGCTTAATGCGTTACCTTCGGCATCGGTCAATGTTACGATGGTGTTATTGAAGGAAGCCTGGATATGTGCCTGTCCGCGTTCAACGTTTTTCTTTACGCGCTTTTTTGTTACTTTTTTTGCAACTTTAGCCATTTTAAACTAACCTACTTTCTTTGATTACAAATGTTGATCTGTTACGTCGGTTCTATGCACACCGACCGGGTGAATTATTTCTTCTTGTTAGCAACCGTACGCTTGGGACCTTTGCGGGTACGAGCGTTGGTCTTGGTCTTCTGTCCGCGAACGGGAAGACCCTTACGGTGACGGATACCTCTGTAGCATCCGATTTCCTGAAGTGTCTTGATGTTGAGAGCCACTTCACGACGAAGGTCACCTTCTACCATGTAGTGCTGTTCAATAACTTCACTGATTTTCTTAACTTCATCATCGGTTAAGTCCCTAACTCTGGTGTCGGGGTTAACCTTTGCTGCTTCGAGAATTTTGTTTGAAGATGCTCTACCGATACCGTAGATGTAGGTCAAACCTATCTCGACGCGCTTTTCTCTGGGTAAGTCAATACCTGCGATACGAGCCATTTAAATTTCCTCCAAATCTCGCGCTTTCACGCGTGTGCGCACTTAAAAGTGCAAATGATTGATTGAGGCGGATCATTCCGCCCGACCGGGACGGCTCCCGGTTTTTCCGACAAGGTACGAATCTGCCGTTTAATCAGATTCTTGTGGTATCAATCGCATCGGGGAGGCCCGAATAACGGAACCCTCGACGCTTGCGGGCAATACCCGACAATATATACCAAATCCCTAAGGATTATCAACCCTGTCTCTGCTTGTGCTTGGGATTCTCACAGATAATTCTGATTTTTCCCTTGCGTTTGATTACTTTGCATTTCTCGCAAATCGGTTTTACAGAAGATCTTACTTTCATAACGTCCTCCTTTCAGTTCTCCTGCGGTCACAAAAAGACCGAGTATCATCATATCACAACAATTTGCTTGTTGCAACAATGAATTTCATTTATTTTTCGCCGTTTATTTGTCTCTCCAAATAATGCGACCCTTGGTAAGATCGTAGGGCGAAAGTTCGAGAGTAACTTTGTCTCCGGGAAGTATGCGAATGAAGTTCTGGCGAAGCTTTCCGCTGATGTGTGCAAGCACCTGATGACCGTTTTCAAGTTCAACCTTGAACATGGTGTTGGGAAGCTTCTCAATTACTGTTCCTTCTATTTCAATTACATCGGATTTAGACATTCGATTCTCCTTTATCAATCCTTCTTAAGTGTCAGTATCTCGGGTTCACCTTCCGTGATAAGGATGGTGTTTTCATAGTGTGCTGCGGGGGATCCGTCTTCGGTGACAACCGTCCAGTCGTCATCCAGCCAGCAAACCTCCCAGCCCCCCATTGCTATCATGGGTTCGATTGCAAGAGTCATGCCGGGTTGAAGTTTAATCCCGTGCTTTTTCTGACGGAAGTTGGGAATCTGGGGATCCTCATGAAGATGAGTTCCGATCCCGTGTCCCACCAGATCTCTTACGATACCGTAACCGAAAGGTGTTACGTAATCATCGATGGCATTTGAAATATCGTAAAGGTAGTTACCCGCCTTAGCCATCTTTATTCCCTCAAAGAAGGATTGCTTCGTAACATCCATAAGCTTCTGAACATCGGGGGAAACCTGTCCCACTCCGAAGGTCCTTGCCATGTCGGAATGATATCCCTGATAGATCAGTCCGCAGTCAAGGCTTATGATGTCGCCTTCAACGAGTTTTCTTTTTTTACTGGGTATGCCGTGAACCACTTCCTCGTTCACCGAGGTACAAATGGAAGCGGGATATCCGTTGTAGTGAAGGAAGTTCGGAACACCGCCGTAGCTTCTTATAAGTCTGTCACCCTCCACATCAATGTCCTTTGTGGTGATCCCGGGTGCTATCATCTTTTCAAGTTCTGCAAATACCTCGCTCAAAAGCCTGCAGGATTCACGCATAAGCTCTATTTCGCGGGGAGACTTGATTGTAACTGACATACGACCTCCCAATTTATCCAAGAATGGAAACAATGCTGTCAAAAACTTCATTGAGTGATACCGTTCCGTCAACCTCTTTCAGGATACCCTTCTTTCCGTAGTACTCAATAAGGGGCTGTGTCTGCTTATGATATACATCAAGACGATTCTTAACCGTTTCGGGCTTATCGTCATCTCTTAAGATAAGAGTGTTTCCGCACTTGTCGCAGATGTTTTCTTTCTTCGGTGCGGCATATACAACGTGATAGGTCGCTCCGCAGTTTACGCAGGCTCTGCGTCCCGACATACGGGTGATGATGTTCTCATCGGGAACATCGATGTTGATGGCGAAATCAACCTGATCGTTAAGCTTGGTAAGTGCTTCGTCAAGAACCTCGGCCTGGGGAATTGTCCTGGGGAAACCGTCAAGTACGTATCCGTTCTTGCAGTCATCCTTGGAAACTCTGTC
>JAEEGK010025499.1_pt1 | contig 12131 bp, 11 predicted proteins | sample 8958771 | NCBI WGS metagenome assembly JAEEGK01 (sample SAMN16246547, study PRJNA631951) | gut metagenome | biome: gut microbiome; feature: rumen; material: SC-attached | host: Bos | place: Iran: Karaj | collected 2018-10 | reverse complement strand
CGGTTTCCTGGGCACCGTAATGGGTATGGTCAAGGCCTTCTTCAACATGTCCAAGGCCGGCAACAACATTGACATCACCCTCCTCAGCGACGGTATCTACACGGCCATGCTCACCACCGTGGGCGGTCTGATCGTAGGTATCATCGCCTACTTCGGCTATAACTGGCTCACTTCCAAGGTGAGCGACCTGGTGTACAAGATGGAAAGCTCCACCCTGGAGTTCATTGACATCGTCCTTCACGAACCCGGCGAAGAATAGGCTATGGCACTGAAGAGAAACACCAAAGTAGATGCAACGTTCTCGGTATCCAGTATGACGGATATCGTGTTCCTGCTGCTGATCTTCTTCCTGGTGACTTCCACGCTCATCAACCCCAACGCGCTGAAGCTCCTGCTGCCCAAATCCACGGGCCAGGTGAACGCCAAGGCCACCGTGAGCGTGAGCATCAAGGACTGGGGGGACGACACGTACACCTACCACGTGAACGGCTCCAAGGACCCCATCCCCTACGAGGTGGTGGAAGAGGAGCTCATCGGCCTCCTTTCCCAGGAAGAGGACCCCACCTTCTCCATCTACAGCGACCAGACGGTCCCTGTGGGAGAAGTCGTACAGATGATGAACATTGCCAAGCGGAACCACTACAAAGTGATTCTGGCGACGCAACCCGAATAAGAAAGCATGCAACCCTACCAGCGAACCAGGGAAAAGCGGGAGCAGACAGCCCGCATCACCGGAGCGGTGGCCACGCTGGCCGTCCACGCACTGGCAGGGGTCGTGCTCCTGACCAGCGGTCTGACGTACCTGGACCCTCCGCCGCCGGAGCGCTCCTCGCTGGTCATCGAGTTTGAAGACGAAGAGCTGCAGGCCCTCAAGCCCATGCAGACCGAGGTAGGCCGCCAGCCCCAGGCCGAGGAAATCAACCTGGAGCGAGAAGTGGAACTGGTCCAGAAGGCCGAGGCCCCTACGGTGAACGACCGTCCGAACGTGACCCCCAAGGCCCAGCCGGACGCCCACGGAGACGTAGAGACGCCCGCCCCGCCGGCAGAACCGGAGCTGGACAAACGGACCCTGTTCCCGGGCATGGCCAAGAAGGACGACAACGCCACCACGCCGCACAGCGCGGCCGAGGCCACGGAAGGCTTCAAGGCCGGCCAGCCGGACGGCAACACCAAGACCGGCAAGACCGAAGGCAGCGCCAACGCGCACGTGAAAGGCCGCAACGTAGTGGGAACCATGCCCCGTCCCTCCTACGAAACCCAGACAGAGGGCATCGTGGTCGTACAGGTGAAGGTTGACCAGTACGGAAACGTAACCGAGGCCGTCCCGGGCGCCGAAGGCACCACGGTGGCCGACAAAAACCTGTGGAACGCCGCGCGCGTAGCCGCGATGAAGACGACGTTCAACATGGACGCAAACGCTCCTGCCGTACAGACAGGAACCATTACATACATTTTTAAACTTAAGTAAAAGCGACGTGAGTCGCGGAAACATTATGGAAGACAACAAAAGAGGTACGAGACAACGTATCGTTCGCAGACCCTCCGAGGGCCATGCTGAAAAAGTAGATTACAATTATTCCTCCTCCCGTCCCGTTTACGGAGACCGCCGTCCCCGTACTGAAGGCGAAGGACGCCCTTACCGGCCCAGCGGAGACCGCCCGGCCGCGCAGAACGGTGAACGCCGTTCTTCTTATCAGAATGGTGAGCGCCGCAGCAACTACGGCGACAAACCCCGCACCTATGGCGACAAGCCCCGTTCCTACGGAGAGAACAAACCCCGTACTTACGGTGAGAACAAGCCCCGCACCTACGGTGACAAGCCCGCTTACAACAGCAGCGACCGTCCCCGCAAGAGCGGTTACGGCAAGCCGTCCTTCGGCGGCAAGCCCGGCGGCAAACCCGGTTTCGGCGGCAAGCCCGGTGCCAAACCCGGCGCCCGCAAGCCCTTTGCCAAGCGCAGCGAGGCCGATGCCGGCATGAACGCCATGCTTTCCCGCAAACCCCAGGTGACCGGCCGCTACAGCGACGACGACACCGCACCTACCGAGATCAAGGAGGTCGTACGCCTGAACAAGTTCATCGCCAACTCCGGCGTATGCTCCCGTCGTGAGGCCGATACCCTCATCCAGAGCGGCGTCGTGACCGTGAACGGCGAAGTGGTGACCGAACTCGGCACCAAAGTCAACATCCTCAACGACGATATCCGCTTCAACGGACAGCGCCTCAAGGGTGAAGAGAAAGTATATATCGTGATGAACAAGCCCAAGGGCTATGTCACCACCGCCAGCGACCCGCACGCAGAAAAGACCGTGATGGATCTGCTGAAAGGCTGCCCGACCCGCGTATTCCCCGTCGGCCGTCTGGACAAGAACACCACCGGTGTCCTCATGTTCACCAACGACGGTGAGATGGCCGAGCGCCTCACCCACCCTTCCTACAACAAGAAGAAAATCTACCAGGTCGTGCTGGACGCTCCCCTCAAGGAAGAGGACCAGCAGAAGATTCTCGCCGGTGTCGAGCTGTCCGACGGCGTCGTAGCCGCCGATGAACTCGAGTACATCGACGCACACGATCACCGCCAGCTGGGCATCGAAATCCACTCCGGCAAGAACCGTGTGGTGCGCCGCATCTTCGAATCCCTGGGTTACGACGTAAAGGCACTGGATCGCGTTTACTTCGCCGGCCTCACCAAGAAGGGCCTCAAGAAGAGCGACTGGCGCTACCTCACCGAAGGTGAAGTGAACATCCTCAAGATGGGTGCATACGTATAATGGCACACAGAGCAGGTTTTGTCAATATCATCGGCAATCCGAACGTAGGTAAATCCACGCTCATGAATGCCCTGGTGGGAGAGAAACTCTCCATCGTGACCGCGAAGGCCCAGACCACGCGGCACCGCATCATGGGCATCGTGAGCGGGGAGGATTACCAGATTGTCTATTCGGATACGCCCGGTATCCTGAAGCCCAATTACAGGCTCCAGGAGAACATGCTTGCCTTCGTGGACACCGCCATCGGCGATGCCGACATCATCCTCTATGTGACGGATACCGTGGAAAAAGGCGACAAGAACGAAGCCTACATCCAGAAACTGCAAAAAGTGGACTGCCCCGTCGTGCTGGTCATCAACAAGATCGACATCTCCTCCCAGGAGAAGGTCGTCGAACTGATGGGCTGGTGGAAGGAGCAGCTGCCGAAGGCGGAGATCATCCCCGTATCGGCCCAGGAGAAATTCAACCTGGAAAGCATTCTGGATGCCGTTTCTTCCCGTCTGCCGGAGGCCCCGGCCTGGTTCGACAAGGATCAGTTCACGGACAAGAACCTCCGTTTCTTCGCTTCGGAGATCCTCCGGGAGAAGATTTTCCTCAACTACTCCGAGGAAATCCCCTACTCCTGCCAGGTAGAGATCGAGGCCTTCCACGAGGGTGAGGACCGCTATGAGATTTCCGCCGTCATCTACGTGATGCGCGAGTCCCAGAAGGGCATCATCATCGGCAAGGGCGGCGCCATGCTCAAGAAAGTGGGCACGGAAGCCCGCCTGGAAATGGAAGACTTCTTCCAGAAGAAAGTATTTTTAAGTACATTTGTTAAAGTTGACCCGGATTGGAGAGAGAACCGCAAGGAACTCCGTCGGTTCGGTTATGAATTCTAAGTCCCTCCCCCGAGGGGAGGGGTTTCGGGAGGGGGTAACGTAGGAAAAAATATAATAAAATATATTTTATTATGGCAGAAGATTGGGAAGACATCGAAGGACAGGAACAGGAGGAAGAGCTTGGCGAAGACGCCGCCGCCTCGGGGAAATTTGACAAACTCCTGGGCAGCGACTCCAGCAAATACAAACTCTCCGGCATGTTCAAGGAGTGGTACCTGGACTATGCGTCCTATACCATCCTGGACCGTGCCGTTCCCCATATCGTGGACGGTTTCAAGCCCGTGCAGCGCCGCGTGCTCCACACGATGGCGACGATGGACGACGGCCGATACACGAAAGTGGCCAACATCGTCGGCCAGGCCATGCAGTATCACCCCCACGGTGATGCTTCCATCCTGGGCGCCCTGGTCACCCTGGGCCAGAAAGGTCTCCTGATTGACTGTCAGGGTAACTGGGGTAACATCCTCACCGGAGACTCCAACGCCGCACCCCGTTACATCGAAGCGCGTCTGTCGGCCTTCGCCAAGGAGGTAGTCTTCGACAAGAAGGTCACGCCCTGGATGACGTCCTACGACGGCCGCAACCAGGAGCCCACGGAACTTCCCGTGCGCTTCCCGCTGCTGCTGGCACAGGGTACCGAAGGCATCGCCGCCGGTCTCAGTTCCAAGATTCTGCCCCATAACTTCAACGAACTCATCGACGCTTCCGTCGCCATCCTCAAGGGAGAACCGTTCGAGCTGCTGCCCGACTTCCCCACCGGAGGTATCGCCGACTGCTCCAAGTACAACAAGGGCAAGCGCGGCGGCATGGTGAAGGTACGCGCCCGCATCAACAAGGTGGACAAGTCCACCATCACCATTACCGAAATTCCTTACGGAAAGACGTCCCAGGCCATCATCGACAGCATCATCAAGGCCAAGGACAAGAAGAAGATCAATATCAAGAAGATCGACGATATGACCACCGACAAGGTGGAGATCATCATCCATCTTCCCGCCGACGTCTCCCCGGACAAGACCATCGACGCCCTCTACGCTTTCACCGAGTGCGAAACCAAGATCGCGCCCAACGCCTGCGTCATCCGTGACAACAAGCCGGTGTTCCTCACCGTGGACGAAATCCTGGAGTACGACACCTACCACACCCGCGACATCCTCAAGGCCCAGCTGGAGGTGAAACTCGGAGAACTGGAGAACGACTGGCACTATAGCTCCCTGGAGCGCATCTTCTTCGAAAACCGTATCTACAAGGTCCTGGAACAGAACCAGAAGACCTGGGAAGAACAGCTGGACGACATCTTCAGGCAGATGACCCAGTATCAGGATCTCCTCCATCGGCCCATCCTGATGGACGACATCCTCAAACTGGTCGAAAAGCCCGTCCGCAAGATTTCCAAGTTCGACACCAAGGCCCTGGACGAGAAAATCTACGCCCTCGAGGACCAGATGAAGGAAGTGAAGGACCATCTGGAGCACATCACCGAATTCACCATCGACTGGTTCAAGAACCTGAAGAAGAAGTACGGCAAGCAGTGGCCCCGTCTCACCGAAATCTCCTCCCTGGAGAACATCACCGTCACCAAGGTCGTTTCCAACAATGCCAAGCTCTACGCCAACCTGGAAGAGGGCTTCGTGGGCATCGGCCTCAAGAAGGACGACGGCGGCGAGTTCATCGGCGAGTGCTCCGACCTCTCGGAGATCATCGTCATCGGCCGCGACGGCAAGTACCGCGTCACGAAGGTCTCCGACAAGGCCTTCTTCGGCAAGGACCTCCTGTATGCCGGCGTCTTCAACCGCAGCGACGAACGCACCATCTACAACGTGATTTACCGCGAAGGCAAGGGCCCCGCCCACTATGCCAAGCGATTCAATATCACCTCGGTCACCCGCGACAAGGAGTACGACATCACCACCGGCGCGCCTGAATCCAAGATTCTCTGGTTCACCGTGAACCACAACGGCGAGGCCGAGACCGTAAAGATCGCCCTCAAGCCCAAGAAGGGACTCAAGAAACTCCAGCTGGAGTGGGATTTCTCTTCCCTGGCCATCAAGGGCCGCAGCTCCCGCGGTAACCTGGTCACCAAGAACGCCATCGCCAAGATCCAGCTCAAGTCCAAGGGTATCACCACCCTGGAAGGCAAGGATATCTGGTACGATCCGGACATCCAGCGCCTGAACGAGGAAGGCCGCGGCCAGCATCTGGGCAAGTTTGCCGGACAGGACCGCGTGCTGGTAATCTTCGCCGACGGCAGCTACTACACCACCACCTACGACCTGGTAAACAAGTACCAGGGAGACGTGGTGCGCATCGAGAAACTGAATCCCAACCGCGTGTTCACGGTCCTGTACTGGGACAACGCCGCCAAGGCCTACTATGTCAAGCGCTTCAGCTTCTCCGAGAGCAACAACACACCGGTGCTGTTCATCGCCGATTCCCGCGGCTCCAAGCTGGTGGATATCTCCGACGACCTGCACCCGCAGATCGTCCTCACCTTCGGCGGCAAGCACGAGCACCGCGAGGCCGAGATCATCGATGCCGAGGAGTTCATCGCCAAGAAGGGTGTGACCGCCAAGGGTAAGAAGTGCTCGGCCTACGACCTCAAGAAGGTGGAATTCGGCGAGCCGCTCCACAAGCCCGAGGACGACATCGAACCCGCAGAACCCACGGAAGCCATCGACGTAGAGGCCGATGAGATCGACCTCGAGGAGACCCCCACCGTCGAGCCCATCGAGCAGACCGGCCAGGCCTCCGAGCTCCTTAACGGAGCCGGTGAAGAAGCCTCCGGCGACGATGCCGTGGATATGGGAGACTGGGAACCTACTCTGTTCTAGATGAGCTCATCCCGCTCCCTTATGTCCTTGAGACGGAGCTGGATGGTGGAAGAACCCCGGTAGAAATTCTCTACGATGGAATAGCAGGCGTCTATAGGATTGCCTGCTTTTATATGGTCGTAGAAGTCGGCCATATTGAAGCCGATGGCCGCGATCTGGCGGTACGGCTGGCTTTCCTGCATCAGATCCAACTTGAGGTGGACGCCGCCGGCGCCCACTTTGCGGCCGTTGCCGGCATCGTACACGTCCTCGGTCATGAAGACGGGGTTGGTGTTGCCGGGGCCGAAAGGCTGGAACTGTTTGAGGATGCGGGTAAACTTGGGCGTAATCTGGGAGAAGTCCAGGCGGGCGTCGATCTCCACGATGGGCGTGAGTTCCTCCCGGGTGATGTTGTTGGCCACGAAGGAATCCATCCTGCGGCAGAACTCCTCCACATTCTCTTCCTTCATGGTGAGGCCGGCCGCGTACATGTGGCCGCCGAAGTTCTCCAGCAGGTCTGCGCAGCTCTCGATGGAGGCATACAGGTCGAAGCCCTGCACGCTGCGGGCGCTGCCGGTGACGAAGCCGTTGCTCTTGGTGAGCACCACCGTAGGCTTGTAATAGGCCTCTACCAGACGGGAAGCCACGATGCCCACCACACCCTTGTTCCAGGTGGGGTTGTAAACGATGGTGACGTTATCCTTGGCGAGCGCCTTGCCGTTTGTAACCATCTCCAGGGCTTCCTGGGTGATTTCGCGGTCGATGGACTTGCGCTCGTTGTTGTTGTCGTTGATCTGTTCGCCAATGTTGAAGGCGGTGCGGTCGTCGGTGGCGGTGAGCAGTTCCACGGCCAGGCGGCCGCTCTCCATACGGCCGGCGGCGTTGATGCGCGGGCCGATCTTGAAGACGATGTCGTCGATGCCGATGTGGCCGGGCTCCAGCTTGGAGAGGTTGATCATGGCCAGCAGACCCTTGCGGGGGTTCTCGTTCAGGCGCTTGAGGCCGAAGTGGGCCAGGATGCGGTTCTCGCCGGTCATGGACACGAGGTCCGAGGCTATGGAAACCACCTGCAGGTCCAGGAGCGGATCCAGCAGGGTCTTGTCCAGACCATACTGCTGCACATAACCCTGGGCCAGTTTGAATCCTACGCCGCAGCCGCAGAGGTCGTCGAAGGGGTAGTTGCAGTCTTCCCGCTTGGGGTCCAGGACGGCGACGGCCTGGGGCAGTTGGTCTTCCGGAAGGTGGTGGTCACAGATGATGATGTCGATGCCCTTGGTACGGGCATACTCCACCTTCTCGATGGCCTTGATGCCGCAGTCCAGCGTGATGACGAGGTTGATGCCGTTGTCGGCCGCCCAGTCCAACGCCTTGTAGGAAAGGCCGTAGCCTTCGTCGTAGCGGTCCGGGATATAGAAGGACACCTTGGAGGTGAACTGCTTCACAAAGGAATATACCTGGGCGACGGCGGTGGTGCCGTCCACGTCATAGTCTCCGTAAACGAGGATTTTCTCCCCACCGGCGATGGCCTGGTGCAGTCTCTCGACTGCCTTGTCCATGTCCTTCATAAGGAAGGGGTCGTGGAGGTCTTCCAGGCGGGGGCGGAAGAAGGAGCGGGCCTGCTCGAAGGTCTCTACGCCACGTTGGACCAGAAGGTCTGCCAGAACGCGATCGATACCGAGTTCCGTAGCGAGCCGCGCCGCTTTTTCAGCGTCGGCCGGTGCCTTTACAATCCATTGACGTTCCGTTATGCCCATAGTCTTACAAAGGTAGGCATAAAGGAGGAAAATTACAAACAGGAGATGATGATCTCGTCGGTGACTTCCGAAGGGGTGAGGCCGTCAGTGTCGATGGTTACGTGCGCGGCGGCCCCGTAGAGGGGTTCCCGGTCGGCAAGGCGTTCGGCAAAGCCTTCCCCGGCGAGCGGGCGGCCGGCGGTCTGGCCTTCCAGGCGGGCCTGGAGCGTGGAGACATCGGCCTTCAGATAGATGCAGAGGGTCTTTTCCTGCAGCAGCTGCACGGCCCCGGGGATGGTGACGGTGCCGCCGCCGAGGGACAGCACGGCCGTGTTTTCGGCGTATTTGTCGATGGCCTTTTCCAGAGCCTGCTTCTCCAGGCGGCGGAAGCCGCGTTCGCCCTCGGCCTCGAAAATTTCGGGGATGGAGCGGCCGGCCTTCCTGGCGATGACCTCGTCCAGGTCGATCAGCGGGCAACCCAGGGCGTCGGCCAGCAGCGCGCCCACGGTGCTTTTTCCGCTGCCCATGTAACCGGTTAACGCGATGAGCATATGCGCTGGATGTTTTTCCTGAGGATGGCGTGGGCGGGGACGGCCATGTCTCCATGGTTGTAGCCGTCCAGTTCATAGATGGTCACATCCGGGTGACCGACGAGCTTGAGCATGCGCCAGAAATAGGCGGTCTCCTCGTATCGGCCATACAGTTCCTGCTCGCGGTCGGCGGAGATGATCACGATGGGCGGGGCGTCCGGACGGATGTGGTAGAGGGGGGCGAACTCGTCGATGAGCGGCTGCGTCGGCTGCATGCCGCGGCGCTCGCGCAGGGCGAAGTGCGTGATCACCTGCCCGCTGTAGGGGACGAGGCCTGCGATGCGGTCGGCATCGACGTCATATTTGGCCAGCCAGTGCTTGTCCAGGCCGATCATGTCCGTAAGGTACCCGCCGGCCGAGTGCCCTGCCACAAAGATTTTGTCGGGCGAGCCGTTATATACGCCGATATTGCCGAAAGTCCAGGCCACTGCCGCAGCGGCATCGTCGATGCAGTTGTCGATGGCTGCCTTGGGCATGAGCCGATAATTGACGGCGACAACCACCAGGCCGCTGTTCTTGAGCTCTTCCGGGATGAACTTGTTCCCTCCGGTGAGGCCGCCTCCGTGGAACCACACCACGACGGGGCAGTCCTTAAGGTCTGTGGGATAATACACATCCAGCTTGCAGCGCTCCTGCGCATAGGCATCGGCGTCCTGGGTGTAGGGGATGTCCGTCACCGTCCGGTACGACTGGGCCAAGGCCACCGTAGCGGCCAGGAAGAAGGTCAAGAGTAGGAAAAGCCGTTTCATAATCAGTCAATTTTCACAAAGATACACAATTATAGAATATAACTGACTTCTTTGAAACGATAGTAACGGCGCTTGCCGGCCGCATCGCGAACCCGCAGGCGACCGTCTTCCTCAACGCCTTCGATGACGCCGGTGAATTCCTCATCCACGAGCAGGTCGTGGTAGCGGGCGGTCTCCCCCAGACGGAAAAGGTGGGAGGCATAGGATTCCCACAGGCTCTCCGAGCCCAGACTGGGCAGCAGCCCCTCAAAGATATCCAGAAAGACATTCAGAGCCTCTTCCAGGGGCTCCTCTTTCCCGGTGCAAAGGACCAGGGAAGTGGCATTGGCCAGCTGCGGGAACTCCCGCTGGTTGAGATTGATGCCGATGCCGATGACCGACGATCCCAGCATGATCCCGTCCAGGCTGTTCTCGATGAGCATGCCGCAGATCTTCCGGCCGCCGACGTAGATGTCGTTCGGCCATTTGATCACGGGATGCGCGCCATAGCGTTCCAGGAAGGAGGCGACGGCGACGGAGGTGAGCGCATTGAGGCGGATGCCATCGGCCGCTTTCAGACCGACTTGCTTGAGGACGATGGAAAAGGTGAGGTTCTTTCCGGGCTCGGTGAACCAGGTATTCCCCCGCTGTCCCCTGCCGGCGGTCTGTTCGCAGGCGGCGAGGACCGTGCCGGAAGGCAGCTCCTCCAGATGGCGAAGAGCCTCGGAGTTGGTGGAATCTATGGTATCCAGCCAGCGGGTGATCATTCTTCCTCGAGGGGTTCGTTGAACGGTTCCAGGAAGGGATTGTACATACCCTCGCGGGCGATGGACGTAGGCTGTCCGTGGCCGGGAAGGACGTCTGTCTCACCGGGCAGGTTCAGGAGTTTCTCCTTGATGGAGGCCATCAGGGCGTCGTAGTCCCCTCCCTTGAGGTCGGTCCGGCCGATGCAGCCGGCGAAGAGGGTGTCCCCGCTCAGGAGGACGTTGTTCTCCTCGGACCAGTAGCATACGCATCCGGGCGTATGGCCGGGCGTGTGCAGGACCTTCCAGGTAGCGCCGCCGGTGGTGAGCGTGTCCCCATCGGCCACATCCACCGTGGGGAAGTCGTGGCGCAGCATCTTCATGCTTTGCATGCCGCGGAAGGCCGATGCCCCGTCTTCGAGGATGTCCCTGTCGGCGGGATGCATATACACCGGAACGGGGTATTTCTCCACCAGGCGCTCCACGCCCCAGACATGGTCGAAGTGGCCGTGCGTGAGGAGGATGGCATCCGGTGTGATGCCCTCCGAAGCGAGGAATCCGAGGAGTTCCTTCTCCCCTTCGTCAGAGCTCATGCCGGGGTCCACGACCGTGCAGGTGCGGCTTCCGTCGGCCCAGGTTACCATGCAATTGGTACCCAGCGGATTGAACTGAAAAATGCGTGTATGGAGCATAGGTGTTGATCTAAATGGATTGCAAATTTACGAAACTTTTGCCAACTTTGTAGATAGTTACGACCAACCCTGAACCATGCACATCGGAATAGCCGGAAATATCGGTAGCGGGAAAACTACGCTCACGACGTTGCTCGCCCGCCACTATGGCTGGACGCCCAAATTCGAGTCCGTCACCTATAACCCGTATCTGGCCGACTATTACGCAGACATCAAGCGCTGGTCCTTCGCCCTGGAGATGTACTTCCTGCAGCAGCGCCTGCACGACGTCCTGGAAATCGCCAAGTCCCAGGATGTCATCGTCCAGGACCGTACCCTCTTCGAGGGCGTACACATCTTCGTCGCCAACAACTATGCCCAGGGCAATCTCTCGGAGCGGGACTACAACACCTACATGGATACCTATAATGTCATGATGGAAGTGGTCAAGCAGCCGGACGTGATGATCTACCTCCGCTGCGGCATCGAGCACCTGGTCTCCCAGATCCAGAAGCGCGGCCGCGACTACGAGCAGTCCATCTCCATCGAATACCTGAGCGGCCTCAACGAGCGCTACGAACAGTGGATCTCCGGCTACACGGGCCGCCTCATCGTCATCGACGCCGACAACCTGGACTTCCTGAACCGCCCGGAAGACTTTGCCGCCATCACGGACAGGATCGACGCGGAACTTTACGGATTATTTTAAAAAACACAATATTATGCATATCGCTATCGCCGGTAACATCGGAAGTGGTAAGACTACCCTCACCAAGATGCTCGCAGCGCACTACGGCTGGACGCCCAAGTTCGAGTCCGTGGACTACAACCCCTACCTCGCCGACTTCTACGAGGATATGGAACGCTGGTCCTTCAACCTGCAGATTTACTTCCTGAACAAGCGTTTCCAGGACGTCGTGGAGATCTCCAAGCACAAGGAAGTGATCATCCAGGACCGCACCATCTATGAAGACGCCCGCATCTTCGCCCCCAACCTGCATTCCATGGGCCTGATGTCCACCCGCGACTTTGAAAACTACAGCGACCTGTTCGACCTGATGATGTCGCTGGTGAACCCGCCGGACCTGCTGATCTACCTGCGCAGTTCCATCCCGAACCTCATCGCCCAGATCCAGAAGCGCGGCCGCGAATACGAGCGTTCCATCCGCATCGACTACATCACCGGCCTGAACCAGCGCTACGA
>JAEEGK010025498.1_pt1 | contig 12132 bp, 8 predicted proteins | sample 8958771 | NCBI WGS metagenome assembly JAEEGK01 (sample SAMN16246547, study PRJNA631951) | gut metagenome | biome: gut microbiome; feature: rumen; material: SC-attached | host: Bos | place: Iran: Karaj | collected 2018-10 | reverse complement strand
AAACTTTCGGGCAGTACATACTGAACACTAATCTGATTGAACTCTTTAGAAAAACCATCAGAAACAAGGACATAGCGACCGCCATTGCTTGTAGTGAAGGAAGACGTGATTGTTGCAAGCTCAAAAATACTCGTTTTGCTTTCTGCAACCGGCGCGGAATCCTTGTCCGGAGCACCATCTGCAACCGGCGCAAGGCTCACAAGAAAGCCAAAAACTTCATCAGGTGCAAACGGCCCGCTCAAAAAAAACACGGCATTTTCCGGTACATAATATGTCCGCCGCATTTCATCCAGTATTGAAGTAACACGGTCAACCCAATACCCATTGAACGATTCGGCATAAAGCCCAGTTTCGCGGCTCCACGGATACGCGGAGAACATTTTTGCGTCCATCGCGCCGTTTATGTAACTTTCAGATGACGCATCCCACTCAGAAGCCTTGCGCCTCATAGCCTCATACTGTGTCCAAAGCTCGTCTTCGGGAAAGCTTTCCGCGCCGGCACACTCTGCAAGCAAAGAAAGAATATCCGTTATTCGGTCAGCAGAAAAAGTGGCGGAATAAAGTGCGTAATCACTTGTACATTCTGCATTTACAGAAAACGCACCCTTATCATAAAATGCCTGCTGACCGCCCGCCGGCGAAAAGAAAAGGCGCGCGTACATCTCTGAAAAGCCCGTCGTTTCCGCTGTTTGGACGGAGGTACCGGCTTTTACCGCATAGCAAAAAGAAGAAGTCGGCACGGAATAATCTTCAAGGAAATAAAAATCAAGGCCGTTATCAAACTGAACGTAAAAAAGGTGCGGAATTCCAGAGACAGGTAAAACATCCTGCGCAGCAACGGCAAACATGACGAAAGCCACGATAAGAAAAAATGCTATAAGTTTTTTACGCGAAAAGCTTTCTCCTGCCGCCGGCACGACTCATCCCCTTAGATATATTTTTCCAAAACAGCTACAAACTCTTCAAGACCGCGCTTGTCATCGTTCGTAAACCGCCCGACGCTCGGACTGTCTATGTCAAGAACGCCGTAAATCGCACCGCCACTGTGAATCGGAACGACAATTTCTGAATTGGATGCGCTGTCGCACGCGATATGCCCCGGAAACTCGTGCACATCGCGCACAAGAACAGTCTCGTCCCTAGCGGCGGAAGTACCGCAAACGCCCTTCCCCACCGGGATTTTCATGCACGCGGGCTTGCCCTGAAAAGGTCCGAGCAAAAGAGTGCCGGCGTCATCACCGGAAGCTCCATCAAAAATGTAAAACCCTGCCCAATTTATGTCTTTAAGCGAGTTAAAAAGAATCGCAGCCGCGTTCGAAAGAATCGTCACAGGATACGTAACGCCCTCTGAAAGCGACTCAAGCTGCATAATCAGATTTTTGTACATGCCCCAAGTATACCGCAAAATGAGTGCGTTTTTCTACACTTGACAAAACTACTTCTATAGAAGTAGTTTTAAATCATGGCAAAGATAATTTTATATCATGGTTCAGAAAAGATTATCTCAAAACCAGTTTTTGGAGCTGGAAAAATCTATAACGACTACGGACGCGGATTTTACTGCACACAGAACATAGAGCTTGCTAAAGAATGGGCTTGCCCTACACAAAATGACGGATTTTCAAACTGTTATGAGCTTGAAACAGATGGACTAAGCATTTTAGATTTGCAGGCAAAACAGTTCTGCACGCTTCATTGGCTTGCCATTCTTATTACGAACCGCCGTTTTGATTTGGACACTCCGATTATGCGGCAAGGGGCCTACTACCTAAAAGAAATTTTTCTTTTGAATCTTTCTGAATTCGATGTAATCAAGGGATACAGAGCCGATGATTCGTATTTTTCGTTCGCTCAAGCCTTTTTATCGAACCAAATCTCATACACGCAGCTGCAAAAAGCCATGAAACTTGGAAAACTTGGTGAGCAGATTGTCCTTAAAAGCGAAAAAACCTTCAGCCGAATTGAGTTTAAAAATTATGAGATAGCCGACGGAAAAAAGTATTACGCCCTAAGACAGAACCGTATGGAAAAAGCAAGGGCAGACTACAAAAAATCGCTGGAAGATTCTGACATTTCCGGGCTTTTCATACGTGACTTGATTTTACAAGAGGTAAAAAACGATGACCCACGCTTACGATAGATTTTTCCTGCCTGGTTTTATGAAAAACATGGGTTTCGCAGTCGATTTTGCTGTAAACGGATGCAATGTACAAACCGATTCCTTCTACGATTTTTTCATTGCCTCAAAAGTCGCAAACGAAATAGAAAACGGCTCTCCGATTTTTGTGTGCGGTTGCTCCGGCACGGAGCTGGCTCTTACTGTTTTTGAGCGTGTCGGTTTTTCTGCCGGAAACCACAGCAGCTGGGATAAAATCGGCAATCGCGAAAGCGATCGTGGCACTACAGCTTTTACTAACGACTTCATCCGTTTTGAGCGGACACCGGAATATTGGGCCGGCTGGATTCTTGCTTTTTACCAGTGGGAAACTAACTTTTCTTTTTCCAAAATACGGGAATATGCTTCGCTTTCTCAAATCGTGAATATGTACAATCCGCTTCACGAGGCACCAAAGGAAAAGTTCATAGACGTAATGAACAGCATCATAAAAGAGAAAAATGCGGAAAAAAAGACGAACCTTCATATTTTGCGGAAACAAGCAGGACTTACGCAAAAAGAGCTTGCGGAACTTGCTGGCGTTAATCTGCGGACACTACAGCAGTATGAAATCGGCTCAAAAGACATAAACCGTGCGAGCGGAAAAACAATCAACGATCTGGCGGCTGCGCTGCGATGTAATTTCTATGATGTTATGGAATTAGACTTGTCAGATTAGGAAGAAAAAAGGATTGAAAGGGAAAAAGAAACCGAAGGTGTCGTTTTCCCTTTCCTTATTCCTAAGATTCGGGTAATATGGATTAAAACAAGGAACCAAAATGGCAGATATTCATACTTTTGATCCCGCGCCGGAAGGAACACCGGTCGCGAATTTTGTACACCTTCACGTTCACTCCGACTATTCGCTTTTGGACAGCTGCGCGAAACTCGACAGCCTTATCGCAAAGGCAAAGCGGCTCAACATGCCCGCGCTCGCGCTGACCGACCACGGAAACATGTTCGGCGTACTGAATTTTGAGCATATCTGCCACGCGAACGGCATAAATCCGATTGTCGGCGAGGAATTCTACGTCGCATACGGAAGCCATCTTGAAAAAAACGACGTTCCATACTCCCACAAGGGAGAGGACGGCGACCGTCACGCGCACTACTTCCATCTTATCCTTTTGTGCGAAAACGAAACCGGCTACAAAAACATGAGCTGGCTTTCATCGATTGCATACACGGAAGGTCTTTACTACGGCAAACCGCGAATTGACTACGAGCTTTTGGAAAAATACCACGAAGGGCTTATCTGCCTTTCTGCCTGTATCGCGGGCGAGCTTCCGCAGCTGCTTTTGGCGGGGAAAGACGATGACGCAAAAGAGCTTGCTCTTAAATACAAAAATCTTTTCGGACCGGACAGGTATTACATCGAGATTCAGGACCACGGGCTTGAAGACCAGAAATTCGTGAACAAAAAGCTTATCGCGCTTGCAAAAGAGCTTGATATTCCGCTTGTCGCCACGAACGATATTCACTACGTCGAGAAAGAAGATGCGGAGGCTCAGGACTGTCTTCGCTGCATCGGCTTCAAAAAGATAATGACAGAACCGCACCAGACGATGGGTGGCGATGGAAACTGCAACTGGTACTTTAAAACAGAGCAGGAGATGCGTCTTCTTTTCCCTGAGAATCAGGAAGCTTTCGACAATACGATAAAGATTGCGAACATGTGCAACCTGACGATTCATCAGTACAAGACGCAGGAGCTTAAGGACTGTCTGCCGCGGTTCGAGCTGCCGAAAGAGTTCCAGACGCACGGCGACGACTACAAGCAGAACCAGGACGACTACGTGCGCTATATTGTAGAGGAAGGCCTTAAAAAGCGGTACAAAGAGATAACGCCAGAAATCCGCGAGCGCGCCGAATACGAGCTGGGAATTATTTTCAGCATGGGATTCTCCGGATACTTCCTTATCGTTTGGGAGTTCATTAACTGGTCAAAATCGACGTGGGACAACGTGAACAACCGTCCGAAACCGTATATCCCGATTGGACCTGGACGAGGTTCCGGCGCGGGCTCCCTTGTAGCATACGCAATGACGATTACGGACATCGATCCGTTCCGATACAAGCTGATTTTTGAGAGGTTCCTTAACCCGGAGCGCGTCTCCATGCCTGACTTTGACGTTGACATGGACTTCGACTACAGGCAGGACATCATCCAGCATACGCGCGACCTTTACGGCGACCCGCAGGTAGGACACATCGTCACATTCGGAACGCTCAAGCCAAAAGCCGTTATAGCCGACGTTGGACGCGCACTTAACATTCCGCTTTCAGAAGTTAACATGCTCAAAAAGTGCGTTCCGGACAACCCTAAGGCAAAGCTTAAGGATGCATTCGAAGTGTCCGAGAAGTTTCCTGCGGGCGAAGGCGGACTTCTTGCACCTTACAAAGACGAACCGCGCTTCCAAAAGCTTTTTGAGCTTGCGTTTAAGCTAGAGGGCGTTATAAGGCAGACAGGCTTGCACGCGTCCGGTATGGTTATCGGACTTACGGCACTTCCGAACTGGGCGCCAGTTTTCAAGGACTATAAGACAGGCGAAGTCGGCGTTCAGTACACAATGGACATCATTGAGCCATGCGGACTTGTTAAGTTCGACTACCTCGGCCTTAAGACACTTTCGCTCATAAGGTACGCGGAAGACATCATAAACAAACACAAGAAGCCAGAAGACCCGGTTTTCAAGTGCGAGGAAGTTTCAGAGGAAGACGGAAAAACGTTCGACCTTTTCTGCCGCGGAGATTCCGTTGCCGTATTCCAGTTTGAAAGCCCCGGAATGCAGAAGATTCTGCGTCAGGCAAAGCCGCGCCGCCTTGAGGAGCTTGTCGCTTTGAACGCGCTTTACCGCCCGGGTCCTATGGACTACATACCAGATTACATTAACGGAAAGTGGAAGCCAGAGACGATACACTATCCCGACCCGTGTCTTGAAGACATTTTGAAAGAAACTTACGGCGTTATGGTCTATCAGGAGCAGGTTATGCAAGTCTCCCAGAAGATAGCCGGATTCTCACTCGGCGGCGCGGACATGCTGCGGCGTGCTATGGGAAAGAAAAAGCCGGAAGTCCTTATGGGAAAAAAGAAGGAGTTCATAGAAGGCGCTGTAAAACAAGGCTTTACGGAAAAACATGCGGACGAGATTTTTGAAATAATGGTTCCATTCGCTGGCTACGGTTTCAACAAATCGCACGCCGCAGCGTACTCCGTCCTTGCATACCGGACAGGCTGGCTAAAAGCAAACTACCCGGCGGAATTCATGGCGGCGAACTTGCGCAACGAAATAACTTCCACGGACGGAGTTGCCGCTTACATCGCAGAATCGCGCAAAATGGGCATTCCAATAGACCCGCCGGACGTGAACCGCTCCGATATTTACTTTGATGTCGTTGACGGCAGAATTGTCTACGGCTTTAAGGGCATTAAGGGTCTGGGAGAAGGCGCGGCCGCAGAAATCGTGCAGAAGCGCGAGAAAGACGGCCCGTACAAAAGCTTCATGGACTTTTTAGAGCGCATAGACACAAAAACTGTGAGCAAAAAAGTTATTGAGCTTCTTATAAAAACAGGCGCATTCGACAACCTTGGGCAAGGACGCGCCGTGCTGCTTACGAACATGGAGCGCGCCATTGAGTATGTGGAAAAGATAAACGAGGCGAAGGAATACGGTCAGGCAAGCCTTTTCGAGGATACAGGCGAAAAAGAGTTTGCAGACTTTACTTTTACAGATGCTGAAGAATGGAGCCCGCTCGAAAAACTTGCGATCGAAAAGGAAATACTTGGGTTTTATATTTCAGGCCACCCGCTCGACACATACCGCAAGGCGATTGAGCGCGCCGCCACGTTCCGCTCGTCTATGCTCGGCAAGGTGATGAAAGACCGTTCATACACGGCTATCGGTATGCTTAAAGATATCCGTCCTATTGTGACGAAAAAAGGTGCGCCCATGGCTTTTGCGAAACTGGAGGATTTTGACGGCGCAATAGACCTGACTTTCTTCCCAAAGATTTGGGAAAAGCTTCAGTCACAGCTTCACAACGACGACATAATCGCCGTAACCGGAAAAATCGATACGTCGCGTGATCCTGCTTCATTCCTTGTAGATGACATAAAGAATCCTGATACGCTCCAAACTCATTCAATTCAGGAAATCCACGTTAAAATCAATCCGTCAGCGTATAATGAGCGGGAAATGATGAAATTCCGTGATTTTATATTTGGCGCTTCGGGGAATTGTTCATTATATTTACATATGGATACCATGAACAAATGCTACACTGTCAAAGCTGGTTCTTCAATGACAGTCTCCGCGGACGAGGATTTTCTTTCTGAGCTCAAGGAGCAGCCGGAAGTCATGGAAATCTGGACTATGTAAGATTTTAACAGTTCGAACTTCGAGATTACTGCATTTGAATGATACGATGCCAGCGGGACGCAGACAAAAAATAAGGGGGTCCCCTTTTAAGGGATTCGCAACGAGCGCAAAGCGCGAAGTTTCTAGCGGATACCTTGGTTTTTGCCGTCGCTGGGACCCGCTGGCTCATATCAGTATCCTAATGAATTAATTACGAAGTTCGAACTACTAAGAATGGAGGTAACAATGGCACCGCTTTTATGGATTCTCAATCTTGTTTCTTGGATTCTTTCAGTTTATATGTTCGTCTGCGTTATCAGGATAATCATAACGTGGTTCCCAAGCGCACGCGATTCTAAGTTCGCTGGTTATCTTAAAACGATATGCGACCCATATTTGAACATTTTCAGAAAAATCAAGTTCCTTCATATTGCAAACCTCGATTTAACACCGATAATCGCACTCGGTCTTCTTGCGCTTGTTTCGAACCTGCTCAACTCAATCGTCGCAAACGGCGCTTTCCGTCTTGGCGTGATGTTGGCCTCTTTCGTTCAGTTTGTTTGGTCAGTCGCATCGTCTGTTATAACATTCTTTAACATAATAATTGCGCTCCGTCTTATTGCAAACGCGCTCCACAAAGACTTTGGCTCAGGAATCTGGAGCCAACTCGATAAGATTATTTATCCTGTACAAAAGCGCGTGCTCGCCCTGTTCAAAAACAAGACGTTCTCGTACAAGGCACAGCTTGCAATAACTTTGGGAGCATGTATTCTTGTGCAAATAGCCGGTAGCTGGCTTATGGGAAGCATCGCTCTGCTGCTGACAAAACTGCCATTCTAGCGACATCCGGCTGATAGATTGTAACTATTTCAACTCTTTGATATAATATCCTTTATGGATATTAAGACATCAACGACAGACTACTGCGATAACAAGAAGAGTTACAATTATTCAGCCGAAAACTTATCAATCCTCGATGTTTTTGTAATTAACCCTCTGGCTGAAAAACTTGTTTCAAAACTGCCATTTGAAGTTCCAGCGAACATAATCACGATAATATCAAACAGTTTCGTATTCTTGGCAACCGTAATCGCAATCACAGCAAGAAAAACAGATTGGCCTATCTGGATACTTATTCCTTTCTGCGTCATTATTTACCTGATTGGCGACGCTGCCGACGGAATTCAGGCTCGAAGAACAAAAACAGGTTCACCGCTTGGCGAATTCTGCGATCATTTTCTGGACACGTTTGTTTCGGCAGAAATCATGCTCTGTATCTTCATGGCCTATGGCGAGCGGAATCTTACAATCATAGCGTTCATGCTCTATATCTCATACATGACGCAAATGTCTGCATTCTGGGAAAAATATGTAACGCACAAGCTTCATATGAGCCGGTTCGGAGCGTCTGAAACTCTTCTGATTCTTTCGCTTTTCGCCACAGCCGGTTTTATAAAACCTGTAAACGCATTTTTTGTTCAGCCCGCAGGTAACATCATTCCATTCCTTGCAAATATCAGACTGAACCTTACAGAAATTGCTCTGTTGCTTTCTGCAGTAGGTGCTACTATATCAATAATAGGAACCTTTATACGCACTAAGAAGATATCTTTCAACTTCTTTTTGTACATGGTTTTGAGCGCAATACTCTCTGCTGCAGCTGTATTCGTGGAAAAAGAATCTTCTTTACCCCTACCATTCCTGAACAGCGCATTCCCCGTCGTTTTCCTTACACTGACGTTCTTCCATGTGAACTATTCGGCAGCCCTTTTGAGCGCAATAACGATGAAGGAAAAGGATCCTATTCCTGATCTTCTGCTTACAGCCGCAATGTGCGTAACACTTTTTTTTGACGTTCATCATCCGGTACTGTACGCCGTTTATTTCCTGTATATAGTCATCTGGGTAGCTATAAGAGTTTCAATCTTCGTTATGAGGAACAATAAATATTGGTATTGGATTAACCCGAAGCCTTCCGACGAAGATGCAGAAAGCAACAAACCTACGACAAAATAACATTAACTGATTCGCGCCTGAATCAAGCCGGATATTGAGCCGGGAACGAAACCGATAAAGACCGGACTCAAACAAAAAAAGACCCCGATGCTTCAACTTCAGCACCGGGGTTTTGTTTTATTCAGCTTTCTTAAGCTCTTCTGTACTTTCGCCATCGGCTTCAGCAGAAGCCTGCATAAGCGCGGCTTTTTTTCGTTTCTTGTGGTCTATTGCTTTTTTGATAATAAAAGCAGTTATCAAGCCCCACAGAATGATAAAAAGTATTATTCCGACGATTTTGAAGCCTTCTTTTGCAGATTCGCCAATAAAAAGAACGAGCGAATATAGCGTCATTGAGCTTATAATCGCCGCAATTCCGTCAAAAAGCAGGAATTTTGGGAACGGAAGTTTTGTTAAACCCGATGTCATAAAAAGCGCGTTTCTCATGCCAAACGGGATAAAACGCACGACTATGAAAGTCAAAAAACCATGTTTTTCAAGCTTTTTGGAAAGGAATTCCCTTTTAGACGGCGAAAGAGCTTTCGTTATGAACTTGAACTTAAGGACACCTTCACCCAAAAGGCGTCCCATCCAATAGCTTATTATGTCGCTTCCATAAATACCGGCATAAAGTCCGATATAGTTCGGAATAAGCTGAGAATGATCCTCATACGCAATAAGCGCGGACATCACTATAAGGACATCTTCTGAAATAGGAAGATTAAGACCGGCTAGAAGTAGCGCAAAAAAACATACAAGAGGCCAATACGTGAAGTAACTGCTAAAAAAGGCTATTATTGATTCCATATTTTTCTTTTCTTGTGTAAGTTCCTATAATGTACGTTAATATGATATAATTTGCAATACCATGAAGCTACAGGATATAGGAACGCCCGTAAGCACGATTGCAGGAGTTGGTCCTTCTTTGGAGAAACTTCTTGCAAAGCTCGGCATTTTTACAGTTTCAGATCTTCTTTCTTACTGGCCCAAAACTTGGGAGGACAGAACGCGGAAAATCCCGCTTTCTGCCTGGAACAGCACTGCAAAGGTACACACGATAGCGCAAGTGCTCCGACACGACTGGTTCGGGTTTGGAAGGATGCGCACGCTCAAAATCATAATTGACGACGGAACGGCAACTGCTGCTCTTGTATGCTTCAACCGCTCTTTCCTGGAAAAATCGCTTCCTGTCGGTTCAGTCATAGCTGTTACAGGAAGATTTGCACCAAGGTACGGCGAGATTCAGACAACGGCGTTCGAAGCGACATGCCTTTCAAAATCAGCTTCAATTGACGAGTTTATGGACAAGCCTGTTCCAGGTTCTGCAGTATTCCCGATATATCCGCTTACGGCGGGGCTCTCACAAACGCAGCTTCGAAAAGTTATTGGCAAGGCACTTAAAGAATATTGCCGCGGAATAGAGAACGAACTGCCCGAAAGCGTAATTGAAAAACGCGCTCTTATGCTTAAAAAAGAGGCTGTTTTTTCAATGCACGAGCCCCGCGACATAGAGATGGCAGAAAAGGCGAAGTATTCGCTTATATACGAGGAACTTTACCACTTTCAAGAGACGATTCTGCGGCGTTCGCAAGAACACAGGAAAACCGCCGCCGAAGCGATGAAAACTGCTGATGGCAGCAAAAAGACGTTTGAGGAAACGCTTTCTCCGAAGCAAAAACAGCTGCTCGGCCGGCTGCCGTTTGAACTTACAGAGGATCAAAAAAAAGTCATTTACGAAATGAACTTTGACATTGACCTTTCGAATAACCAGCCGGACGCAGAGTGCGCGACCCTCCGTAAACCAGGGAACGGCGCGCCCACAGAAGAGCCGGCTGAGCGTTGTGTGCCGGACAATGCACACGGCGCGGGTACCATTCCCGTCGATGCGGACGGCGCGGGCGCTCCAAGCTCTACCGCCAAAGTCGCGAACACACCAGTCGCGCGGTTCCACATGGCGCGCCTGCTCCAAGGCGACGTCGGCTCCGGAAAAACGCTCGCAGCTTTTTTTGCCGCACTCCGCACAATTGACTACGGCGGTCAGTGCGTTATGATGGCTCCTACAGAAATACTCGCAAGACAGCACGCAAATAACGCAGCAAAGCTTTTGGAACCGCTCGGCATAAAAGTTGCATTTCTTACAGGGAACTTGAAGGCTTCCGGGCGAACGCCGCTCCTTGATGCGCTTAAAAAAGGCGAAATCGACATAGTAATCGGCACGCACGCAGTTTTCTCGCAGTCTGTGCTTTATCATGACTTGCGCTTCGTAATAATAGACGAGCAGCACCGTTTTGGTGTCGTTCAGCGGAACGCCGTTCTGGACAAAGGGCGGCAATCCGTAGTTCAACGAGAAAAACTTGCAAAAGGCATAATGCCACGCTCCCCCGACTTTTTGCTTATGAGCGCGACCCCTATTCCACAGACGCTAGCGCACACGATTTTTGGCGATTTGGACATCTCCATAATAAAGTCGATGCCCGCCGGCCGTCAGCCTATAAAAACATACCTTACAAAAGAAGGGAACGAGTCGCGCGTGTACGAAGCCGTCCGGCAGGAGCTTAAAAACGGACACCAGGCGTACTTTGTGTACCCGCTGATAGAAGGACTTTCGGGTGACGCTGACAGCAACGCGTCTGGCGCGGACGAAGCTGACGATGCCGCTCAGGACATGGCGGCGTTCAATGCGGACAGCAGGGCCAGACGGAATGACTTTGCGGCGGACGGCGGGGCAGGCAGCGGCGGTTCAAGCCAAAAAGCCTTAAAATCCGCCGAAGCGATGTTCAGTTTTTTGTCGCAAAAAGTCTACCCAGAGTTCAAATGCGCGCTGGTACACTCGCGGACGGACGAAGCGGATCAAATTGCCGCCCTTGAAGCGTTCAGAAAGAACGAAGTGCAAGTGCTTGTTGCGACGAGTGTAGTTGAAGTTGGTGTTGATGTGCCGAATGCGACGTGCATGGTCATTGAGCATGCCGAGCGGTTCGGGCTTGCCGCCCTTCATCAGCTGCGCGGGCGCGTCGGACGAGGAAGCGCAGCATCATTCTGTTTCCTTGTGTACAGTGAAAAACTTACGGAACTTGGAAAAGCGCGTCTTAAAGTGCTTCACGAAAGCACGGACGGATTTTATATCGGTGAGGAAGACCTTAAACTGCGCGGTCCCGGCGACGTGAACGGCATACAGCAGTCGGGCTACATAACGCTCGGCATTGCGGATCCAGTCCGCGACAAGGCAATTTTGGAACTCGCGCGGGCAGATATACTCGAAAATCTAGCCAGCTGACACACTCCAGTCTGCGCGCACAAAGCCAAGCGGCTAAACTTACGCTACGTAAGCTTCCAGCTTGCTCATCCGTGTAGGATGCTGCAAGCGCCGGATAGCCTTTTTCTCAATCTGGCGGATTCTCTCTTTCGTAAGATGGAAGACATCGCCAACTTCTTTCAAAGACATCGACTCTTTTCCGTTAAGACCGAAGCGGTAGCGAAGCACCTCCGCCTCTTTTTCCGTAAGGCTGTCAAGAACAGCATCTATATCTTCTTTCATGCTCGTCTGCATAACGTGCTCTTCTGGATCATCGTAAAGCGAGTCAGAGATGAACTCTCCAAGAGAGGAGCTGTCAGAATCGCCAGGAT
>JAEEGK010025497.1_pt1 | contig 12132 bp, 4 predicted proteins | sample 8958771 | NCBI WGS metagenome assembly JAEEGK01 (sample SAMN16246547, study PRJNA631951) | gut metagenome | biome: gut microbiome; feature: rumen; material: SC-attached | host: Bos | place: Iran: Karaj | collected 2018-10 | reverse complement strand
ATATAGCCTCCAAAAATAGTTATTGAGTATTTTAAGGCAACTATAATAAATACAAAATTAAGAATATACAATACTCCTACAAATTGCTATTGATGGGAACAATGAGTTTATTGTAACAAAGTGCAATTTCTTAAATATACACAATTACTTTCTTCAGATTTTATATATTTTTCAAATTTTCCTCTTATTATAATTTCTTTATTAACGTTGTTTTTATCAATTCTGGATTTCATTTTACAGCAAACGACATCACCTTCTTTTTTTATTATGTCTGTCGTGTTTTTGGTTTTTATACTTACTGCACATTCATTTAACCGAGAACCATCTTTTGGATATTCAATCCAAGCGACTTGTCCTATGACTTCAATCAAATCATTTTTATGAAATGAACTATGATTTTCCATGATTTCATCTGATGTACCCTTAAATGAAATTGAGTTTTTAGAACAACCAATTAATAATACAATAGTTATAAGAATTAGAGCCTTATTCAACCAATGATTCATAAAAATACTCCCAATTATTTGCATTATTAGATTTATACTTTCTTAATCCCTCATCGGGTAAGTTTTCCATTTCATTTTTTATATATGTCAAATCTATTGTTCCTAAAATCCACATAAAATGTGTTGATTCATGCAAAATTGTTCCTTCTTTTGTATCAAAACCACCTGAATCTCTTGCATCAAAAAACAAATCACCCAAAAAGATATCATCAAAAAAGGGATATGTATAAGCAAAAGCTCCTGTTTTATCATCGTACTTAAAATCATCTCTTGTTAATGACTCAATATGTTCTTTTTGTTGAACTAGTTGTGTTTTCAGAACATTTATATCTGATGGCAAATTTCCAAATTGAGATGATAAATATTTTTTTGCAGAATTTATTATATTTTGATTTAAATTTGAAATATCATTATTGCAGTTATCAAGTTCATTTATTATTGTTTCCAAATTTGAAGATAAATTATCCAAATTTGTTTTTACAATAGTCCATTGCTCATCAGTTAATTTACTGACTTTATTCCCATCCGGGTCTATATAGCGTACCGGATTATTCCCTGCGTAGTGATACAAATTGCCATTTGTATGACTGACTAACCTCCTTAATTATTTATTATATATGCAGGTTAATCCTAAAACAAGAAAAAAAATGGAATTATTTAAAAATGATAAAAAATAAAAAAAATTGTGGCTTTTTTAACAAAGCCATTATAATATATATTATATAGAAAAATATGAGTAAAGAAAAAAGTTTAAAAATTGATGGAATAAAGCGATTAATTGCCGCTCTTACTCTCGGATCTTTTATTTCTGCATTAAATCCATTTGCTTTATCCGCACAGAGTCTTGAACAAAATACAAATATCTCACCTAGGCAAATAGAAAAAGAAGAAAAGGTAGAAGTTTTAATCAAAGCTTCTGAGGGTGGAACTATAACTCTTGGACAAGCTTCTATAGAAATTCCTTCTGGTGCTTTAAAGAAAGATACAACTATAAGCATAACTCATCTTTCAAAAGTAGCAGATACAGGTGAATCATTATGTAATGTAATTCCTGATTCTGGTGGTTATAGGTTTCTTCCTGCTGGTACTAAATTTGAAAAAGAAGTTACAATTACACTCCCCTATAGTCATAAATTAAACTCCAAACCACAGGTTCTTGAAGATTTATATACATATTTTTACGATACAGATATTAATAGTTGGATAAAACTCGAACGCCTTGAAATCGATAAAACAAACTGTACAGTTCGTTCTCTTTCCACCCATTTTACAGATATGATTAATGCTACACTAACCTTACCAGAATCGGCAAGTCCTGTAGATGTTAATCTAAACTCTATAAAGAATTTAGAGGCCGCAAAACCTGATAGTCACTTACTAAAATTTAATCAACCAGAAGCAAATAATATGGGTGATGCAACATTTAGTTTTGATCTTGATATTCCTTATGGTAGAAATGGAATGCAACCAAAATTATCTATAAGTTATTCTTCTGGTGGTTCAAATGGAATTATGGGTAATGGTTTTGATGTAAGCTATGGAAGTTCCATAACAATAGATACAAGACATGGATTACCAAAATATAATGTCAAGGACAATAATAATACTGATATAGATACTTATATGCTTGATGGAATACTTCTATCAGAAAAAGAACGCTCTGGTAATACAATTTTATATATTCCGCAAAAACAAGCTTCTTTTGAAAAAATTGTCCGTTATAATCCTGGAGAAAATAACGATTACTGGATTATAACGGATAAGAGTGGAACTCAAAGATTATATTCACAGGATACAAGTTCGTGTGTCGGTAGTGGTAGCAAAACATTTACCTGGAATTTAACAGAAACAAAAGACATTAACAACAATTTAATTACATATACATATTCAAATATTGATGGTTATGTTTACCCAGAAAAGATTAATTACACAGGATATATAGATTCACAAAATGAAAAAAAACCTGGTAATTATAATATCATTTTTATTTATGACAACAATGGTTCTCCTACACGAAAAGATATTCATACAAATGCTCGCTCTAAGGACATTATTACATGCAAAAAACTCTTAACAGATATTAAAGCCGAATACAAAGATGAAATAACAAATAAGACAACTTTATTTCGTCACTACAGTTTTACTTATAAAGAAGGACTTGCTAAAGAAAAAATGCTTACTCATCTTACTGTTAGTAATGGTGAAGATAGTTATTCGTACACCTTTGGATATATAGACCCAAAAATTGTTTCAGGTAATGCTGTAGAATATTTTAATGCTGTAGAACCATGGTATAATGGCAAACCTCTACAAAATGGTTCGTCTACAAATATAGGTTCTAACTTTACAGGTTCTGCAGGCGTTGGCTTAGGAACTTCTGTATTAGATGTTAGAGTTACGGGAGGAAAAAGTGGCTCAAAGAGTACCGGTGAAAGTTATACAGATATAACTCTAATCGATATTAATGGCGATGGAAGGCCTGACAGCATAAGACAAGACAATTCAGGAAATATTTATGCTGCAATTAATAATACATTTGGATTTAATCAGGAAATACCAGTTGCAATTTTAGGGGGAGATAGCAATGTAAAAGTAGATTACGAAAAAAACACAAGTTCTACTTCTTCCTGGAATGTATATGGAGGCACCGGTACCAAAGACGAGTTAGTCAGTCTAGGTGCAAGTTACACAAAAGTTAATCAAAATTCATATTCTAATACTTTATGTTCATTTATGGATATGGATAATGATGGATTAGTAGATATTGTTCAAACAGGAAAAACTTATTATCTTAAAAACAAAGGAAAAACTATAGATGATAATGGTAATCAAAAAATTGAATTTGAAAAAAGAAATATTTCATCTACTGTACAAGTTTCTGATGTTACCAAACAAATTGAGCCTGATATAGCACAAGAATATTATAAAACATTTTATCCTCAAACCCCTTTCCGATTATGGAAAAGCCCTTATGAAGGTGTTATTTCTATCAAACAAACTGCTAACAAAATGCAAAATCCTCCTGACGGCATAAAAAAAGTAATTACAAAAACTTATATAGGTAATAATCCAAAAGCAGAAAATTCTTTGAGTCTTGAAGTTGAATCATTAAACCCTATTCAAAGCATTAATTCTTTAGATACAAAAAATAATATCAATTATTATTTTATTCCTGATTATGGCAATGATCCTAAAGATTCGGATATTTATTGGAATATTGATATTAATTATACAGATATAAAAGTTTTAAAAGCTAAGTATAAAAATCCAATACTTAATATTAATCAATTCAAAAATGCATTCATAAAAGAATATGATTCAGCGAATATATCTGATTTCCAGAATGAACTAATAAAAAGTAAATGTTACAATAAAAGTGCATTAAGTAAACTTTTTGTTATCAAACCTGAATCTATTCCTACAAGTATTACTTATTCTAACGGTCAACAAACATCGGCAACCATTTATCGTTATACAGCAAATTATATTGATAATTGGAAAACCTCATTAGAAAATGATACTATAAAAGGAATTATAAATGCTCTGATTGATCTGGATTTATATATTCCAAGGATTTTTACACAAGAACAATTTAATACTTATTTATCGGAAGTTAAAAATATAGCCCAAACATTTGAAGATAAACAAAAAGCAGAATTCTTTTCTAATTTTGCTTTTCAATTTGAGCACAATATTTCAGACAACCTTTATATTTTAAAAGATTTTAAGAATGATCAAGAAATAGCTGATTTTTTTACCAGGTATCCAATTCCAAAAGATACTATAAAGGATGCTCTTAAAAACTATTACTTCAATGATAGAAAACCTGTTTTTTCTTTGGATTCTACTTCTTATTCATTATATAATTATTCTCACAATTTGGACAATGTCCGTTCTGATGAAAAAATTGGAACATTAAAAGATGGTCTAATAAATATTGGTACCTATGAATCAAATCCTTTATATATAGATAAAGATACACATGATTTAAAGTATTATAACAACAATTCTTTCTGTTTATTAAATGATAATGGGTTTTTAATTGATAAAAATGAATTATCTCATAGTGAAGATTCTTTATCAATTAAATACAAAATAAATAAAGATAAAAATGATGTATATGAGAGTATAATAACTATAAAACTTAATAATCTATCCAATCGTCCAGAAAATTTATTTGAAGATGAATACACCCTATTATATAATTCAATATTAATAGACAAACCAAATATTGAATTCACAGATATTAGAGATAACCATTGGATATTAAATGATTCAGAAGATGAATCACAAAGAATAAAAGAAACCGAAATTTATTCTCATCTTTTTGATGATATGCCATTGCTATCACAAAATGAAAGAGAAGCATTAATTGATTTTTTATACGAAACAAAAGACGTTTATATTCTAGTTCCAATAGAAGATGAAGAAACTCAGAAAGATTCAGAAACTTCTGAATCTTCAGAAGAAGAGCAAACAGAAACACAAGAAGAAGAAATAAAATATAAAGAAGAATATGCATATACTTATTATATTTTAAAAGAAAATCCAGATTACGATCCGGCACAGCTTATACTCAATGACTATAAAGAAAGATATATAAACGAATTCATATTCCCATACTATAATTTTGAAAATGGAAATTATACATTAAAACCATTGTGGGAAGAAAGAAATACAAATACATGGAATAAACATATTTCAGAACTAATAATTCAATTACACCCTGATATTTCTAAAGACGAAAAACAAAAGTTTATTGATAAAATTAACGAGAATCATAATTATAACGACATTTATAAATCACTGTCAGACTATTGTAAAAATTTAAATATTGGTAAGTATTTATCATTAACTATAAATCAACAATTTGAAACTGAACACTTATACCCTATAAATAATAAAACTTATTCAATCTTTCTTATGGGTAATTCTTTTGCTTTTAATAAGGAATCTTTCCAGTTGAATAAAACAGAATGGGATTCCTCAACAGATTTTAGCACAGCAAACAATAACGTAGAAAAAATAATTTATACTATGAAAATCATTTCAGAAAATGGACAGAATGCTGAAGAGGAGCTTTATGATTTCATAATAAATAATGATGAAATATTATATGGTGGTATTAATAATTGGTTCTATGGTATATGGAATGAAGATCTTTCAAAATTTGAATTTTCTGAAACAAAACTTTTAGAATTTAATTCTGATAATTATAATCGAGATATGTCAGAAGATGAATTTAATAATCTTCAGAAAAACACACCACAAGATATAAATGCTCTAGACAAAACAAAACCTCAGGAAAGCAAAATTCATTTTTCTCTTCCTCAAGAAAAAAAAACAAACGAATTAACCAAAAATATTGAAAACTTATCAAATGATTCTATTACGTATAATTCGCAAGTAAACTATTCTGAATCTCTTTTAGGAACAGTAGTCCAAGATGCAGTTTTTGATAATGGAGTAATCACAAATACGTATTATATGCCTTTTATATACAAGGATATAATTCATTCAGAAAGAGCTGGAGGTAATTCTTTCTATTCAATAGAAGGTTTATATACATCAACACCAACAGACGAAACATTCAATACATCTTCACTAAAAATGCCAACAATAAGAAAGTCACATACCAGTGGATTAGACGAAACCACAGAGGCTTCGCTTAAAATATCAGATTCATTTAATTTTGCTATTTCAAAGGATAAGAATGAAGAAGCCTATAATTTTTCTTTATCGATATCTGATACTAGTGGTTCTATAAGCAGTAACACATCAACTTCAACTTCACAACAAATAATTCAAGATGTAAATGCAGATGGAATTCCAGATATTGTTCAAGCAGATGGTAAAGATATTCAAATTACAGAAGGAAGAAAATTAAATGAGTATGGCGAAATATCATACTCATCTAATTCTACTATCCCTAATATTACAAATTTTTCAACAAATATAACAAAAAGTACTGTATATGGAGCTTCCTCTTCTGCACTAGGTTCAATTAAAATAAGAAACAAACCTAGTGCTTCCGGAAAATTTACTAATCCTACATCAGAGATTCAATCTTCACCTAATGCTACAAATAGTTTAACCTATTCAGAAGGAACAAGTATACAAACACAAGCTTTATTAGATATCAATAGTGATGGACTTCCAGATTATTATGATGGACATTCCTTTTTATTAAATAATGGAACTTCATTTACATCGAATTATTCAATATTATTGCCTGGAAGTATAAATGGTGAGGATTCAAATCCTATTTCGAAATCTTCAACTTCTGCTTTGGGTGTAAATTATATTTCTCCAATTAAAGGCAAAGCCAATATGTCTACGGCTTCCAGTTTAAAAAACGGCTTAAATAAAAAGATAGGTATCACTTATAATTCTTCTTCATCAGTTACAAATAAAATGTTATTAGACATAAATGGAGATGGACTACAAGATATTATTGAAATGGCCTCAAATAATAATATTATTTTTGTTCAATATAATACTGGAAATAGTTTTACTGAAAAAGAACAAATTGTCATTCCAAATTGGCAAGATTATAAAGAGATATTATCTATTAATATAAACGATTTTGTGAAAAATGAATATAACGAATTTGATCTAAGTTTTATAAATAAAATACCTTTCCTTGGCTCTTTAATAGCAGAAAGCTTAACTAAAATATCCTTTAATCCTTTTGGGTTTAATTCTGGTAAATTAATAAATTCTCTAGAATGGAATAACAGTATTTCCATTGGGCTTAGTGGTGATGCAGGACTAAATGGAAATATTCCGATACCTTTATTATTTGCAGGAAGAATAAATATAACTGCAGCTGGTGGAGCTGGAATTAATGCTTCTACTTCTTTAAATGGTATAACAGTAAAAATGACAGATCTTGACGGCGACGGACTTCCTGATCATGTTCTTCGAATTCCAAACGTGGGAACTTATTGGAAAAGAAATATTAGTGGAAAATATGGATTATTGAATAAAATAATTATGCCTCAGGGTGGAATAATTTCTATTGATTATACTGAATCTTATGGAACAGAAGATAATCCAAATTTCAAATATGTAATGAGCAAAAAAACAATCCATGACGGATCGACTATAACCCTACCTTCGTTTTCGAATGGAAAACATTCTATAACCACTACATATAAATATAATTATGGATATTACGATAGACAGAAAAAAGATTTTTATGGATATGGTAAAGTAACTACGGTTTTCGCAGATGGTACTTGTCAGGAAAATTATTATCATAATAAAGATTATTATTCAAAAGGAATGCTGGCAGAAACAATAATGAAAGAATCTGAAAATGGTACAATTCTTTCAAAAAACAAAACAACAATAATGCAAGCACCATACGCATTACCACAAAAAGAAGAGAATTTCATTTATGAAAAAGCAAGCGGTCCAACAAATTTGACTCATACTATAACTGAATATATATATGATCTGAATTATGGAAACTGCACAGATATCTATCAGGATTTTGGTGATGGTCAGAAACTGAAAGGTATCATTGATTACAAGAACGATGTATCTAAATACATTATAGGCCTACCTATAGACATAAAGGTTCTTGACACGAATAATAAACTTATTAGACATCGGGCTGGAGAGTATACTGATAAAGGTCAATTAAAAAAACTATATCAATATTATGATATCTATAACTATACAGAAAATACAATTGAATATGATGATTATGGAAATATAAGAAGTGTATCAGATAAAAATGGGGCCACAATAAAGTACAAATATGATGATAAAATGAATATGTTCCTGGAGAGAATTCTTCAATATGGAAAAGAGACAGGAACTTATGAAAGTACTATAGAGTATAATCCAGCAACACAAACTAAGAAAATAGAAATTGATTGTAATAATAATAAACTCAAATATGAATATGATTCTTGGCAAAGAATTAAAAAAATCTGGACTTCTTATGATGATCTTTCTGGAACCCCTGCTGTTAGTTATGAATACTTTACTTCTACAAATAACAACAATTCCATTCATGAATTATGGTATGCTGTAACAAATAACAAGGTTACCTTTGATTACGATTCTTCAATAATTCAAACTATATTACAAATTGATGGACTTGGACGTGTAGTAAGAACTGCTAAAACTGGATTTGTTAGAAAAAAAGAAGGCTGGAATGTTAGCGGTGCAGTTGAATATGATAATAAAGGTCGTGTTATAAAAGAAGGTATGACTGTATTTATTCCAGGAACAATTCAAGATTTATTGAAAACAAATCCTAGTATGACTAAATTATGCACTGCATATGAATATGATGAAAAAGACAGAAAAATACAAACTACTCTACCCGATGGTACTATTCAATCTGCTAAATTTGAAATAAAAAATGGAAAAGTAATTTCATATTCAATAGATCAAAATAACAATGTTTCTGTTCAAGAATGTGATAGTCGTGGAAATATAGTTCGTGTCGCCAAACTAGATAAAGACTGGATCATGCTTACAGAAGTAAAGTATGTGTACAATGAAATGGGAGAAATGCTTAAAGCGTTTGATTCAAAAAATTATCCTATATCTGTAGAATATGATTTACTTGGAAGAAAAACAGCATTAGAAAGTCTGGATTCCGGCAGACAAGAATTCTTTTATGATGACTGTTCAAATTTAATTAGCGAAAATAACAGTGTACTAAAAGAGAATAATAAACAAATTTATTATAAATATGATGGATTAAATCGTCTTATTGAAATTGATTACCCATATACACAAAACACGATTTATAATTATGGAGCTCCTAATTCAAATAATGGTACAGCGGGCAAAATACAATCTATTTCAGATTCATCTGGTATAATAGAATATAAATATGGAGCTTTGGGCGAAGTAATAGAAGAAACCAGAAGCCTTAATACCCATTTAAATGCTACTCAACCTACTATAACTTCTACAATGAAATACAGAAGCGATTATCTTGGTCGAATGCAATGGATTGTTTATCCTGATGACGAAACTATAACTTATGGTTATGATTCTGGTGGTCAGGTAATAAGTGTTATAGGAAAACACTATAATGATACAACATTTAATTATGTTACGGATATTACTTATGATGAATATGGTCAACGATTACGTATTGATTATGGAAACGGTACATTCACTGAATATACTTATGATGAAGAGAGACGATGGCTTGATACAATAAAAACAGAAAACAAGTGGGGTTTGAATTATCAGAATATAAAATATAAATTTGATGATGTTGGAAATGTATCCGGTTATACGAATGACTGTCTTGATAGCGTAAATGGAAACTACATAACTTGGCAATCTTACGAATACGATGATCTTTATCAATTGACTAGAGCCGAAGGGCATACAATTTACAACCCAACTCTTTCTCCCAATGCAGATTATTATTCAACTTACACACAAACTTTTACCTTTGATCCAGATGGTTTAGGCAATATGATTAGTAAGGTTTCTACAGAAACTGTTACTCCTCAAAAAACAATAGGAGATGATCTTAATTATTCTTTTGATTATTTATATGACCAGAATTATGCACATCGTTTAATAAGATCCGGAAATCGTTATTACCAATATGATTCAAATGGAAATGTAATATGTGAACAAGATGGAAGTTTTGAAACTAATGAGAACGAAAATCAATATTTCAAAATTTCAAAAGAAACTGATGATGTTTATTCTACAGAATATGGTTGGGGTTTATATAATGAATCTTCTGGTAAGAAAGCAAATTCAATTTTGAACTATAAACGTATTTACACTTGGGATGAAAAGAATCAATTGATTAATTCTGTAGACGACAACTACTCTACTTCTTATATTTATGGACAGGATGGTCAACGAAGTAATAAATATACTCAATTCTCTGAAACACTTTACTTTAATAAGATGTGGACACTACATACAGATAGCGGTAACAACATTCATGGTGGACAATATGCAAAAAATATTTATCTAGGTGAAACACGAATTGTAACAAAAATTGCTGGAGCTGATGAAACCACAGCTCATGAAGAATATTTTAAACAGTATTTTTACCACTCAGATCATCTTGGTTCAGCAACTCTTATTTCAGATTACGATGGTAATGAATATCAAAGACTTGAATATACTCCTTATGGTGAAATATGGGTTGAAAAAACACAAAATCTAGACCCTTCACTCTTGCCTTATAAGTTTACAGGAAAAGAACTAGACGAAGAAACAGGTTTATATTATTACGGAGCAAGATACCTGGATCCTAAATATTCGCGATGGATTTCGACAGATCCTGCTTTAAGCGAATACATTCCACAAGCTCCAATTAGTGATGAAAATCGTAAAAATAACCAAAATTTGCCTGGAATGGGAGGCATCTTTAATCACATCAATGGCAATTTGTATCACTACGCAGGGAATAATCCGGTACGCTATATGGACCCTACGGGCAAGTATGATATTAAGGCTGATTGGGATGCTGCTACCAATTTAGATTTTGGAGCAGACTATATTAATTCAGCAACATCAAATTGGGAAAAAGGAAATTATTTAGGTTGGTTTAATTGTGAAATAAATGCTGCTTGTGAAATAGTATTAGATTGTATGCTTGCATATGCATGTGCTTATGTAATAGGTGCTGTTATGCAAGCATCACCCCACATAGCTAATACTGAAAGTTGGTTAAAGATGGATGGTTCACCAAATTATCCTCCTAATCAAGGAGCTGTTCCTGGTACAGAAAATCTAATAACCTTAAAAACAGGACAAGTATTAAGTAGATATGGTGACATAAAAGCTACAAGTGATTTTCTTACACAAAATGGTGCCAATCCAACAGAATTGTCTTTACCTCCATGGACAAATCCAGAAGTACTAACCAAATTCAAGGTTTTAAAAGATATTTCTAATGTAATAGAATCTGAAGTGGCACCTTGGGCTGGATCACAAGGTGGAGGAATTCAATATCAATTACCTGATACAATAAACGATTTGATTATGAATGGATATTTGGAAGTGATTGTGGAGTAAAAAAATATGGATAATGAAGAACTATATCAAACCCTTGAAAAAGATTTTCTGAAGGTATTTCCAAATGAACAATTAAACAGTTATGTTTCCATTAGTAATATGAATAACAATACAATAATGATTTATTGTAAGAATAATCAATATTACATTAAACGATTTGGAATACGACAATCTGAAAATTCACTTTTATCTTTTGATAATTACAATGAATTTCTCTGGAATGTTTTGGATGAAATTGTCATATCTAAATCAATCACTTATGCAACAATGAATAAAATTAAAGGACAGGATTTTAGAAGGCAACTATTTAAAAAACAAATTGAATTAATGGCCAATTATTCAGAAGAGTTTAAAACAAAAAAGATAAATGAAATTAAGGAAATATTAACAAATAATCCTTACAATGATGTATAAGATTTTTTCTAAATACTCTACATATAGTGTTTTCAGAATACTGAAAATACTTTAGTTATCTCCCACAAATAGCAATTTGTAGGAGTATTGTATATTCTTAATTTTGTATTTATTATAGTTGCCTTAAAATACTCAATAACTATTTTTGGAGGCTATATGAATTACCAAATAATCAATAAAATTA
>JAEEGK010025496.1_pt1 | contig 12132 bp, 11 predicted proteins | sample 8958771 | NCBI WGS metagenome assembly JAEEGK01 (sample SAMN16246547, study PRJNA631951) | gut metagenome | biome: gut microbiome; feature: rumen; material: SC-attached | host: Bos | place: Iran: Karaj | collected 2018-10 | reverse complement strand
AGTACATGCCCACGCGCTCGGCCTCTTCCTTCACCGCGTCCTGGGCCTGCTTCTTGGTGCCCACGAAGAGGATGGTGCCGCCGTTGGCGGCGGTGTCCCGCACGAAGCTGTAGGCTTCCTCCAGCTTTTTTACGGTCTTCTGCAGGTCGATGATATAGATGCCGTTGCGCTCCATATAGATATAGGGCGCCATTTTGGGGTTCCAGCGGCGGGTCTGGTGTCCGAAGTGGACGCCGGCTTCCAGCAGCTGCTTCATGGATACGACTGCCATTTTGCATTCCTCCTGTTTTTGTTTATTACCTCCACGGGGTCCGGCAGGACCACCCGAGTTCTCGGGAACCCGGCCCTGCTAACAGTCCGTGTGCGTAATGCCGATAAATTATAGCAAGCTCCTCCCGCAAGTGCAAGTGTTTTTTTCAGGTTTTTTCCTTTTTCGTTGACTTCCCGCATCCCGGGCATATAATTGAGATATACTGACGACAGAAAGGAAATATCGATATGACCGAACTGAAAGCCCGCAAGGACATGGATCCCGCCTATCAGTGGGATTTCACCCCCATCTATCCCGACAAGGAGGCCTGGGAGGCGGAATTCCGGGCCCTGACGAAGGAAACGGAGACCATCGCCGCCCTGAAGGGGACCTTCAAGACCTCTCCCCAGAGTCTGAAGCAGGGACTGGATACCCTGTTCGCCCTGGAGGAGCGGCTGGAGAAATGCGTCATCTACGCCATGCTCCACCAGTCCGCCGACGGCGGGGACGAGGAATACCAGGCCATGAACGAGCGGGCGGAGAACCTGGCCAACGCCTACTCCTCCGCCGTGAGCTTCCTGGAGCCGGAGATCCTCTCCATCGACCCGGATCAGCTCTCCGCCTGGCTGGAGTGGCCGGAGATGGAGCTCTACCGCCACCGGATCCTGGATATCTGCCGGACCCGGGACCATGTGCTGGACGAGGCAACGGAAGGCCTGCTGGCCCGGCTGGCCCGGCCCGCCTCCGCCCCGGGGAACGCCTTCTCCATGCTCCATGCCGTGGACATGACCTTCCCGAAGATCAAGGATGAGGAGGGCAACGAGGTCGCCCTCACCAACGGCAACTTCGAGGTGTTCCGGATCAGCCGGGATCCCCGGGTGCGGGAGGACGCCTTCCGCCTTTACTTCGGGGCCTTCGAGCAGTTCAAAAACACCCTCACCGCCCTGTATTCCGGAAACGTGCAGATGGATAATTTCCAGGCTGTCACCCGGCATTATCCGGACGCCTGCACCGCCTCTCTGGACGGGAACAACGTCCCCGTGAGCGTGTACGACAGTCTGGTCTCCGCGGTGCACGAGGCCCTGCCGGATATGCGCCGGTATCTGGAGATCCGCCGGAAGCGCCTGGGGCTGGAGGAGCTCCATCTGTGCGACCTGTACACCCCCATCGTGGAGAACGTGGAGTTCCCCGTGTCCTTCGCCGAATCCCGGGACCTGGTGAAGAAGGCTCTCCTGCCCCTGGGGGCGGAGTATCAGACCCTGCTGGACCGGGCCTACGACGAGAAGTGGATGGACGTATACGAGAACAAGGGCAAGGATACGGGAGCCTTCTCCTGCGGCATCTACGGGGTGCATCCCTACGTCCTGCTGAACTATACGGACACCCTGGAGGACGCCTTCACCGTGGCCCATGAGCTGGGCCACTCCATGCACAGCTTCTTCAGCGACCGGGCCAACGCCTACGCCAACGCGGGGTATTCCCTCATGGTGGCGGAGGTGGCCTCCACGGTGAACGAGGTGCTGCTCAGCCGGTATCTGCTGAAGACCGAGACGGATCCCCGCCGGAAGGCCTACGTGCTGAACCGCTTCCTGGAGGGCTTCCGCACCACTCTCTTCCGTCAGACCCTGTTTGCGGAGTTCGAGCGGAAGGCCCATGAGATGGACGCCGCCGGGGAGCCCCTCACCGCCTCCGCCCTGTCCCAGGTGTACCACGATCTCAACGCCCTGTATTACGACGGCTGCACGGCGGACGGATACGGGGATATCGAGTGGGCCCGCATCCCCCATTTCTACCGGAGCTTCTACGTGTACCAGTACGCCACGGGCTTCAGCAGCGCCGTGGCCATCGCGCAGCACATCCTGGATACCGGGGACGCCTCCGGCTACCTCCGCTTCCTCACCACCGGCGGCAGCGACTATCCCCTGGAGGAGCTGAAGGTCGCCGGGGTGGATCTGACAAAACCGGAAACGGTGAAGGACGCCCTGGCGGTCTTCTCCCGGACCCTCACGGAGTTTGAGGAGATCCTGAACAGGCTGTAAGAAAGGCGAAGAGCCCCCGCAGATAGGTCTCCCGGTCCCGGCGGAAGCCGTCCCCGTGGCCGGACCGGAGCCGCAGGAGACGGCTCTCCTTCCCCGCGATCCATAATAGTCTCTCGGCTTCAGCCGCCGGGACCAGGTCGTCCCCCTCCCCCCGGAGGAACAGGATGGGCGCTCTGGTCCCGGCGGTCTGTCTGCGGAGGGAGAGGGAGGGGAGGTCAAAGCCGGTCTCCCGCCGGAGAAAAGCGGAGATCCCCCATTCCAGGAGCTTGCCTCCGCCGGATAGAGCCCGGTCCCCCTGTGTCTTCAGATCGGGGACGGGACTGTCCGCCGCCACGGCCAGGAGTCCCTCCGGCCGCTCCCCTGCGGCGGCCAGGGCGGCGTTGGCCCCCAGGTCCACCCCGTGGAGGACGATCGCCGCGCGGGGATGCCTTTCCCGGATCATACCCATCCAGGCCAGTACGTCCGCCCCGTCCCCGACCCCCAGGCCCCGGTGCTTTCCCCCGCTTCCGCCGCAGCCCCGCAGGTCCGGGATCAGGGTGCTCCAGCCCCTGGTCCGGTAGGCCTCCCCCAGTCCGGTCAGGCTCTCCCCCGTCTCCCCCCGGCCGTGGAGGAGCAGGGCCCATTTCTCCCCCGTCCCTGCGGTCATGGCGGAGGCCCGGAGCCGGACCCCGTCTCCGGCGGCCAGGGTCCATTCCTCTCCCGGGGGCGGGCTGCCCGCCGGACCCCGTCCCGCCAGACCCAGAGCCAGGCTGCGGGAGAGCAGGAGCCACATGGCCAGAGCGCCCAGCAGCCCTCCCGCCAGGAGCGGGAGAGCGAATCGAATGAAACGTTTCATGGGGGAAGTATGGACGTCCGGAGAAGAAAGTATACCGACAGGGCGGGCGCTCATCATGCAAAAACCCCCGCGGAGCGTGCCCGCGGGGGATCAGACCCGATTCAATATTCAACTCGCAGCTCTTACGGATCCTCCGTCAGGATCGCTTCGTTCCCCAGGGTGAGGAAGAGGGAATAGATCCCGTCCACCACGTCCGGGAACAGTTCCGGGGGATAGGGGTCCTCCCCCACATAGGGGCATAGCTCCAGGGTGGCGCAGAATTTCCTCGTTTCCACCCGGGCGGTGTTCACCAGGTAGCCGCCCCGGTCGGAAACGTCCTCCGCCCCCATGAGGCCGTAGCCGAAGGCGTTGGAGAGCCTCCGGGCAGCGGGATAATGGGCGTCGTACAGATCCAGGGTGTCCGTATCCAGCCAGTAGATCACCTCGCCCCGGATATGGAGGGAGATGAACAGGCGCCAGTCGGTGCTGTCCAGCAGGTCCTGCATGGCCCGGGCCTCCGGCTCGCTCAGGGGGGACGGTCCGCACCAGCCTGCGTCGCAGGGGCCGTTGATCTCGTCCCGGATCCCCCATTTATGGGCGAAGTTGGCGTTCAGGTCCACACCCCGGATATTGGCCTTCCAGTCGGAAAAGTCATGGGCCTCGTCGTACCCCATGTCCAGGATGGCGTCCGGGTCCTTCACCGCCACCAGCCCCTTCTGGGCCAGCTCGATCCCGTCCGGATTCGCCATGGGCATGACGCGGAACTTCACCCGGTCCAGGATATCCCGGTACCGGACCCCGTTCCATTCCCCGTCCGCCCGGTACCCCTGGCAGTACTGATCCACCAGGTACATGACCACGTTGGTGGCGATGTGCTCGCAGGCGTGCATGGAGGAGATGAGCACGATCTCCAGATCCCCCCGGCCGAAATCGAAGACGGGGATCGGCCGTCCCTCCGCCGTCTCCCCCAGGGTATAGACCCGGAGGAGCTGGGGATACCGTTCCTCCAGCGCCGTCAGATCCGCCCGGAGCTGGGCGTAGTCATAGAGGCAGTAGGGGTTGACAATGGATTCCGCCGAAAGGCCCGCGGGACTGAAATCCCTGGAGGCGGGCGCTTCCGTGGGCTCGGGAGTGGGCTCGGGAGTGGGGTCCGGCGTGGGGAGAGGCGCAGGCGCGGGTTCCGGCGTAGGCAGAGGCGCCGCCGTCACCACAGGGGGAACGGCGGTGGGAGTTGAAACAGTCTCAGGGGCGGAGGTCCCGGACGGAGCCGGATCTCCGGCCCAGATCCGAAGCGTCAGAACGCCCGCGATCACCAGGGCCAGGATCAGGCAGCCGACCAGGACCTCCGTCAAACAGCTGCCGCGAGGTGTGTTTTTCACGTATTAACCGCAGTAAACCTTTCTGGAAACCTCATAGAGGATATACGGGGCCCTCTCGGGAGCAAAGCGCAGGTTGCCCATCGCGTGGGGATGCTTCCGCACGAAGGTCTCGATGACCTCCCGCAGCTCCTCTTCGCTCATGTCTTCCCGGATGCCGGTGATGGGCATACCCAGGACGATCTGCTCGCCGTACTTCTCATAGAGCATCTCAAAGTCGTTCATAGGCTGGCCGGACCAGGAGTCCACCCCGGCGTCGATCATGGCGGGGACCAGCATCTCGTTCTTGCCGCAGGAATGGAGATCCAGCTTCATGCCGTACTTATGGGCGCTGTCCACCACCCGCTTCAGGTAGGGGACGATCATCTCCCGCACGGTGGCCAGGCTGAAGAAGGGAGCCCGCTGGGAGCCCCAGTCATCGTGGAAGTTGATCACGTCGCAGTCCAGATACTTCTTGTAGTACATCATGTACTCGTCATAGAAGGTGGCCAGCCGGTCGAAGAGGCGGTGCACCGCTTCCTGCTGATCCTCATCGATGAGGGCGAAGGCAGCGTCTTCAAAATCCACGAAGGAGATGAGCCTCTCGAAGAAGCCGGTGAGGATGGTCACCACCAGGGTGCGGCCGGGCTTGATGTAGCTCTCCTTGTTCCGCTTGCCCATGGCCTCCCAGTCCATCAGATCCTCCACCTTGGGGAAGGTGATATAGTCCTCCCAATGGTTCAGATCCTTCACCTTGGGCTCGCCGGGACGGACCATGGAGCCGCCCACGGTGGGGATATATTCCCATTCCACGCCGAACATATCCGGGCCGCCTGCGTTCTTGAGGTCCAGCTTGGCCGCCTCGAAGACGAAGCCCCGGGCGATGTTATCCGGGCACATGGGGGTGATCATCTGGGTGTCGCCGCTGCCGGGCATCCAGAGAGGGAGCTCCTTGCTCAGGAGCAGCATGTGGTTTTCCTTGGGGGTGATGGGGGTATTGAAGATGGGGGTGGGCTTCATGTTGGGGCCGAAGCCGGGGTTGAAACCGATGGGCTCCAGTTCCTTGGGGTCAAAGGGTATACGCTTCATCTCTTGCACTCCTCTTTCAATATAATACATTTTTAGTTGATCCGTTTTCCGGGGACTGCTCCTGCGGCGGGAGCCCCCATTCTTCATATTGTATATCATAACACCTTCAGGCGGGATTTACAATAGCGGTGAGCGGTTCGTGAAAGGAATCGTTTGCGGCGTCTCCCCGCCGCGGGGGACCGCTCGCCGGAGGACTGCGGTCCCCCGCCGTCTTCCGCAGGGCGGCTGCCTGATGCGGGGCAGACACAATCCATGACGCAGAGAGTCGATGGAAGTTCCATAGAAATCCATGCGCCTGCCAGGGGCTATTGCGCCGGTTTACCTTCCATGCTACAATAAGGCAAATACCTGAATCAAAAGGAGGCCGTTTATATGGATATGCCCAAGCTGGATACCCCTTGGAAGCTCACAAAACCCGATCCCAACGTCCCGGGATCCCAGGGCGAGGTGGACGTCTCCGGCATCACGCGCAAATGGCTGGACGTCCCCTATGCGTCCCAGTCCCCCAGCCAGAAGCTGGATATCTTCCTGCCTGAGGAGGGGGCGGGCCCCTTCCCGGTGCTGATCTTCATGCACGGCGGCGCCTACCTGTTCGGCACCAAGCGGGACATGCAGTTCCTCCATGCCGTGGACGGCGTCACAAAGGGCTACGCCGTGGTGACGGTGGAGCAGCGTCTGGCCTTCGAGGCCCAGTTCCCCTACGGCCTGTTCGACCTGAAGGCCGCCATCCGTTTCCTCCGGGCCAACGCGGGGAAGTATTCCCTGGATCCGGACCGCTTCGCCCTCAGCGGGGACAGCGCCGGGGCCTACTACGCCGTGATGTGCGCCGCCACCCAGGATATCCCCGGCTACGAGGACTTCACCATGGGGAACCCCGACGTTTCCAGCAAGGTCCAGGCGGTGGTGGGCTGGTACGGCTGCTACCATCTGATGGAGATGCTGCCTCCGGAGCCGGATCCGGATAATCCGCCTCCTCCGCCCCCGGCGGACATGCCTCCCATGCCGGACCTGTATCAGTTCCTGGTGGGCGCCAAGCCCCGGGCGATCCACGGCCTCATGTACTTCACCAATCCCCTGAACTTCGTCACCCCCGCCTTCCCGCCCATCCTCATCCAGGCGGGCACCGGGGACCAGGTGGTGCCCCATAACCAGAGCATCATGCTCCATGAGAAGATCCGGGCGGTGTGCGGCGAGGGCCGCAGCACCCTCCAGCTCATGGAGGGCTGGAACCATGGGGGCTTCAGCTTCGGCTGGTACGAGCCCAAGCATCAGACGGAGGTGTACCGCTTCCTGGACCGGGTGCTGAAATAAAGCGCGTTGCATTTTCCTCTGCCTGTGATATAATAAGAAAAACCCGAATTTGTAATTTTAGGAAAGGATGATCGACTATGATTCCCTCCATTACCTCTATGAAAGACGCTTTCTCCCTGAAGGGGAAGAACGCCCTCATCACCGGCGGCAACCGGGGCCTGGGCCTGGCCATCGCCAAGGCCTTCGCCGAGCAGGGCGCCAACGTGGCCATCTTCTGCCGGGACGCCAAGAAGGCGGCCGAGGCCATCGAGGAACTGAAGCCCTTCGGCGGCAAGTACGAGAGCTTCAGCTGCAACGTGGTGGACCTGCAGAACGTGCGGGAAGTGGTAGCCAAGGCCTGGGACGCCTTCGGCGGCTTCGAGATCCTGGTGAACAACGCGGGCGTCACCTGCGTCAGCGAGCTGCTGGATATGGACGAGGAGCTGTCCGACTGGTACCGCGTCCTGAACACCGACCTGAACGGCACCGTCCACATGACCTATGAGGTAGGCAAGAAGATGCGGGACGCCGGCAAGGGCGGCAGCATCGTGAACATCGCCTCCAACGCGGCCTTCATCGTGAACAAGACCCAGGCCATGAGCCCCTACAGCTGCTCCAAGGCCGCCGTGGTGCATTTCACCCACTGCATGGCCTGCGAGCTGGGCAAGTACAACATCCGCGTGAACGCCATCTGCCCGGGCTTCACCAACACCGACCTGAGCCAGTTCATCCCCAAGGATATGTTCGACTACATCAACAACCAGATGCCTCTCGGCCGCTTCGGCGAGCCCATCGAGGTGGGCGCTCTGGCCGTGTACTTCGCCTCCCCCGCGGCGGCCCAGGTCACCGGCACCGCCCAGGTCATCGACGGCGGCTATATCCTCTCCTGCTGATATGGGAAAATACACCGGCATCCTGCTGGTGAGCGACTGGGACCGCACCGTGACCGGGCCGGACCGCAAGGTCCCCCCGGCCAACACGGAGGCGGTCCTCCGCTTTATTGCGGAGGGGGGACGCATCTCCATCGCCACCGGCCACACCAGGGTGAGCCATCGAAGCCGCTGGGCGGAGCTTCCCACCAACGCCCCCCACATCGTTTTCAACGGGGCGGAGATCTATGACTACGCCGCCTCCCGGAGCCTCTGGCAGGGACCCCTGCCGGAGAGTGCGGAGGAGCTGTTCGCCTCCCTGCTGGAGAAGCACCCGGAGCTGCATTTCGAGATCCAGTGCCCCACGGAGACCTATGTTTTCGGGGAGGACATGGGCCTGGCGGAGATCATGAAGAAGATGGGGGTCCCCATCCGGGTTTCGCCGCTGGCCGAGGTGCCCCGCCCCCGCATCCAGTTCGCCATCTCCGGCAGCCCCGGTTCTTCCCGCAGGGCGGAGCCTGGGGAGAAGGAGCCGGACTGGTTCCGCTATACCACCGAGGAGATCGACCTTCTTTTCGGCGGCATCGCCGCGGAGATCAACGCCCCCGGCACCGGCTGCCTTTGCTCCCGCAGCCTCCCCTTCCTCATCGAGGCCCAGGCGGAGGGCGCCTCCAAGGGGGAGACCGCCCGGCGGCTGCTGGACATGCTGGGCTGCCACACCCTCGTCTGCTGCGGCGACGCCATGAACGACCTGAGCCTCCTCCGGGCCGCCGACCGGGCCTTCGTGGCCGGGGACGGGGCCAAGGAGCTGATGGACATGGGCTTCGAGGTGACAGCCCCCAGCAGTGAGGGCGTTCTGGCCGACGTGATCGGGAGATTGTAAATGTGTAAAGTCAGTGGGCGGGGTCCGGTTTTTGGACCCCGCCCGCAGTATTTTTGCAGCTAGTTATTTTCCCTGTTCAACTGTTCCTCGCAAAACGCCTTGAGCCTGGGGACGTCATGGAGGACCGTGTTCCACACGATCACAAGGTTGATGCTTCCGTAATGGTGGGCCACAATGTTCCGCATACCCCTGATCTGCGCCCACTCCATGCGATCTGACGATTCGGCGCGGAGCTCCTCCGAAAGCTGTCCGGCCAGCTCTCCGATCTGCAGGAGATAGAAGCATACGAGGTCATGATACGCTTTGTCCCCGCAAAAGCTGTCCCGGTCGTTCCCGAATCTGGCGGCGGCTGCTTCGATGCTCTCGCAGTATTCCAGGATATGCTCCAGGCGCCCGGTGTCACGCGGCAGCATAGATCATCATCCTTTCCCGCTCCACTGCCTCACGGAAGCGCATCTGACTGCGGAGCTCTGTGGCCTGCTCCATGGAATCTGTCGTTATGAGATCGATGCCGGTCCCCAAGGCGGTCTCCAGATCATGATACAGCCCCCCCAGCTTGAACAGGCTGTCGATCCCGGTCCCGCGAAGATCCACCAGCAGGTCCACGTCGCTTTCCGCGGTAGCGTCCCCTCTGGCGTAGGAGCCGAAAAGATAAACGGCGGCGATACGGTATTTTTCCGCTACCGGCGTGATACGCCGCTTGATCTCCTCAATCGTGTAGGGAAGCATCTGCCTCACTCCTTTCCGCCCATAGTATAACCGAATCCTTGGAAACAAGCAACTGGGTTTCATCGGTTTCTCTGCCGTTGCGTTTCCCTGCCTCCGGGTTCTCCCCGGAGGCGGATCTCTTTGCACCGATTCTCAAAAAACGGGAATTCCCCTCCATTTTGGTTTTTGACTCTCCGCTCAGTTTCGTTTACCATAGCATCACAAGGCGCCTTGAATCTATGGAAAGGGGAAATCGCCCCATGAATCGGGATAAATTCATCGAAAACCTCAAATCCGCCCGGGAGGGCCGGGGCCTCACCCAGAAGCAGGTGGCGGAGGCTCTGGGCATCTCGGACCGGACCTATTCCAAGTGGGAGACCGGGGAGACGGAACCGGGCATCGAGCTTCTGTGCCGCCTGGGGGACTATTACGGCATGCGCCCCGCCGACTTTCTGAAGGAGGCCGGGAACGAACCGGACCTGCGCCGGGAGCTGGCGTCCCTACCTCTGGACCAAGCGGCGAAAAGGTGCAGCGAGCGCATCAGCGAGCTCTATCTCGGCATGTTCGAAACCGCCAGTTCCAATTCTTTGGACAAGTCCATTGCCCCCTTTACGGCGGAGCAGCCCACAAACAGCTTTTCCGAATATCCCGGCGGACTGCTCTTTCTGCAGCACCTGGGCAGGGACGCCAACATCCAGCTGTATATGATGCCCTCGGAGGAGGGCTTCGGCTGGCTGGAAACGGAAGGGGAAGCCCTGGCTGCCCTCCTTGAGCTGCTGCGGCAGCCGAAGCTGCTCCTTCCCCTGCTGGAGCCGGTGCGGGACGGAAAGATGGACTACTACACGGTGGAGAACCTGGCCCAGCGGGCAGAGCTCACCCCGGAGGAAGCGAAAACCGCCCTGGAAAACCTGGAGAAATGGGGCTTCTGCCGCCATGAGGACGCCCGAACCGCAGAAAGCAGCGACGGGCTTTACGCCGGCGCGGAGACAAGGCTGCTGCGGGCCATGCTGACCCTTGCCCGTCTCCTTCTGGTCTATGTGCCCCGCGAGGGAGGTGAGACGGCATGAGTCTGGGAGAGAACATCCGGGAGGGGAGAAAGGCCGTCGGCCTCACCCAGGAGGCCCTGGGGGAAAAGCTGGGCATGGCGGCCCAGACCGTCTCGAAATGGGAGCGGGACGAAAGCCTGCCCGACGCTTCGGCGCTGCCGAAGCTGGCCGACGCCCTGGGAACCACCATCGACAGCCTCTTTGACCGGAAGACTTCTACCTTCCACGACGCCGCCGTGGGGGCCAAGGACTGGCTGCTGACCCTGGAAAGGGAAGACCGCTGGATGGGCGCGCTGCGCCTGGGGCGCATCGTGCAGACGGTGTTGGCCGGGTTCTGGGAGCTTTGGAAGAAGTACCCGGATCTCCCTCAGATGACGGTGGAAGATTATGATTCGCCGCCCGTCACCCCCTGGGGCGTGAGCACCACCGGCGGCCACGACAGCGAGCTGGGCTTCACTCTCTCCTCCCGGCGGGAGGCTATGCCCTTCCTTCTGCTCTTCCCGGAGCCGAAGGCGGGCTGGGGGCCGCTGCTGGAGGAGGACGACGCCGCTCCCTATTGGGAAGCCCTGGCAAAGGAGCCGGTGCGCCGGGCCCTGAAGCAGCTCTATGCGGACGACGCCTTTTTCCGCTTTGACCTCCCCTGGGCCAAAGAGGCCTACGGCTGGGACGAGGAGATCATCGATTCTCTGCTGCGCCTGGGCGCGATCAACCGGGAGAAAGCGCGGATCAACGGCCGGGACAGCGATCTGTACTACGTCACCTATGGCCACCTCCGCCTGCGCCTCATGACCATCCTGCTGCTGGCAAGCACCCGAAATGAAAAGCAATTCGGCTTCGACTATTACGGCAGAACGACAACCCCCTTCCTGCGCACGAAGGGTTCCGAACCCTCGGCGGAATAAGACCGATACTTTTCTCTCTTTGCAAAACTCCCCCGGCGCAGCCGCGCCGGGGGAGTTTTGGCTTTTCTCTCTACTCTGGATAGAACCCGCCCACATTTTGGTTTTTGACTCTACGCCCCGTTTCGTTTATGCTGGTCTCACAAGGCCGGACTTGAATCTGAACCATAAGGAGGAACGCCCCATGGACAACACTTTCTTCCCCCGGCGTCTGGCGGAGGAACGCAAGGCGCGGGGTTACACGCAAAAGCAGGTGGCCGACGCCCTGGGCATCTCGGACCGGACCTATTCCAAATGGGAGACCGGGGAAAACGAGATGGACGTATCCGCCCTCTGCCGCCTGGCAGAGTTTTATGAGACAAGTCCCGCGATCTTCTTCCCCTCGAACGGCCTGCGGACGGAAGGGGTGCGGGAAGCGCTGGGCGCGCTGGAGCCCGGCGAAGCGGCGCAGCGCTGGTTCCATTTTCACTATGAAGCCCTCATGGGCATGAAGGACAGCGTCATGGCGGAGATGCGGGAGGACAGCACCTTTTACCTCCGCCGTGAGCCCTGGGCGGAGGTCCCGGACAACCCTTCGGAGCAGCGCGATCAAGCGCCCAACAGTCTCACCACCTTCGCCTTTCCCAACCTCTCCGCGATCTTCGCCGCGGGGGAGGACATGAACCTGAGCCTGCTGCTGGAGCCTGCGGAGCAGGGCTTTTCCTGGCTGGTGAGCGAGCAGGCGGAGCTGGGGGCCATCTTCCGTGTCCTGGGGATGCCGGGAGCCCTCCCCTGCCTCCATTTCCTGCTTCGGCAGCCGAATACGGATCTTTTCTCCGTGCCCTACCTGGCGGGTAAGGCCGGGGCGTCCCAGGAGGAGATCGCCGCCTTTCTGGAGGCGGCGCTGCCTC
>JAEEGK010025492.1_pt1 | contig 12134 bp, 10 predicted proteins | sample 8958771 | NCBI WGS metagenome assembly JAEEGK01 (sample SAMN16246547, study PRJNA631951) | gut metagenome | biome: gut microbiome; feature: rumen; material: SC-attached | host: Bos | place: Iran: Karaj | collected 2018-10 | reverse complement strand
GGTATTTCCTATAAAAAGTTAAGTCTTATTGAAAAGCGAAAAGGTTGGATTGTTGATTTTAAACAATCTTAAGTAGCATCAAAGGTTATTATGGAGCGTTTACTCTTATTATGAGCACTATAAACAGAAAACTCTCGGTAACATTTACAGTTCCCCTTTTTATCATTGCCTTCTTTGCCATTGCCGGAATTTACACCATGGGCAGAACCTCTGCAACCAGGGCAAGCCAGACCATCTTCTCCAGCATGCTGGAATCAAACAGCAGATATATCAGTGACTGGGTGGGAGAAAACATAAAATACGTAAAAAACTATGCAGAGCTGGTCAACAGCGACAAACTTAAAGTCAACACTCTGAGTGATGCAAGACTTTCCGGAATTGCAACCTCGGTGGTTGGATGTCTTTCACTCTCCTTCACTTCAGAAACCGACGGCAAACTCTACTCCCCGATCGCAGATCCGGATGAACTGCAGAAAAGCGGCTATGAACCGAGAAAGCGTGACTGGTATACAAATGCGGTAAAAAAGGGCGGAGCTCCGGTTATTTCCGATCCATACATTGATGCCGTCAGCCAGAAACAGATCATTACCATATCCCAGCAGGCAAAGGGCGGAGTAGCGGCAGCCGACATCACAACTGAAACCGTTTCCACACTGATTTCACAGATTAAAGTTCCCGGCAACGGCTTTGCCGTGATCACCTACGGCGACAGCAACCGGATCCTGGCCCACCCTGACAGGGAGATGACAGCAAGAGGGATCAGTGAAATAGACGCAAGCCTGACCTCCGCAAAGATTTCCGAAATTATGGACAATTCAGCAGAGGGGCTCACAACCAGGATTGAATTTACCGGAGGAAAGACCATGGTGGCAATGGGAATTCCAATCAGTACGCTTAACTGGAGAATGATCATCTTCATTGAAAGAGAGTTCTTCTACACCACCACCAACCGGATGCTTACCATTGTAAGTCTGCTTACCCTGCTGATTGCCGTTCTTGCATATTTCGGCCTTAAGATCTACGTTGCAAGAAAGATGGTGGTTCCGATCAAGGCGGTAAGACGTCATATCAGTGCACTTCGCAACGGTAAGATCGCTCTCAACTCCAAACTGGAGGTTGATTCCGACGATGAAATCGGGGATATGAGTTCATCACTGAATGATTTCCTGGAGCATCAGTACGGCAGCATCGAGCAGATCAGCGAACAGATCAGAAGCCGACATCAGTCAGCCCAGGAAAGCAGCCGCACCTTCCTGGAGAGTGTGGACTCCCAGAAGGAGAATGTCTCCTCCATGACCTCCATGTTAAGAAGCATGGATGAGCTGACCAGACACATCATCGAAAAGACCGGCATCACCCTCAGAAACATCAGTGAAATCAGCCGCACTTCGGAAAACGGCATCAGTCTGGTTTCCGAATCCAAGAACACCATGGAAAGGCTGTCCTCCTCCATCAGCACCACCGAGCAGGCCATCACCAGCACCGCCAACTATTCCGAGGAGATCGCCCACCTGTCTGAAAACATCAAGGCCATTGCCGAACAGACCAACCTGCTGGCACTCAACGCCGCTATCGAATCCGCCCGTGCAGGCGAACACGGCCGCGGCTTTGCGGTGGTTGCAGACGAGGTGCGCGGACTTGCCATCAAGACCAGGGAATCAACCGACAAGATCCAGACCACGGTTGAGGCACTTACCGCCAGCATGCAGAGTACCATTAACAAGATTGAAACAAGTCTGGATGACTGCCGGGCATCCATGGACTGCAATGAAAGGGTTATCCGGTTCATGAACAGCATCCTCGAACAGATCAGCACCACCAACAGTACCGCCGCACAGATCACCGACTGCGCCAACGAGCAGACCAGCATGATTACCACGGTTGATCACGAAATTGAAAAAATCAACCGGGTACAGGCTGTTGTGGAGACCTCGATGAACCAGATGGTGGATACCAACCGTGAGGTGGAAAGGGAAACCAACACACTGATCGAAGATCTGCTGCAGAACCGGAAAACCAGCTGATCAAGAGACGAATTGAAACCTGATTGATCGTTCCTCTCTTTCCGACGGGCCGGCAGGGAGAATGATCAATCAATCAATCAATCGATCACTCACTCGTTCTATCAATCATTTGTCCGTAGTGCCTTCACTATCGTACTGTCAGCCTGCGAAATCGACTGACAGACGGATCGTATAGCACTTACGTCACAGTAAGAACATCGCCTCCGCACCGCCCGGATCCTCCGACTGCAGCTTCACTTCAGTTACGGTTCAAACCTGTGCATTTTCACTACGGAGCAAAACCGGGTTCCTCTTCTACAGTCTCACTTCTCTAATCACCCTTCTATAGGCTCACTTCTCAAATCTCCCTTCTACAGTCCCTCTCCTCTCCTCTCCGCTCCCCTGCACTGCCCGCCAGATTTTCTCATTGTCCCACTTGCCTCCTCTGTGTCCGAACTTCACCCCGCGCCGACCTGTAGCATATCCCGCGCACCGCACAAATTCAGTTCAAAGTACGGATCCCTCTGCACCCGCGGTTCACTCCGGTAAAGAACCATCCCAGCTGTTTGCGACTCCCGGAATACCATTTTTTGAACAATTAATCAGTTATTGAAACAGTGTAAAAATTCCGCTATAATTTGAAGCAGATCAAAAGTTGATTTAGAGATTAACAATGAACACAAACTTTATTTTATCTATTCATCATCATCATCGTCCTAAATAGTCTTTCAGGATGGTGAGCTGGAAGACATTATCTTCCGGCGGGCAGATCGAAAAAAGTTGCTGAACCCTTGGAAGATAACCGCTTCCGAGGGTTTTAGTTTTTAAGTTTATTACAAGTGGGAGGAGCTGTTCACCGCAAGGGGGCAGCCAGGATAGTTATGAGTAGCAATCGTTTAAGAATAGCAATGCAGAAATCCGGCAGATTAAGTCAGGATTCACAGGATTTATTGAAGAGCTGCGGCTTGAAGATCAACAAGCGCGAGGATCGTCTGATCGCTCACGTGGAAAACATGCCGATCGACATACTGCGCGTACGTGACGACGATATTCCGGGGCTGGTAATGGACGGCGTGGTTGATTTGGGGATCGTAGGCGAGAACGTACTAGAGGAGACCAGACTTGAGCGTGTGGCTCTGGGACTTAGAACCGAATTCAAGACTCTGCGCCGTCTTGACTATGGTGACTGCCGTCTGTCACTGGCAATTCCGACCGAAGAGGTTTGGCACGGAGAAGTGTCTCTCAACGGCAGCAAGATCGCAACCACCTATCCGAACCTGCTCAAGCAGTATCTGAACAAATTTGAAATCGAATACAAGCCGGTTCTTCTGACCGGTTCTGTAGAAGTGGCTCCCCGTGCCGGTCTTGCCGATGCAATCTGTGATCTGGTAAGTTCAGGTGCCACCATTGAAGCCAACGGTCTCAAAGAGGTTCAGGTTGTCTTCAGATCAAAAGCGGTGCTGATCCAGCGTTCCAAGGAGCTGTATCCTGAAAAGCAGGCGGTACTTGATCAACTTCTGCCACGCCTTGACGGCATGCTGAAGGCCCGCGGCAGCAAATACATCATGCTTCACGCTCCTAAGGACAGTCTCGACCGGATCATTGAACTTCTGCCTGGTGCGGAAAAACCTACCATTCTGCCTCTTGCCCATACCGACAAGATGGTTGCAGTGCATGTAGTTGCCAAGGAATCCCACTTCTGGGAGACCATGGAGAAAATCAAGCAGCTGGGTGCAAGTTCCATTCTGGTACTGCCGATCGAGAAGATGCTCGACTAACTGCAGACAGTTCACCGGCCGGAGCACAGAACGCCAATACAGGTTCCCTGTGCAGGAGCACAGGTTGACAGCTGTTCCGGTCTAACGATCAACATAGAAAACTATACAAAGGCTGATAGACAAAAATGCGTACCGTAATCTGGAAAGATTTATCAGAAGCTGAACGTCAGGAGGTTCTGACCCGTCCTGCCGTGAGTTCAAAACTTGATATTGTCGGCATCGTCACCGATATCGTGGACAGGATCAAAAAGGAAAAGGATCAGGCTCTGCTGGAATTCACCGCCAAGCTTGATCATGTTACCGACGGCAAGATCAGACTGACTGCGGAGGAGATCTCCGAAAAATGCGCCGCAGTACCGCAGGCGCTCAAGGATGCCATCGTTCATGCAAAAGAGAATATCAGCGCCTTCCACGAGCAGCAGAAGACCGCTCCGGTGGTGGTGCACACCCAGCCGGGGATCACCTGTGAACTGCACACCCACGCCATCGACAATGTAGGTCTGTATGTTCCCGGAGGTTCCGCACCGCTGGTAAGCACCGTGCTGATGCTGGCAATTCCGGCACAGATCGCAGGATGCAAAAGAGTGATCATGTGCTCCCCTCCTCCGGTTGCCAATGAAATCGTATATGCAGCACAGCTGTGCGGTGTTCAGGAAATCTACACCATCGGCGGTGCCCAGGCGGTTGCAGCCATGGCATACGGCACCGAGACCGTAGGCAAGGTGGACAAGATTTTCGGACCGGGCAACGCCTTTGTTACCGAAGCCAAGAAACAGGTGTCCAAGGACAACCGCGGCGCCTCCATCGATATGCCGGCAGGTCCTTCCGAGGTACTGGTAATTGCAGATCGCAAATCAAATCCGGCCTTTGTCGCCTCAGATCTGCTGTCACAGGCCGAACACGGTCCGGACTCCCAGGTGATCCTGGTTACCGAAGATCTGGAATTCAGCAGACTGGTGGAAGCAGAACTTGAAAAGCAGCTTGCAGTGCTGCCGCGCCGCCAGATTGCAGAAAAGGCCCTCTCGGCAAGCCGCATCATTATCTGCGACAATATGAATGATGCCTGCGAAATTTCCAACGAATATGCGCCGGAACATCTGATCCTGCAGGTGGAGAACGCCCGCAGCCTGCTGCCGCAGCTGCGCAATGCCGGATCGATCTTCGTCGGAGCCTGGACTCCGGAATCAGCCGGCGACTATGCCAGCGGCACCAACCACACTCTTCCTACCTACGGTTATGCGAAGACCTATTCAAGTCTCGGTCTTGCCGACTATATGCGCCGCTATACCGTGCAGGAGCTGACTGCCGATGCACTTAAGGCACTGAGCGGCACCATTATTGAGATGACCAATGCCGAAGGTCTGATGGCCCACCAGCGTGCGGTAACCGTCAGAACCGCACAGATAAAGGGGGACTTATAAGATATGTCACTTACCGAACTTGCCTGTAAAAGGGTGCAGGAGCTGACCCCCTACCAGTCGGCCCGCAGGATTGGAGGAAAGGGCAGGATCTACCTTAATGCCAATGAAAATCCCCTCAGCATCAACTATGAACTTGACTCCGGATGCTATAACCGGTATCCGGACTGCCAGCCGGAAGAGGTTCTGAGCGCCTATGCCGCATACGCCGGCCTGGAGCCGCAGCAGATCATGGTATCCCGCGGTTCAGACGAGGCCATCGGTCTTCTGGTAAGAACCTTCTGTGAACCGGGAAAAGAGCAGATCCTGATCTGCCCTCCGACCTACGGTATGTATTCAATTGCCGCCGAAACCAACGGGATCGGCGTGGTCAAGGTTCCGCCGCGGGAGGATTTCCAGCCGGACACCGCAGCCATCAAAGCGGCCATGGAGCAGAACCGTGTTAAGGTAATCTTCTTCTGTTCACCTAACAATCCGACCGGAACCATCATCGATGAAAAAATTCTGCGCGAAATGCTTGAATACACTAAAGATCGCGCCCTGGTGGTGGTGGATGAGGCCTACATCGAATTCAACTCCGACAGAACCGTGGTCGGAATGCTGAAGGAATACAGCAATCTGGTTATAACCCGCACTCTGTCCAAGGCCTTCGGTCTTGCCGGACTGCGCTGCGGTTTTACCCTGGCGGCCCCTGAAATCATCAGTCTGCTGCTCAAGGTCATCGATCCCTATCCAATCTGCGCCCCGGTTGCCCAGGTTGCCACCGCAGCCCTGCAGCCGAAAAATCTGGAGATTGTTTTCGAACGCGTGGAAATGCTCAACCGCATCCGCGATACTTTCGCCGACCGTGTTGCAAAACTGTCTTTTGTTAAAAAGGTCTACCCGTCAAGCGGCAACTACAGTCTGATTGAATTCACCGACGGTGAGAAACTGTTCGACTTCATGAAGCAGAACGGGATCATTCTGCGTGACTTTAATGACAAGCCCCGCCTTAAGAACTGCGTGCGCATCACCGTGGGCACCCAGGAGGAGATGAATCAGGTACTCGAGGCCATGGAGAAATTCGAAAAGTGAAAAAGTATTTATTTATAGACCGCGACGGTACCCTGGTGGCGGAGCCCGATGATGAACAGGTTGACGCCCTCGGCAAGATCAGATTTGAACCAGGTGTAATCCCGGCACTGCTCAAACTGCAGTCCGCCGGCTATGAACTGATCATGGTAAGCAACCAGGACGGCCTGGGCACCGACAGTTTTCCGCAGCAGGATTTTGAAATCCCCCAGAATTTCATTCTGGATGTACTGAGTTCCCAGGGGGTTCATTTCTCGGACATTCTGATCTGCCCGCACTTCCCTCACGAAAACTGCACCTGCCGCAAACCGAAGATCGGGCTGGTGGAGAAATATCTGCAGCGTACCGACTGGGATCGCACCAGATCCTATGTAATCGGCGATCGCGAGACTGATGTTCAGCTCGGCACCAATATGGGGATCGGCTCGTTCAAATACAACCGCGAAACCCTGGACTGGAACACCATCGCAAGGAACATTGCAGATCATGAACGTACCGCCCATGTGGTACGCAACACCAGGGAAACCAAGATAGATCTGTACGTAAACCTGGATCACCCGGGTGATTCAAAGATTGATACCGGGATCGGTTTCTTCGACCATATGCTGGATCAGATCGCCTCCCACGGCAACTTCCAGCTGATCCTCAAGGTGGACGGAGATCTCAACGTCGACGAGCACCACACTGTTGAAGATACCGGAATTGCCCTGGGCACCGCCCTCAAAGAGGCGCTTGGGGATAAACGCGGCATCGTACGCTTTGCCTTCGTACTGGCCATGGATGAGGTTCATGCAAAACTTGAAGGCTTCAGCACCTCTCTGCTCAATGAGGAGCTCGGGGTTGCCATCGACATTTCCGGCAGAGCATTCACCAGCTTCATCTGTGATGCTGAATTCATGCGCGATCATGTGGGTGACTTCCCTACCGAAATGGTTCCGCACTTCTTCAGATCTCTGGCCGATGCCATGGGACTGACTCTTCACATGAATGTGACCAGCGGCAACACCCACCATCAGGTGGAGGCTCTGTTCAAAGGCTTCGGCCGCGCTCTTCGATCTGCAATCAAGATCGAAGGTTCGGCACTGCCTTCAACCAAGGGGGTGCTCTAATGAACAAACCTAAGATAACCATTATCGATACCGGCTGTGCCAATCTGTCCTCGGTTAAACTGGCTTTCGACCGTCTGGGCGTTGACACCACCGTGAGCTTTGATCCGGATGACATCAGAAAGGCGGACAAGCTGATCCTGCCGGGCGTGGGAACTGCAGTTGCAGCCATGCAGATGCTCCGGGAGCGCCGTCTTGTAGATCTGATCCGTGAAGCACGGCAGCCTCTTTTAGGGATCTGTCTGGGCATGCAGATGCTCGCAACCCTGTCAGAGGAGAAAATGAACAGCGGCGAAAACGTACCCTGCCTTGATCTGGTAAAGGCCCGGGTTGGTCTGATGCAGACCGGCGGTCTGCGCCTGCCGCACATGGGCTGGGATCAGATAACCGCCACCGCGGATCACCCTCTGCTCAAAGGGATCCCGGACGGAAGCTATTTCTATTTCGTGCACTCCTATGCCATGGAGGTCTGTGAGGGGACTGTCGCCACCTGCGACTACGGCGGAAAATTCACCGCGGTGGTGCAGCACGGCAATTTCACCGGAACCCAGTTCCATCCGGAAAAATCCGGAGCAATTGGAGCCAGACTGCTAACCAATTTTGTGGAAATGTAAGTTATGATTATTCCTGCAATCGATTTAATAAACGGAAAAGTAGTCAGACTGTTTCAGGGGGACTACGGTCAGAAGACCGAATATACCTACAGCCCGCAGGAACGGTTTGATCTGTATGTAAGTGAAGGTGCACAGCAGCTGCACCTGGTAGATCTGGACGGTGCCAAGGATCCTGCAAAAAGGCAGCTTGCGGTAATCGCAGATCTGATCAGGAACACCCCGGTACCGGTACAGATCGGCGGCGGCATCCGCAGCGAAAAGGATGTGGCGGATCTGCTGGACATCGGCGCCAGCCGTGTGGTTATCGGCTCCACCGCCGTCAAAGATCCGGATCTGGTGGGTTCCTGGATGAATAAATACGGTTCAGAGCGGATCGTACTGGCTCTTGACGTCAACATCGTGAACGGTCAGCGCCTGATTGCGGTTGCCGGATGGCAGCGCGACAGCGGCATCACCATTGAATCACTGATTGAACGCTACCGTCAGTACAACCTCAGACATGTGCTGTGCACTGATATCAGCCGTGACGGAACCCTCAAGGGCTCCAACAATGAACTCTACCGTTATCTGGTTGACAATTTCAGTGACATCACCTTCCAGGCATCCGGCGGGATCGGTTCTCTTGAAGATCTGAGAACTCTCAGAACCTCCGGGGTGCAGAGCATTATCATCGGACGCTCACTGCTTGAAGGAAAATTCACCGTGAAGGAGGCTCTGGCATGCTGGCAAAACGCATAATTCCCTGCCTTGATGTAAAGGAGGGCGTGGTGGTCAAGGGAGTACAGTTCCGCAACCATGAAGTCATGGGTGACATTGTACCTCTGGCAAGAAGATACGCTGATGAAGGTGCGGATGAACTGGTATTCTACGATATCACCGCCTCCTCTGATTCCCGCGTGGTGGACAAAAGCTGGGTGCGCCGGGTGGCTGAGGTTATCGATATTCCGTTCTGTGTAGCAGGCGGGATCCGCAGTATCGAGGATGCCGGACGCATTCTGGAATACGGTGCGGACAAGGTTTCAATCAACTCACCTGCCCTTGCAGATCCGGAACTTATCACCCGTCTGGCCGACCGTTTCGGCGTTCAGTGTGTAGTGGTCGGTATTGACTCCTACTTTGATGCAGAACTTGACCGATACTGTGTGAAGCAGTACACCGGCGTGGTAAGCAAAACCAGAACCACCGCCTGGAGTACCCAGGACTGGATCCGGGAGGTGCAGCAGCGCGGTGCCGGCGAAATTGTGCTCAATATGATGAACCAGGACGGCATGAGAAAAGGTTACGATCTGGAACAGCTTAAGACCATGCGCAGCATCTGCAATGTTCCGCTGATTGCCTCCGGCGGCGCCGGGGAGATGGAGCATTTCAGGGATGCATTCAGACAGACCGACGTGGACGGCTGTCTTGCCGCCTCGGTATTCCACAAGGGAATAATATCCATACCGGAACTTAAAAACTATTTGCGTAAAGAAGGAGTAGCAATCCGTGACTGACAATTTCAATCTTGATCCGGAATCACTTGACTGGGAAAAAGTTAACGGCATGATGCCGGTAATTGTTCAGAACTATGAAACCGGCAAAGTGCTGATGTTCGCCTACATGAACCGCGAGGCTCTCGACAAAACCATGGAACTCGGCAAGGCGACCTTTTTCAGCAGAACCAAACAGAGACTGTGGACCAAAGGCGAAGAATCACAGCATTATCTCTTTGTTAAATCCATCACCACCGACTGTGATCGCGATACACTGCTTCTTATGGCCGATCCGGTAGGTCCGACCTGCCACAACGGTACCGAAAGCTGTTTTGACGATCAGCCGGAACTGCCGTTTGCATTTCTGGCGGCACTGGAGGCACTGGTTGAATCACGCAAGAATTCCTCCCCTGAAGAAAGCTATACCGCCAAACTGTTCCATAACGGCATACCGCGCATAGCTAAAAAAGTCGGAGAGGAGGCGGTTGAAACTGCACTGGCAGCTGTTACCGATGATGATAAGGAATTTATCGGCGAAGTTGCAGATCTGCTGTTCCATACCACAGTACTGCTCAGCGCCAAGAATAAAAAGCTGACCGATGTTATCGAATGTCTGCAGGAACGTCACTCTGATTTCAAGAACTACAAGATCCTTCATGCCATTAAAAAGGCAAGAACCTGCTAGACTCAGGTAAATTAGAATTACTCGAACCCGCCGGCTGAACAGTTGCGGGTTTTATTGTTTCAGCAGAAACTGGCACAGATTTCATGCTTAATTTACTTACCTGAGCCGCGTCAAAACATTTTTGGAACTGTTCCTTTTATCTTCAACCAAATCAATCAATCCTGCAGTCCGTAATTCCTCTATACAGGTTCTGAATGTTTTTGATACATTACCTGAATATCCAAGTTTCCTGTACAAATCACCGGTGGAAAAATTTTCACCGTTAAGCAAAGCCAGAATACTATCCTTGATTTCGGTTCTGGTTCTTCTTTTTGAATTGATTGTAATTTTTCCGGATTTACCTGAAGGAATTTTTCCAAGAAACGCCTGATGAATAGGAATGACAACAGAAAAAAAAGTTCGCTCTTTATCCGTAAGCAATTGCGGCAAAGGTGAGCCGTTCTCTTTTATTGATTTGATTGCAGTCGGGATCCCGGTATTTCTTCCATCTACAAGATGAAGTTCCTTTAGAAAATCGCCTATACGACGATTTCTATACCTTCTTGTCCTCATCTGATACCTGCTTATGTCTTCATCAGAAATCGATCTATCGGGTCCCGGCGCACTGGTAATTTCAATTTTGGAGCTTTCAATCCGGACAGTAACCGGTTCGTGGATTTGATAAGATTTATGATAAACAGCATTTGAAAGAAATTCTTCAATTGCCTCATAGCTGTAATTTTTTATTCGAACAGACTCAGGTTGTCCCGCGACCTTGAATACTTTTTCTTCAATCACGTTATTTCTGATGTAACTGAGAGCCCCCGTCAACTGTTGATCAATCGGTCCGGTATAAATCCGTTCATCCATTCCACGACCGGTAGGATCCGGAATATTTACAATCTCTATCTGACTGTAAGGGAAAAAGCGATCCGGTTGATCATTGAAAAAGAGAATTCCTACATTCAACGGTTTGTAATATTCCCTTGGTCCGTCGGCAATCCTTAAATTTCTGGCAAGTTGTTCAGTATCAAGGTTATCAAGTTCTTTCAAAAGACTGCTGTTAACATTTTGCAAGTAATTCTTGATAAGCGGATATTTCAAATCAGTCAACTCAGCTTTTGGATTTATTCTGTCATCAAAAGGAATGTTATGCGCTAGTGATATCAATTCTTTAACATCAAGATCTGTTGCTTCTATCGTACTGGACAATTTGCGAATGTAGTAGCCCCTTTCGCTATTCTTTGCACTAAAGTACTTTGGGCAGGAATAAGGTCTTTCATATCCGCCGGGGCACCAGACCAGCAGCAGCAATTTTCCATCAAAAAATACAGGTTCGATCAGAGGAATATATACAGGTTTCAAAAATTTACAATACCTGAGTATTTCCTTTTGAATTCTGTCTACTGTATTTGGATCTATACCGTTTACAGGACGGACTACTCTGCCTTCCTTCTCTTCTGCACCAATTACAATGTAACCACCACCCCAATTATCAATATCATTGGCAAAGGCGCTAATTGTTTTCAAGGTGGTTTCCGGATTCCATCCTAGCTTAAATTCAATTCTGGCCCATTCTACAATATTTTCTGACAAAAGCTTATCTATAGTAATCGGAATCGACATATAACCCGTAAACGCTCCATAATAACCTTTGATGCTACTTAAGATTGTTTAAATTCAACAATCCAGCCTTTTCGTTTTTCAATAAGACTTAACTTTTTATAGGAAATACCACTTGAAATAATATTTCCATCTATATCTTTAACAAGGTAGGAGCCACTCTGTCTCCGACCGTATATAAATCCTGTCTGATTGTTTATCCTGACTTTATCAAACAGTCTGAATCCGTGAATTATGTAAGGTGATTGATTAAGTTTTCTTATACCGCCTTTTAAAGTTTTAAACTTATGTATCTGCCGGTTATGGCACCTTACTTTTTTATATAAATATATTCCGTCCGGCTTTGCGGAGAAATTTCCGGAAATGCAGCGGGCATCCACGTTGT
>JAEEGK010025491.1_pt1 | contig 12135 bp, 9 predicted proteins | sample 8958771 | NCBI WGS metagenome assembly JAEEGK01 (sample SAMN16246547, study PRJNA631951) | gut metagenome | biome: gut microbiome; feature: rumen; material: SC-attached | host: Bos | place: Iran: Karaj | collected 2018-10 | reverse complement strand
ACGCTCTCGCAGCGTCTCCTGATGCCGATCACCATTGAGCTCTCGCCCGCCGACATGGCATACGTCGCCCGCAATCTGCACGAATTCGAAAACGTCGGGTTCGAAATCGAGCCGTTCGGACGCAACACGGTCAAGCTGAACGCCATCCCCGCCGCCATCAGACAGGAAAACGTCGGCGGGTTCTTCCAGGACATGCTCGCCCGCATCGGCGAACTCGGCGCCGGACAGCGGCTCGCCACCGACACACTCGCCCGCGCCGCCTGCAAGGCCGCCATCAAGGCGCACGACCGCCTGTCCCTGCAGGAGGCCGCCGCGCTCATCGAACAGATGTCCCACTGCGCCCTGCCCTATTCCTGCCCGCACGGACGCCCCACCATGCTGAACATCTCCATCTCCGAAATCGAACGACGTTTCGGTCGAAAATAACATAGGAAACACCGCATCATGCCCGCCTCGAAAATGAAGAAAACCGCCTCGAAGAAGGCCGTTCCGAAGAGAATCGCGAAAACCGCAAAGACCGCTCCGGCGAAGAAACTCAAGCTCATAAAGGCCGCGGCCGACGTTTCCGGCGCGGGGTTCCGCCTCGCCGACCCGATGTGGAACGCCCACGAGATCCTCGCCGCGCTCGAAATGTACGAGGCGTTCGGCGTCTCCGCCGTCGTCTTCCCCGAGCTCTGCATCACCGGCGCGTCCTGCGGCGACCTCTTCAAGCAGAACATCCTGCTCGAAGCCGCGCAGAAGGCCGTCAAATTCCTGCTGAAGGAAACGGCGAAAAGCCCCGTCGCGTTCGTCGTCGGCATCCCCGAACGCGCCAGGTCTGGCGTCCTCTACGCCGTCACGCTCTGCATCCGCGGCGGAAAGATCGTCGCGCGCAACAAAAAGCCGCTCGACGCCCCGGCCACCGTCTTCGCCCCGATCGAGCTCGTTTCCACGAAGCCGAAACGCAACCCGGCACGCCTCATCCTCTGCCCGTCCGCGGTTCCGTCCGCCCTCATGGGGCCCGCGGATTTCAGCGCATTCGCAATGAAAACGGCGAAAGAACACGGCGCGGACTTCATCCTCGCCGCGCCCGAATCCGGCGAATCCGTGACCGACGGCTTCTACGGCATGCCCGTCTGCTGCAACGTGATGGTCAAGGACGGCGAATCCGTGCTGGCCGAACTCTCCGACCCGTGCCCCGCGCTGGAGTTTCCCGCCGAATTCGAGCCCGCGAAACAGCAGTATCTTCTGCGCTTCGAGGAAGACCCGAAGCGCCTCGCCGCGCTCGGACGCGATCCGCTGCCGTTCCTGCCGAAGGACCGCGCGGGCACGATCTGGATCACCGCCGCGCTCGAATCCGCTCTGGCGCACCGCATGGCCACCGCGCATGCCACCAAGTTCGTGATCGGCGTTTCCGGCGGGCTCGACTCCACGCTGGCGCTCCTCGTGGCGCACGAAGCCGCCGCCGCGCTGAATCTCCCGGCATCCTCGGTCATCGCGATCTCCATGCCCGGATTCGGCACCACGTCCCGCACGAAAAACAACGCCGCCCAGCTCGCGAAACTCCTCGGCTGCGACTGCCGCACGGTCGACATCCGCCCGGCCTGCCTTCAGCACTTCGCCGACATCGGGCACGATCCGAAGGTCGCCGACGTGGTGTTCGAGAACGCCCAGGCGCGCGAACGCACCCAGATCCTGATGGACGTGGCGAACGGCTCGAACGCGCTTGTGGTCGGCACCGGCGACCTCTCCGAGATCGCACTCGGCTGGTGCACCTACAACGGCGACCACATGAGCATGTACGCGGTCAATTCCGGCGTGCCGAAGACGCTCGTCCGCCACCTCGTATCGTTCTACGCGGATTCCCACGGCGGAAAGATCGCCTCCGTGCTGAAAGACATCCTCGACACGCCCGTCTCGCCCGAGCTCGTTCCCGCCTCGAAAAACGGCGAATCCGGACACAAGACGGAACAGATCCTCGGCGCGTACGAACTGCACGACTTCTACCTATTCCACCTCGTCCGCCTGAACGAATCCCCGCGCGAGATTCTCCGCAAGGCGAAGAAAGTCTTCGCCGGAAAGTACGCCCCCGAGGAAATCCGCCGCACGCTCGAACTCTTCCTCCGCAGGTTCTTCACCCAGCAGTTCAAGCGGTCCTGTTCGCCCGACGGCCCCGCGGTCTCCCCGCTCTCGCTCTCGCCGCGTTCCGGCTGGCGCGTCCCGTCCGACGCCTCTCCGGCGCTCTGGCTCGACGACCTGAAATAACCGGAAGACCGCCCCGCAATGAACGCTTCATCCGTCAGCTTCCTCGACGTCGTCCGCGACTTGTTCTCGGACGCCCCCGGCATCGCGATCTTCGACCCCGCGGTGTTCTCGGAGGCGATTCACGAATACCCGGTCTTCTTCGCGTTCGTCGCGTTCTGGTTCGGATGCTGCATCGGGTCGTTCCTGAACGTCTGCGTCTACCGGCTCCCGCTCGGCATGAGCCTGGTCACGCCGCCGTCGCACTGTCCGAAATGCGACCATAAGATCACGGTGTGGGAGAACATCCCGATCTTCAGCTACCTGTGCCTGCGCGGCAAATGCCGCTGGTGCGGCGCGCCGATCTCGCCGCGCTACCTCATCGGCGAAATGACTGTCGGCATGATGTATATGGCGGCGTTCGCGCTCGTACTTCGTTATGATCTGCCGCTGCCGACGATGTTCGTGTATTTCCTGACCATTTCCGTGGCGTGGCCCGCCGCGCTCATCGACATGAAAGTCCGCCTGATCCCGAACGAGCTGACCTACTCGCTGCTGGTCCTCGCCCCGCTGTACCACCTGCTTCACGGGATCGGGCTGGAGCCGCATTTGCTCGACTGGCACGGGTTCCTGATCTCCGTCGTGACCGCCGGGCTTTTCGGTACGCTCCTGACGCTCTTCGCGTGGCTCGGTGAAAAGACCATGAAACGCGAGGCGTTCGGGCTCGGCGACGTGAAGCTGATCGCCGGGTTCGCCGCCGCGCTCGGGGCGCTTCCGACCATGTGGATCATGTTCGCGGGCTCGCTCATCGCGCTCGTCTTCATGCCGATTTACACGTTCAAGCATCCGAAATTCCGCCGCCGCGGGTTCGCGTTCGGCCCGTTCCTCGCGGTCGGCCTCGGCCTCTGGCTCATCTTCGGCATCCCGTTCACGGACGCCCTGGTCTACCCGAACATGGACCTCGACATCTCCGCCGTCGCGTTCGTCAACGACCATCACGCCAACCACTACGAGACCTACCGCGAACGCATGCTGGAGCTGGCGTACGAACGCCGCATGCGGGAATTCGAGGCTGGCGACGAAGACGACGCGGATGCGCCGGAGGAACCCCAGCCGGAGGAGTCGGACCGGGCAGCCGAACCGTCGACCGACGATCTTACCATTCCCGCCGGCAACACCGAAGGCTCGCCTGAATCCGCCCCGGATGAAGCCACCCCTGCGGAAGATACCCCGCAATAAAAATACGGCATTTTGCTTGACTTTCCGTTCCCTTTACGGTATATTATCAGAAAACGCGGGCGCGTGTCGCGCTCCGTTCCGTAAAATGAACTGAAAGGACTCCATTGTGAACCGTTATCTCTGGTTGTATGCGGCGGCGTTTGCGGCATCGTTCCTGATCTCGCTGCCCGTCGTGCCGCTGTGCCGGATCCTCGCCCGGCGGACGGGCATCATGGACGTCCCGAAATCCGAGGGGCACAAGCTCCACGGCAAGGCAACCCCGCTGCTGGGCGGCGTGGCGATCCTGATCTCATGGCTCCTGCCGGTACTCGCGGGCATCCTCGCGCTTCTCGTCGCGCCCGGACGGTTCCCGGAGGAGATCGCCGGCGGCTTCCGCAACATCTCCGGCGAGCTCGCCATGATCTGCGTCTGCGCGGTCGCGGCGGTCGTGCTGGGGGTGATCGACGACAAGCACGCCATGCGCGCCTCGTTCAAATTCGCCGGGCAGTTCCTCATCGCGTTCGCCATGGTCTTCTTCGGCGGGCTCCACATCACGATCTTCATCGATTCGCCGTTCCTGACCGTCCCGATCTCCGTCTTCTGGATCGTCTTCATCATGAACGCCATGAACTTCTTCGACAACATGGACGGACTGTCCGTCGGCACTGCCGCCATCGCGTTTCTCTTCTTCACGGTCGCGGCGTGGAGCGGCGGCCAGTTCTTCGTGGCGGCGCTCGCGGCGTGTTCGGCGGGCGCGTGCTGTGGCTTCTGGCTCTTCAACAAGGCTCCGGCGTCGATCTTCATGGGCGACGCGGGCAGCCATCTGGTCGGGTTCCTGCTGGCGGTCGTCAGCGCCCGCGTGACCTACTACAACCCCGAGGTCGCCACCGCGAAATATTCCGTCCTGATCCCGCTTTTCATCCTCGCGGTCCCGATCTTCGACGCCTTCGCGGTCGTGCTCATCCGCTTCCGCAACCACAAGCCGTTCTACATCGGCGACCATAACCACATTTCGCACCGGTTCGTGCGGATGGGCCTCTCCCGTCCGCAGGCCGTCCGGATCATCCACCTGCTGTCCATCGTGGCGGGCCTCGGCGCGATCCCCCTGCTCTGGGGCGACGCCCGGACCTGCTTCCTGCTTCTGGCGCAGGGGCTGGTGATCCTGCTGCTTCTGACTTTGCTTCAATTTCAAACGATACCCAAATCAAACGAAAACCAGGAGAAACCCCACCATGAACGATCCTGAAAAGACAAACGAGTCCTCCATGAAGTTCCGCCGCATCGGCGGGTCCTCGCAGCTCGTCATCGAATCCGCGGACGACTTCCGCAACGCCTACGAGCTCGATCCGGCGCACTGGACGCTCACCAGCATCCCCGCGAAAAACCTGCTCTGCCCGGCAGATTTCCTCGCCCTTATCCCGCAGGACGCCTCCGGCCGCATCCATGTGAAGGACGTCCGCGCCCTCCTGAAGTGGATCATCTCCGCCGTTTCCGACCTCTCCGACTTCATCACCGCCGCGCCCGCGCTCCGTCTCGCCGCCCTGAACACGGCGGACGCCGACGGACAGCGCGCGAAGGAGACCGCCGAGCTCGCGCTGAAGCGCATCGGCGCGGCAAACGCCTCCGCCATCACGATCGAGCAGATCAACGAGTTCAAGACGCTCGTCTCCAACGCACTCCAGAACGGCGACGGCATCATCCCGCCCGGCCCGGTGAAGGACGAAATCACCGCCGAGTGCATCAAGTTCGCCATGGCCGCCGCCGGGTCGCAGAAGGACATCTCCGGCGCGGACGGCGTGGGCGCGGCCGAACTCGACGCCTTCGAAGGCATGCTGAAAGGCTTCCTCGCCTGGACCGACGAAGGCATCGCCCGCGAGAAGGAGCTCTTCCCCTACGGCTCCGCCACCGCCGGGCTCTGGAGCGGGTTCCTCGGCATAGCATCCGACGTCGACGACTACTTCGAGAGCTGCCATGCCCTCGTCTACGCCGGCGCTTCCGAAGCCGGATCCCGCGTTTCGAAGAACACGTTCGACCCGAACGACTCCTCCTCCGTCGAGGACTTCTTCAAGAAGGCCCCGCTCGCGCCCGCCGATCCCGCCTGCATCCTGCACATGAACGAGCGCGTGAACCCGAACCGCGCCGCCGCGCTCGATGCGTTCTTCAAGGCGTTCCGCGCGGCCGTCCCCGGCGACGCCGCCTCCATCAGTGAAGCCGAGTGGACCGCGTTCAAGGCCGCCATCGCCCCGTACGGAGACTGGACCGGGCGCAAGAACACGGACAAGCTCGACGGCCTCGACCTGGCGCGCCTCCGCGAAGTCGCCGCATCCAAGGCGTTCGAAAACATCCGCGCCATGATCGCCGAGGACGCCGTGGTCTCGAACAACGTCACCTGCTGCGATCTCGTCCGCAAGGTCATCATCTGCCAGACCAACCTGCGCGAGTTCCTGAACAACTTCATCAACATGGAGGCGCTCTTCTCCCCCGAAAAGCGTTCCTTCATCCTCGCCGGCAAGCTCGTCATGAACGGCTACAACTTCCACATGTGCATGATCGTCCACGACGTCGCCGCGCACAAGAAGATCGCCGCCACCAGCAACGTCTGCGTCATGTACATCACCGTCACGACCGGCACCGCCCCCGCCGTGAAGTCCATGAACCTCGCCGTCGCGGTCACCGCCGGCACCATGCGCCGCCTCTTCGTCGGCAAGTCCGGCGTCTTCTACACCCCGGACGGGCTCATCTGGGACGCCGTCATCACCGACCTCATCCAGCAGCCCGTCTCGCTCAAGGAAGCCATCCTGATGCCGTTCTACCGCATCGGCGACATCATCCAGGCGCAGGCGGAAAAGCACTTCGCCGCGAAGACCAACGCGTTCGAGGCCGACGTCACGAAGGGCGTCGACGCCAAGCTCGCCGGCGGCGACCAGCCGAAGAAGGAAGGCGGACTCAACATGCCCATGCTCATCATGGGCGGCGGCGTCGGCATCGCCGCGTTGGGCAGCAGCTTCGCGTTCATGGCGAAGAGCCTCCAGGGCGTTTCAATCTGGCGCATCCTCGCAGTCCTCCTCGGCATCTTCATCATCATCTGCGCCCCGTTCGTGATCCTCTCGCTCCTGAAGCTCTTCCGCCGCAGCCTCACGCGCTTCCTCGAAGCCAACGGCTGCGCCCTGAACCGCGAAATGCGCCTCACGCTCGCGCTCGGCAGAATCTTCACCTACGTCCCGCGCATTCCCGGCAAGTTCTCCACCTACGCGCTGAACACCGCCTCCGCGGGCGACGATCCCGACCTCGACGACGCGTCCAAGCATCCGCTTCTGAACGCCTTCTTCAAGCTCCTGATCGTCGTGCTGATCCTCCAGCTCATCCTCTTCATCTGGTTCAAGTTCTTCCTGAACAACTGAAGACGGACCTCCGGCGGCGGCATGAAGGCCAATCCCCCTCTGCCGCCTCCGGGCTCACCTCCTCGCGAACGATTCGCGAAAAACGTTTTTCACGTCCGCGAAACAGCATCAGAAACACCGTTTTTCCGCATCCGTCAAAGATTATTTCAGGTTTTGCAGGAAAAAACTGATTTAAATTCTTTTTTACGCCTTGTTTTTTGTGGAAGAAATGTTATATTAAAGCGACCCGCATGGCACTGCCGGAGCGATCCGGCGGAAACGCGGGTGCCCCGCCCTGAAAATCCCATCAACTCCTATCCATAAACCCCAAACCATAAGGTAACACACAATGGCACAAAACTTTGACTTCAACGAAGTGGTCGAGCATTTCAAGAAGGTCGTCACCACCCAGTTCTTCTGCTTCGACGGCAGAATGAGCAAGCGCGATTTCTGGATGTTCATGATCCCGGTCATCATCCTGAACTGCCTCCTGAACTGGACCGTCATCGTCCCGCTCGCCCTCATCCTCCCGTCCCTCGGCGCGACGGCCCGTCGTCTCCACGACCTCGGCAAGACCGGCTGGCTCCAGCTCATCGGTCTCATCTGCCCGCCGATCGGCTCGATCGTCGTTCTCCTCATGTGCATCCCGGACGGCGAAGCCGGCGAAAACAAGTACGGTCCGGCCCCTGCCGCTCCTGCTGAAAAGGCCGAGTAAGCTCCTGATCCGATTCGCGCTCATCCGAGTGCGATACCGTCCGCGCCCGTCGAAATCCGACCGGCGCGGATTTTTCTTTTCGGACGCGGCGTTTTCCGCTTGTCATTTTCCGGTTCCGCGTGTATATTATCCGCGGACGCTTCCCGCATCCGGACGCAAACGGTCAACCAGCACACGAAAGGATTTCACCATGAGCGACACCAAACGCATTTCCCTGCTCGGCGTCATCGTCGAGGACAACACCGCCTCCGACCAGATCAACAAGATCCTCCACGCCTACAGCCAGTTCATCGTCGGCCGCATGGGCATCCCGTACCATTCCCGCGGCGTGAGCATCATCAGCGTCGTGCTGGACGCCACGCAGGAGACCGCGGCCGCGCTCGCCGGCGAACTCGGCGCCATCGCGGGCGTGAGCTGCAACATCGTCTCCGCGAAGAGCTGATCTCAACCTCATTTCCCGATCTACGACACCCCGGCCGGAACGGCGCACGTTGCCGTTTCCGGCTTTTTTCCGCTTTTTCCGGCATCTTTCCGCCGCACGCCCTTGAAAAAAAGTTATATGGTATTATAGTTATTAAAACGGGTCTCCCCCGCCTGAAAACAGTTCTTTATTTGACCATAAACCATAATTCACACCAGCAAGGACACCTCCCATGAAATCCGTCCGCCCGCTCTTCCGCCGTCTCCTCGCCTCGCTCGCAGTCGCTTCCGCGGCCGCGTTCCTCTCCCTGTCCACGTCCTCCTGCGCATGCTGCTCTTCGGACGGCGACGACAGCTTCCCCGAGGTCACGGAGGACAATTTCGGCGCGTACCTGATGGTCTCCTTCCGCGAACAGTACCACGACATCTTCTTCGCGCTCAGCAGCGACGGCTACACGTTCACCGACGTGAACAACAACAAGCCCGTGCTCCTCGGCATCGACCTCGCCGAGCAGAAGGGCATCCGCGATCCGCACATCTTCCGCGGCCCCGACGGCTTCTACATGGCGGCGACCGACCTGCACATTTACGCCCAGCGGCAGGGGCTCCGCTCCACCCAGTGGCAGCGCGACGGCCAGAAATACGGCTGGGGCAACAACCGCAGCCTCGTCCTGATGAAGTCGAAAGACCTCATCAACTGGACCAGCACGCACTTCGACGTCGCGGCGGCGTTCCCCGAGCTCGGCGACATCAGCCAGGCGTGGGCCCCGGAAACCGCCTACGACCCGGAGGAAGGCAAGATCTTCGTCTACTTCACGCTCGGGCTCAAGGGCGGTGAAGTGAAGCAGCTCTATTATTCTTACACGGACAAGGATTTCACAAAACTCGTGACCGTGCCGAAGCTCCTCGGATTCGATCCCGACCTGGGCGACCACTCCTACATCGACGGCGACCTCTCCTACGGCAACGGCAAGTTCCACCTCTTCGACTACGACAGCGGCATCAAGCACGCCGAGTCCGACCATCTGCTCTACGGCTACAAGTACGTGAACGACGAGAACTGCGCGAAGACCGGCGGCGCGGTGGAGGCCCCGAACGTGTGGCGCCGCATCGGCACCGACAAGTACGTGCTCATGTTCGACAACTACAGCTTCCCGAACGAAATGGCGTTCAGCGAGACCACGGACTTCCGCGAGTTCACGAACCTCGGCCGCTTCAACCAGGGCGTCATGAAGACCACGAACTTCACCGGAGCCAAGCACGGTGCGGTCATCATGCTGACCAAAGACGAGGCCGAAGCCTTCGCGAAATACTGCGGCATCGAAAAATACTGATCTCCGTCTGCCCTCATTTCCCGCCGGGACGAAACCATACCGTCCCGGTGTTTTTTTGTCTTCGCGCACGTGTTCAGCTTGATTTTTAAAAAGAATTATGCTATATTAGGTTTTTGTATTTGAAGATAGGATTGCGCGCGATTTCCGTTTCCCTCAAATTAAAGGAAAACGCCGCACCAGACGGAGCACCATCGAACATGATCAAAAGCATCTTACTGACCGGCGTGGGCGGACAGGGCATCCTGTTCGCGGCGGGCATCATCGCGTCCGCCGCCGAAGCCGCCGGATTCAATGTCACGACCAACGAGATCCACGGCATGGCGCAGCGCGGCGGCAGCGTGACCGCCCAGGTCCGCTACGGCGAAGGCTCGTTCGCCCCGCTCGCGGTCTCCGGCGGCATCGACGTGATCGCCGCCATGGAGCACATCGAGGCTATCCGCTACGCCCACTGGCTGAAGCCCGGCGGACTCGCGGTCGTCGCGAAAACGAGCGTGATCCCGGTCACCGTCACGACCGGAGCCTGCACCTACCCCGACGACGTGGAGGACCGCCTCCATGCCGTTTTCCCGCGCCTCGTGTACCTCGACTGCAACGCCCTCGCGCAGGAGCTCGGCAACGTCCGCCTCGCGAACACGATCCTGACCGGGGCGCTCTCCAAGGGCCTCCCCGAAATTAACGAAGACCACTGGCACGCCGGACTCCTCGCCCGCGTCAAGAAAGGTTTTGAAGAAGCAAACTTAACCGCATTCACGAAAGGAAGAATGCTATGTTCCGATATTTGAACGAAGAACTCGAAACGCTCTCCCGCGCCCAGATCACCGAACTCCAGAACAAACGCCTGAAGGAGATCGTCGCCCACACCGCGAAGAACTCCCCCTGGTCCGCCGCCCGCTACAAGGCCGCCGGCATCGATCCCGCGAACTTCCGCGGCCTCGCCGACCTCCACAAGCTCCCGTTCTGCTCCAAGAAGGACTTCCGCGACCAGTACCCGCTCGGAATGTCCTGCGTGCCGCGCAACCGGCTCGCCGAAATGCACATGTCCAGCGGCTCCACCGGCACCCCGGTCGTGATGCCCTACACGCTCGCCGACCTGAAGCAGTGGGCGCGCTGCATGGGCCGCTGCTACGTCATGGCGGGCGCGAATCCCGGCGACACCTGCCAGATCACGCCCGGCTTCGGCCTCTTCAACGGCGGCTTCGGCTGCTACCACGGCGCGCGCGAGGCGGGGCTCTTCGTCGTCCCGACCGGCGCGGGCAACACCGTCCGCCAGGTCAAGCTCGCCCGCGACTTCCAGACCCGCGTGATGGTCGCCGTCGTGTCCTACTCCATCCGCATCATGGAGATCCTCGCCGAGACGAACCAGTCCCTGCCCGACCTGAAGATCGGCATCTTCGGCGCGGAATCGTTCTCCCCCGGCATGAAGAAGCGCATCCGCGACGGGCTCGGCATCGACGCGTTCGACATCTACGGCATGACCGAGACCGGCGGCATCGGCAGCGGCATGGACTGCCCCGCCCACGAAGGCATCCACATGTGGGAAGACGAGTACATCGTCGAACTCGTCGACCACGAGACCGGCGAGCCCGTCCCGGACGGAGAATTCGGCGAGATCACGGTCACCAGCCTCACCCGCGAAGCGCTCCCCGTGATCCGCTTCAAGACCGGCGACCGCGGCCGCATCCTGACCCGCGAAAAATGCGTCTGCGGACGCACCCACCTGCGCCTCGACACCATCAGCGGCCGCCTCGACGACATGCTCATCATCTCCGGCGTGAACTTCTTCCCGAACCAGGTCGAGCAGTCCCTGCTGAAGGTCCCCGGCGTGCTCCCGAACTACCAGATCATCATCCGCGACGACCACGGCATCAAGAGCCTGCGCGTGAACGTGGAGGCCGAGCCCGGCGTGACCGGATACATGGTCGAAAAACAGCTGAAGGAAGACCTCGGGTTCTCGCCGGAAGGCGATATCTACAAGCCCGGCGAACTCCCCCGCACCGAAGGCAAGGCCAAGCGCATCTTCTACGAAACGGTCGGCGAAGAGAACAAAACCGAAGGAGGCAAATGATGAACAGCGTTGTTTCCCCTGAAATCCTCGGCTACATGGAGCATTCCTCCTGGATCCGCAGGATGTTCGAAGCGGGCATCGAGCTCAAGAAGAAATACGGCGACGACCAGGTCTACGATTTCAGCCTCGGCAATCCCGATATGCCCCCGCCGCCCGAAGTGAAGGCCGCGCTGCTCGACTTCGCGCAGACCGCCGACCGGCCCTACGCCATCGGCTACATGCCGAACGCCGGTTTCGCGGACACCCGCACCGCACTCGCCCGCAAGGTCTCGCAGGAGCAGTCCGCGGAGATCGACGCCTCGCACGTGATCGTGACCTGCGGCGCCGCCGGCGGCCTGAATGCCGTCTTCCGCGCCACGCTGGAGCCCGGCTGCGAAGTCCTCTGCCCCGCGCCCTACTTCGTCGAATACGGCTTCTACGTCTCGAACTTCGGCGGCAAGCTCCGCCCCGTACCGTCGCACCCGGAGGATTTCTCGCTCGACATCGAGGGATTCCGCGCCGCGCTGAGCGACAAGACGCGCGCCGTGATCATCAACTCCCCGAACAACCCGACCGGCCGCATCTACAACCGTGAAGAACTCGCCGCGCTCGCCGACGCCCTCCGCGAACAGTCCGAAAAGAACGGCCGTCCGATCCTGCTCATTTCCGACGAGCCGTACCGCTTCCTCAACTTCGAACATCTCGAAATCCCCTCGCTCTTCTCGCTCTACGACGACTCCATCGTGATCGGCTCATTCTCCAAGAACCTCTCGCTTGCGGGCGAACGCGTCGGCTACGTGGCCG
>JAEEGK010025489.1_pt1 | contig 12135 bp, 11 predicted proteins | sample 8958771 | NCBI WGS metagenome assembly JAEEGK01 (sample SAMN16246547, study PRJNA631951) | gut metagenome | biome: gut microbiome; feature: rumen; material: SC-attached | host: Bos | place: Iran: Karaj | collected 2018-10 | reverse complement strand
TGGTTCGCGTGGGCGGCTCGAAGGCCATTCCGGTGGATATCCGGCTGATTTGCGCCACGAATATGGATCTGGAGCAGCTGGTCCGGGAGGGCCGGTTCAGGGAAGATTTGTACTACCGCATCAACACCGTGCATATCAACCTTCCTCCGCTTAGAGAACGCAGGGAGGACATCGTGCCGCTGGCTCAACTATTCCTGGAGCGCTTCTCCGAGAAGTACCATAGGCATCTTACCGGGCTGGACAATTCGGCAAAGGTCGCGTTGGAAAGCGCCTGGTGGAGCGGGAATATCCGGGAGCTGCAGAACTGCATCGAGAAGGCCGTCATCCTCTCTGATGGTACTGAATTGACGGCAAAAGATATTCAGCTGGAGCAATCCAAGTCAGGGACATCGACTTCCGGCACGCTCAGGGCAGTCAACGAGGCAGAAGAGGAGCGCCTGATTCGGGAAGCAATGGAACGTAGCAACGGGAATATTTCCAGCACCGCCAAGATGCTCGGCGTGAGCCGGCCGACGCTTTACGCCAAACTGAAGAAATACGGCCTATGACCTTCACTGTGTGGCATATCATCGGGGCCTGCATCATCGTCACCATCATTGCGGCGGTGATTGCTACGATTCGGACACGCCGGAAAGACATCAGGAAGGTAGCCTATATGATGGATGCGCTGGAGGATGGTGAACTGAACTTCCGGTTCCAGGAGAAAAACAAGTTCAACCGAACGCTCAACCGTATCCGTACCATTTTCGAGAAGCAGCGTCAGGCGCACGAGCAAGACTCCTGGACCAAACTCATTCGCGTGCTCACGCACGAGATTATGAATACGGTGTCACCGATTGCATCCCTCTCTGACGCAATGGCCAAGTCGGTCGATGAGAACGGCCATAGTGAACTTGATATCAAGGCCGGGCTGGAGACCATCTCCGACTCCTCCAAGAACCTGATTGGCTTCGTTCAGACCTACCGCCAGCTCTCCGGTGTGGCGAAGCCGATTCGCAAGGCGCTGGACCTGCGGGAACTGATGGATAGCGTCATCGGATTGAACAGTGAGTTTGCCGCCAGTTGTGGTGCCACCTGCAAGTATCGGCCTGAGGAGGATGATCTGATGATTTATGCCGATGAAGGCCAGATTTCGCAGATTCTTATCAACCTCATCAAGAATGCCCTGCAGGCTGGAGCTAAGCACATCGACATAACCGCGAAGATGGGCAAGGATGACGACGTGATTATCCAGGTGGCCAATGATGGCGAGCCTATTCCTGTCTCTGCCCAGGAGCAAATCTTCATCCCATTCTACACCACCAAGAAAGACGGTTCTGGCATTGGTCTGTCCATTTCCCGCCAGATTATGCGGCAACACAACGGGACTATCGACCTTGTCCGGAGTGATGTAAACCAGACGGTGTTTGAACTCAGATTCCGGTAAAATATCTAGTTGAGTTATAGCAATAACAGGAGTAACAAGTGATTCCTTCAATACTCATCGCATCGCAAGGAGTCATACAGAGATTATAGCAAACTTATCTCTGCGTCTACTAAATATACTGCCGGAATCTTACAGGAATCTTCATCATGAGAATAAAAAAAACAATAAGTAATTGTAGTAAAGCGACACTCACTAAGCAAGAGCAGTTTGTTCTACTCGATTGACATCTGCGAGTTTCATTAGTAGTTGGCTTGTCTCTGCGGCGGATTTGTCAAAACCGAAGATTAGGTAATCCGATGTATCGGATGGACGGAAGAACTGTCCACGGAAAGTGTCACGATTTGTGATAGCAAATCTCTCTACCGAGACAACTGGCCAAACTTTATAGAAATCATATGCGCCGTTAAGACGGTTCACAATACCATCACGAAGTTGGCTGCGCAGTATACCCTTGGCTGCACTGACTCCTGATTCTAGGACATAGTGGGACAGAACGTAGAGGAAATTGATGTTAAATCCACACAGGACCAGGGAATCACGATCGAAAGGACGATTTACAAAATGCCTATTCGGGGCAAACTGATTCTTCATCGGCCTCAAGGCTGGTTCCGTGAAATTCATATCATCAGGATTGACATATCCTCTTATAAAGAAGTTCGGTGTGATGTCGTAACCTTCAGTTATGGCGTCACGGTATCTGATCCTACCACTAGGAGTACGCTTCAAGATCTCATCAATATTAAGCTGGATGATGTTCTTTGCGTATGTGTATTGTTTGAATACGGATGTCCCCTCGATATCCTCCTCCCTCTTATAGTACTTTGAGTCTCCGATGAAATAAATCTGGCCATCAGATGTCAGCGACTTGTCTGTATAAAGGTGATCGATGATTTTCCCGTCAGGCAATTTTCTGTAGTTGTCATACTCAGCATCACCAATCAGCACATCTATCATATCCTCAAAGACGATGTTGTAATTACGAACCATCAGAGCCTCTTCTTTCTGTTTACCTGCAGCAATACGCTCCGCTTTCTCGAAGAAAGCATAGAGTAATTTCCACAGAGCCACCAATTCATCAGTGAAGTACTTTTTCCTGATAGCCCGAAGCCGCCTGGTACCCTTTCCACTGTCGATGATCGTCTGAATCTTTCTGGCAGGAATCAGCGGATAATTGACGTTTGGAGTAACATTGAAGCGATATGTCTGCCGTAGATAATCCAGGACTGAATAGAAAAGGACAATTATCTCTTCATCATAGTTGACGACCTTGTTCTTATTCCTGAATTCTGCGTAGAATGGTTCACCATTCTGGAGTATCGGTTGGATTTTGCTGATAGTCTTTCCCCAATGGATTTTGTTGTTACCAGAGGAATTAATTATAGAGATATATGTGAAAAGGTTCTGATGCTCTTTATGAAAGCGCAACAAAGCAAGAATCAAATCAATATATGTTGCCGAGCTATCGCGGCCAACACCTTTTGCAACATTATTTGGCTGATTTGAAACGATTTCTGTTTTTCCGTTCCTTTGCTCAAATTTCCGAATGCTCTGATACAACCAGACCGTCATCTGGAGTATTGTCTGCAGACGCGAATCAGTGAGTAACGGATTCGCAGGATCGTTAAGGTCATATACGGCCTCGGGAAGATATTTTCCAAAGACTGCCCAGCTGGTGACATTATCCGGTCCCGGATCTGTGATAAAGTTTCCCTGCTCATCCTTTTGGGTAGCAATGAGACCGAGAAAGATTTTCGGAAGGATAAAGACTGCATCCTGAATCTCCGGAGCATAGAAGTAGCCGACCGAAATCAGTTTGGCTTCGTCGTATTTCTCTGAAATGTAGAAATACTGACTCAGCCCCGACTTCTGGATGATGGGGAGATGATAGGTATAGTCTTCAAAGAAAATCTTCATGCTCTACTCTTGAGGTGTAGATGTTTCTCCTTCTGTCTTCCAAGACAGTCCCAGATTCTCGAAGAAACCAAGTAGCATTTCTTGTCCCTTGGATGTATATAGCTTATTAAAGGAGAATTCTGCAGCATCGTCTTTGATGCGGAAGAAATTATTGTCTGTGCCGGCCTCTTCCTTGCACACTTCGCTCCAGAGATAGAACATCACTTTATCCTTGAATTCATCCTCCCCGACGCTATGGCGGATAAAGAAATTGCCCATCTGCTTGTCCTCGGACTGAGTGACACGATAGATCTCAGAATTAACCTTTTGAAGGAACTCATGCCAGGAATAAACACGCCCCGCCACATTGATGGTGAACTTCTCTGACTCCTCATTCTTATAGTCAATAGGTACATATTTCCATTCCCAACGACGTTTAAAGGCACTATCCATTGGGAATAAAGACTGGTCTGACGTATTCATTGTCGCCAGAATGTGGAGGTTTGCCGGAAGCGAAATCTCGCCATTGGCAATCCCATCATTGTCACGTCCGAGAACATCTTCTTTCAGAAGGTAGTTTTTCAGATCCGCATCAGCCACAATCGGATACTCAGACTTTCCATACATATCGCGGTCAAGCAGCTGGAAGAGGTCGCCGAATATCTGAGCGCAGTTTCCACGGTTGATCTCCTCAATTACCAGGAAGACCGGGTCATCAGGATTCTGCCAGGCCTTTACATAGGCATTGGTGAATGCCTGAGGGACAAATTCATAGGTTATGGAGCTTCCTTCCACTTTTGAAGCAGCACATTTGCGGGAGAGATACTCTCCAACGGCAAGCGCTTTATCGGTCTCTGCCGAGACAGTAGCTGGAGACTCACCTGCAGGAGTAAAAATCTTGAGTCTCTGTTCCGTAGAGAGCTCTTTAATGGATTTCCAATACTTTGCGACAAACTTATGGAAAGCTCTAGGCGATTCAGTACTCTTGAAAGCAAGATACATCTCAGCCAAATCATCTGCGCTAAGTAAAGCATCCTCATCTGCAGGAGCGGCCTTACATACCGGTTTATAGGAGCCCACAAAAGAGGCATAATCGGTGTCCGGATGGAATGTTGTGCGAACCGAAATGCCATTAAACTGCTCGATTACCCCACGAACAGTGAACGATTTTCCACTGCCTGGTGTTCCGAAGTAGATCCTCTGGAGTGTATGAGCCGGCCTTTCATACACCGGAGGCGCAATCTGATTCTCTTCCAGGGAAACAGCCTCACCTATGGTGTGAGGATTGGAAGGGATCCACACCAAATGCTTATTACGGCCAACCATACAGCTATAGAATTCTGTGGTTCTAACCAATAGTGCCTCTAGAGCAGATCGGTTGCTGCCCGAGTTATTGAAAATGACATCAATAGAAAAGGGCTTATTCTCCACTACGCCTTTCTCGAGAATTTCAAAAAGTCTGGTAGTGAACTTGGTCCGTTTTCCCTCAGGGTTGTCACTTGTGACCTTCCTCGCAATAACCTCCTGAGCCGAAAAGTCTACGGAATCCAGTATAACTTTGCTTGATGTTCTTGAAACATAGTCATAGACCACCCCTTTTTCAAGTGAGTCTAATAGTCCAAGAATGTGCTTGACCGTGATTTTCATAAGCTATCTGTTTTTTTCTATATAATCGTAAATAGACTTGGCGATGCAGTTTGCAGCCACGTAAGGGACTCCGTTACCAATAGTTTTGAAAGCATCAGTGAGAGTCATATCAGTAGGTAATTCATACTCTTTTGGCAAAGACTGAAGGGCAAGGGCTTCTGCCACTGAAATCCGCCGGGGCTGATATGGATGAATATGAACCTCATTATTGCCGTAAGCCACCGTAGGCGAATATCTCCATCGATGAAGACGCTTATAGCTCTTTTTCTGGTTGTCACCCTCATCCTTTGTCTCAAACCTGTATATCCCTGCACGAGGTTGGAAATACATCCCGGCATTAGGATGATTCATAACGTCATTCTTCTTCCACCAGTATTGAACCGTCAGTTCTTCGATTATGCCTTCAGGAACTGGGGTAGGCACATTTTCCCTATAGGGTGAAGTGGTCGGCCAATTACAGGAGCGGATCTGCTCCATGTCGTATTTCCGATATTTATCCCAGGGGAAATCCAACAATTCGCCACCTTCAGCAGGGATATTGCTGTCATTGATTAGAGACTCGTGGACACCAATCAAGATTATCCGCTCTCGCTCCTGAGGCACACCGTATTCCAAGGTGTTTATGAGCTTCTCAGTGAGGCTATAGCCATTCTCCCGGAATTGATTCTTCAGCTGTTCAAAAAAAGCACGATGCCTTGCTGTTCTGTATAAACCCTTGACATTCTCAAAAAGGAAAAAGTCCGGAAGTGTCTGGCAAATAATCTCGGTATATGTTCCTGACAATTTGCCATTTTCACCATCTTTACCACGATTCTTTCCGGCCACGGAGAAATCCGGGCAAGGAGGGCCACCAATAATTCCGGTCAGGCGTCGTTTCTTGGACTCTTCTATCTGGTGCTGCAGTACAGCCAATTTTACCGGCTCTAGTAGAGTAGTAATATCCTCAACATGGTGTCCATATTTCGGTTCAGGAAGGTTCATCTTCTCCCGAGAATATCTGTAGACATCGTTGAAAGCTTTGTGAAACTCGTTCACATACACGACATCATAATGTCCGGATAACTCAAATCCGAGATCCAAAAAACCGGCGCCGGAGAAGAATGAAAAAATATTGAATTTGCGTTTACTCATAAGAATCCATCTATTATTGGTCTTTCGGAGAGCGCAATAGCTCACCGACCTCAACTTCCAAGACACGTGCAATATCAATCAAAGTGCCAGCACCAGGTTGTGCGCTGTTTGTGCACCACTTCGAGACAGTAGCAGGGTCTTTCCCAAGTTGTTCCGCAAGCCACTTATTTGACCTGTTTTTCTCGGCAAGAACAACTTTAATACGGTTGATTGCTCCTTTCATTAACTATTTGCTGATTGTTGAACACACAAATTTAATGAATAATTTTCAATTCGCAGAATGAAGTGTTATTTTTGCAAATAGCAATCATGTCAGACGTTCTTACACCCGAACAGCGCCACCGCAATATGGCCGCCATCCACTCCGTCTCAACGAAGCCGGAGCTGAAGTTACGTAATGCCCTCTGGCACCTGGGGTTCCGTTATAAGGTGAACGATAAGCGGCTGCCTGGCAAACCGGATATCGTCCTTCCAAAATATCGTACTGCCATCTTTGTTCACGGCTGTTTTTGGCATGGTCACAAAGGATGTAAAGATAGTCACACGCCCAATACTAATACTGACTATTGGACGTCCAAAATAACCCGAAATCAGCAACGCGACCAAGATGTCTGGCGCCAACTCGAAGCTAAAGGTTGGTCTGTCATCATCATATGGGAGTGCGAACTAAAGACTATCCGCTTGCAGAAAACTATTGACATGACAGTTGCAGCCATTAGACAGAATGGCGAGAGCCATCGCCGAGCTCAAGATCTAAAGAGGCTAATCCGGGAGGAGTACCAGCAACAACGCAAGCAACAGAAGGCATTTGAGGCCACATTAAAAGAAGAGATATTGAAGCAATTCCCAAAAGATTAACCCCGAGTTTCCAGCCCCTATCAAATCATGATGATGGCTAACTCTAGTTCATCATCCAAATCTCTTGTATAGCGACTCCTTCACCAATAAGAAAACCAAAAAAAGACAACCCTATCTTTACATCTCCTCAACTATTAAATCCCCCACTGTGAGGTTGCCGTCACCTTTTATGACAAGATTGTCACGGTTTTCCTGAAACCTAGATCTCTGAAGGGGATCAAGAGAGTCGTCAAAGATACTACGTTCGTACGCGGCCACTAAATCAGCCTTCGCTTCATTTGCTGTCTTTCCACTCAAAAATGAGTCAATAAAAGACATGACAATCTCAGTAGTAATATCATCTAAACCATACGGGCAGTTAGCGACACCGTTATAGCCGACAAATGTCTTTGTCTGGTTTTGAATAAGCATATCGGCAAGCTCTCCGCCATTCAAGCAAGAAAAGGTGTAAATGAGGGCATTGGAGAAAATGTAATGGTTCTCCGTCGTCGTAACGATCTCTTCGTCTCCGACAATAAAGGAGTGTTGTTTCCCATGCCCATACCAAAAGCATGCGAAGTTTTCGGAATTAACTCGCGCAAGATGCTCAGAGAGATTATGCTTTGTAACGTTGGAGGACAGGCATTCGTTACTATTTAACCCCACATCGGGATGAGACGTCTTATACTGATTGAGAGACCGCGCTGTACTATCTTTCAGTTGCACACATAAATCTGCAATATTACACGCAGCCGAATCATCAGCAATGATTACAGAGTGTAGTGTCATTTCTCGCGCATGTTGTTGGAAAACAATTCTGTAGCAAGGCTTAGTATTCCGCGTGTTGTTTCTTTCCCGAGTTCATCCTGACGTCGGATTGAGGCAAGTATGTCATTGAGAGTATAAACCTTATCGCCGGAACGCATATAAGGTCTGTTCCGCTTCTCTTCATCCTGTTTCAATATCCACTTTTCCATTACAGAACGGATGTCGTTCTGTATGCCATCGTAAGCACTGCGAATGGCATTGACCAACGTAACCGTATCTGAATCTTTAGGGACACAGCTAAAAGCATGGCCCTTGAACATCTTGTTTGCCTCAGATGCATCAATACTAGCTCCAGTAAAAACGATAACGGGCACTAATACGGAGACCTCACTGATATCTCTCAAGACATCATCACCCTGCAGCGTACTGCTACTGAATTTCCAATCTAAAAGGACGACAATATTCTTGTCGATATTCTCCTTAACATACGCCAATCCTTCATTCGGTTTTTCGAAATACAGAATTTCATTAACTTGGTCGTTAATGTCATCCAGGAAAGCGTCTTCCTGCATTTTTTCGTCATCGTCAATATAGACAATGGTTAAATTCATTTTTTCATCCATCTCTTAATGCATTAAGGGTATAACGATCTTGAAAGTAGCTCCTGTCGGTTCGAATTCATGTGGTTCAAGGGTGATTTTACCTTTTATGGAGTCCAGCCGCGTACGTATTATGTAGAGCCCAAGCCCAGCTCCTCCCAAATCAGCAGTTGTGGTATAAAAGACATCAAAAATACGATCACGATTCTCCTCAGGAATACCCGGGCCATTGTCGGAGAACAGGGTAACCAGATAGTCGTTTTCCCTATAAACCGAACACTTGATCTTCTTGTCCCTTGTATTACGCAATGCCTTTACAGAATTGTCAATCAGGTTACCGAACATATCTTGAAAAGCCTTTTTATTGTAAGACAATTCAAAATTATCTTCAACTGTATACTCTGTTTTAATATTCTCTTCTTCAAACAAATAGCGATATCTATCTTCGAATAATTCGGTAATGGCATCATGTACGTCAAAGAACTCGAAAGTGGAATCATCTTCCGCATAGCTCAGCATAAAATTCATTGCCTTGGAAAGATTGTTCATCTCGTCAAAAATACGGTGTGCATGCTTGACTGACTTTTCCTGTTTTTTCCCTATAGGAACCCATTTCGATACGAACTCTGCAGACCGCTTTATAATACCTATTGAAATTCTAAGGATATGTGATATCTGTCCTGCGTAAGCCTGTAAAGACACCAAACTGAACATGATGTTCTCTTGTTGCCGCTGATCAGCTTCCATACGTTCATAGTCCTTAGAAGAAGCAGAAACATTTTGCTTTATCTCACCCAAACGAGCAGCAATGTCATCAAGCTCCGATTCTACTTCCGGCGAAGCGAAAAAGGACTGCTGCTTAATCCGATTTATCCTCTGCCGGATATCATCTATGTCAGTGTCTGCTTTCTTCAGCCTTTCAGCATTATCTTTCTTCTTATTGTCTTTTTGGTGTTTTAAATAGAGTTCAATTTGGTGTATCTGATTGATTACAAAATCTTTCAGGCTTGACCACTCTTTATTATCGACAAAATCCTGACGGTTTGTAGAGTCTTTTATTTCAGGGTTTAGTTCATCTGTTATGTCCACCCACCCAAGTATGTCCCGGGTACTAAGTTTTTCAAAGAATCCTGACCACCTACGTTTGTCAATCCCAAAAAGGTCTTTTTGCTCATCTCGTTTTGCTTTATACTCGGCAAAAGGAGTAGCGATAATGCCGTCACGATAGACTTTCACGCCGTCAATACGGTCTTCTTTGGTAAAGCTTTTTTTCCCCTCTTGATCGTAATAGTAAAGCGTGAAGCATATTGGGCCAAATATTTCAGCTTCTTTTTCTTTTACTACAAGACTACCCTTACTCTCTTCAAGATATTCTTGAAAATATTTCTGCTCAGTGGTATCGAATCTATACTTCAATGTATATGACAAAGTAGCTTTTGCAAGAACAATGCTCTCGACAAGCTTATCATCGTACGCATGATATTCGGGGACGTGGAACCTAATACTAAACGGATATTTGACATTTAACGTGGGTCTAACGATTTTTGACAATTCACGATATGCGCGAACCACATCCTTTTCAACCCATACATCATTCAACGATGAAATTTCCAACACAGTTCCATGGGCAACCGTATCGCCCGGCTCTGTCCAGTATTTGTTATCTATATCAGTGAAAAGCTTCTGCTCTTCATTAGCTTCTTCAAAGTTCAGTTTCAACTGGCGGTCCTCTTCTTCAGAGTATTTAGTCCAGTCTGTTTCAAGACAATGCCATACTGGGGAACCTTTCTTCTTTGTTTTCATAACCAGTTTTCCCCCGAGTTTGTCAACGGCAAATCGTCCCACCCCTTTTTTACCCGCTACGATGCGGTAATATGGAGCTGGTGACGTCTTTTTCCTTCTCTTACTGCTAGTTCCAATCACCATCCACTTATCACGTATATCTTCGAACGTCATACCAAGACCATCGTCCCTGATAATAATCCTGCTCTTCTCTGACAAAGGATTAAGTGACTCAAATGATATATCCACCTTCTCGGCGTTTGCGTCATAGCAATTCTTCACAAGCTCAAATAAAGCTGTGATTCTGTCTGTTATCAACTCGCGCCCTAAAAGACGAAAGGTGCTGACATCAAATTTAAAATGTAATATGGACGGGCTATTGTTCTCCATACTCAAGTATTTTTTCAAAAACAGCTTTTGCAAGCAGAGGAGGAACAGCATTCCCTATTTGCTGCTGAATGTGCATCAGGCTTCCTTTAAAGATGAACCTATCCGGGAAACTCTGAAGGCGAGCCGCTTCCCGAACTGAAAGTCCTCTGTCCTGAAAAGGATGGATAAGCATATTCTTTCTATAGTTTGATATTACAACCGACGGTTCCTCTGCATCCAACCTTCTATAAATGCCACTATGGCAATTAGACTTGTTGGCATAGTTTTGCATCAGTTCATCAGGGATAGCCTGCCAGTTTTGGCCTTGCCCAATAAATCTATATCGCTCAATTACGTAATCAGCATTTTTCGAAACATAGTTCTGACGGCTCCGACGGGAACCATCCCGCATCAAACGAGCGTAATCACTTGCTTTCCCAGAAGGCAATTTGTACGACATGATGTCTTCCTGTTGCCCGTTTACCAGATCAGGCAAGTCCCCGATAGCATCGTTGACTGTTATCTTTGTGCCAAATGATTCCGGAAAAACAAAATCAATTCCAAGACAATTACCAACCATAAAAAAACGATTCCTGTGTTGGGGGACACCATAGTCTGAAGCACAAAGGACTTTTGGGAATACTTGGTATCCCATATCCCGAAATCTTTGTTCAACTAATTGCTTAATTCTCCCATTTTCAAAATGAGCAAAGCCTTCAACATTTTCAAAAAGGAACCAGTCAGGATGTATGTCATGAACAAATCTCAGAAACTCTTCGAATAAAGAATTGTTGGGATTTTTCATGTTTCTAGTCATTGTATTCGACAAAGAAAAACCCTGGCACGGAGGCCCGCCGAAAACAATTGAGACATGTTCGTTTTCATGCAAATGCTCAAGAGGATTAATCTTATGTATATCGTCTTCCAAGACCAGAGTACCGGGGTGATTAAATCTGTATGTCTCTGCCGCATCCTTATCTTTTTCAACAGCATAACGAATCTCAATGCCTGCCAATTCCGCGCCGAGACTCAGTCCGCCGGCTCCGCTAAATATGTCAATTCCTGTAGGCATAATCTATTCGGTGATAAGTTCCCGTTTTTCGCACCCTACCAACTCGGCTATTTTTGCCAGCGTCTGCAAGTCTGGCTGGTGAATGTTAGAACACCACTTACTCACCGTTACAGCAGAAACGCCCAACTGTTCTGCCAGCCATTTGTTAGACTTCTGATTCTCCACAAGAACCACTTTGAGTCGATTAAGAGGTCTTTCGTTCATTTTTATAAAATTAAAATCGAGTGCCAAAATAATAAATTTTGATGACGTGAGCAAGTAAATCCCTAATAATCTCTCCATTTCGTCTATTTATCTATTGCTCTATCATTGACAATTATTGCGGACATATTGTAAAGTGTAGTGTAAAGAGAGTGTAAAGCTTTACATCTTTTTTCATATTCAAATACAACAATAAACACCTGCAAATCAATGCGTTAATTAGTTTGGCACGGCGGGTGTTAGAATTTGGCACGGTGATAAATCATTGTATGATGAAGACACAACTTTACATATTCGTTTTTGTGGCGGCGATGGGGCTTTCGGCCGGATTGGCCGGAGCCCAGGAGCCGCAGGATGGTGTGACCGACGGACCGAGGGTGATGACGCTCCATGACTGTATGGAGTATGCC